>JAABUX010000849.1_pt1 | contig 49260 bp, 41 predicted proteins | sample 5561851 | NCBI WGS metagenome assembly JAABUX01 (sample SAMN10711883, study PRJNA513361) | rock metagenome | isolation source: Antarctica rocks | place: Antarctica: Victoria Land, Richard Nunatak red sandstone | collected 2016-01-03 | reverse complement strand
CCGCCTCCATGCCCCGTTGTCCGGTCCACCAAGTCAAAGATCGCGTCCCGACCGCGAAAGCCAAGAGCGGTTCACCGAGGCGGCCCCTCGAAGCTCGCGGCCCGGGTCATTGGCCGTCCCGCCCGCGCTGGGGCCTTCCAACTCCAGCCTTTGAAGCGGAAGGGGCGCGATCGTGGCCCTCTCACCGGTTCGAGTCGAGGCGTCGAGGGCCGGTCCGACGTCCGGCCCAGGCAGCGGTCGAAGGTCCGGACCGTCGCTTCAAACAGCAGGATGGCGGCCAGTCCGTAGATCATTATCCAGCCGACGGTCAGGATCAGGAAAGCCTCGCACTCCCCGCGATCGAAGCTGATGTCCGTCGTGGCGATCAGGAACGAGATCATCACGTTGCAAGCTGGACTTCCCATCGACAGCCCCCAGTCCAGCGCATGGTAGCGGATGCCATCCGACTCTTGGAGTCCGGCCCAATCCGCCAGGGGGAGGTAGCACCCGATGATCAACCAGCCGACGACCGAGGCCACGAGGCCGGAGATCGTCCGGGCGGTCGCTTGCCCGGGCCGCTTGATCCAGGTGGCCAGGGCCAGCCCCAGGCTCACCAGCGCCGCTCCTTGAACCACGATCAGGACGGGTACGAGGTAGAACGTACCGAGCCGCACGAAGTCGGGGCGACCACGGGTCAAATACACCATTCCCACCAGGGTCGGCCAGGCGGCCAGCCAGGGGACCCGCCGGAACGCCCCCCACCACTTGGCTCGGAGAATGGCTCGGGTCGACACCGGCGTGCTCATCAAGACGTCGAGGCTCCCGCGTGCCCGCTCCTCGGCCAGGACCGACGCGACGGACGTGCTGATCAGGAGCAGGCCAATCGTTGCCAGCAACCCGATCGCCACCCCAATGACCTCCACATCGACGAGGACCATCGAGCCGAGCACGAAGTCCACAATCAAGCCCACCCCGACCAGGGCGGAGATCAGGTCGAAGCCAACCCAGACGCCGCGCGACCACCGCGACGGCCGGTTGCGGTGCCACTCGCGCCAGAGGACGGGGTTGGCGTCGAGTGCCGGTCCCCTGCCCCAGCGCACTTGCCCTCGGACCCAGGCCCAACTCCGCCCGATCCGGCCGACTCGTCGAGCCGCCAGCCGCGCCGACCGGCACCCGACCACGCGCACCTTCGCCACCGCCACCGCCACGAAACCAGCCCCGATCATCCCGCACCCCAGGGCAAAGAGGATCTGCTCCAGGAGCGTTGTTTCGCCAGGATAAATATACGGGTCACTCGTCAAATAGAGCGGGTTGGTCCGTTCGAGCCAGAGGGGGCTTCGGTTCGAGCTGCTCACGATCTGGTAGACCGGGCAGGCCAGGAGCCACAACGCCCAGACGCCGAAGATGACCGTGAGGACATCCTGCGGCTTGCTGGCCCAGACCGAGAGCATCAAGGCGAACGAACACCCCAACAACGCCACTCCCCCCGCGATCAGGAAGGCGCCGGTGAGGGCGATCGGATCGATCCCCCCCAGCCAGGTCGCCATCGCCGAGACCGGCAAGGCGCAGGCGAGCAGCCCCCAGACCGGCAAGAGCCGCGCGGCGAGCTTGCCGAGGATGATCTCGCGGTTGGTCAGGTCGGTGACGAAGACATGCGCCAGCGACCCGCGTGCTTTGTCGAGGCAGATCGCGCCGGCTGTGGCCGCCGGCGCGACCAGGAGCACGGCCACCAGTTGCAATAGAGTTATGGTGTAAAACGCCGATGATCCCATCTGGGCCATCCGCTGGACCGAGACTGGTCCGGTCTGGCTCCGTTGGTTGAGCCAGGCCAACGTCAAGCCCGTCAGCAAACCCAGCACGAACAGCGCCCGGAGGGCGTACCCTTGCCACCGCCTGGCTCGGGTTTTTCGCTCGGCGTCGAAGACCGGTCCCCACCATTGGCTCATCCAGCCGGTGCTCATCATCGCTCTCCTCCGTGAAGTGCCCATCCCTCGGACGTCCGAGGGTCGCCGATCGGGTCGCCCGACGCAAGCGGATCACCCGGTTTTCGCCAGATCCGCCGGGATCGGTTTCACGAGATTTCTTCCCACCTTCAAGCGTCGATCCCAGGAGATCTGCCCAGGTGGACGACGTTGGTGGTCGCGATGATGATCTCATCTTCCGGCTGGCCGATCGTGGCGGCGATTCCCGCCAGGATCGCGTCGCCATCGAGGGCGTCGGGAGCGGCTGTCGGTTTGCCGGCCTGGCGAACCAAGGCCCAGAACTCCCCCGCGCGATCCCAGGCTTCGGCGGTCGCGGGAGCCGCGGCGAATCGATCGCAAAATCTGTCGAGTTGTCGCAGTTTGGCGGTCGCTCTCAACCGAAGCAGTTCTCGGCGGACCTCGAAGCGGGTGACGTCGGGGATCAGGACGTCGGTTCCATCCGTCGTGGAGCCTTCCAACCAAGACTCGAAGGCCGCGAAGCTGGGAGCGGCCGGTGAGCAACCTAGGCCGATCAGCCCCGCGTCGAGCAATACTTTGCGGGCCACCTTCAATACAACCCTTCAAATAAGGGGCGGTGGGGGCGATGGCTATCGATCGCGCGGAAGACTTCGCTTTAACTCGCCTCGGAGGGGTCGTCGGGCATGGCCTTCAACTCCTCAAACATGAGTCGGATCGCCGCGACCTGGGCTTTCCGCTCCTCGTCCGTGAACGGCAGCGCCCGCCCCTGATCGTCGAGCCGGAGGCGGGGTTTGGTGAATTTTGTCTCGTTCATAGCGTGTCTCCAGGCATCGTTCGGTTGTCGGGGGAGTGTCATGGCGACTCCTCGAATCCGTGTCGATTATAGCCCTCAAGGCTCCAGCCCGGAAGCGATCCCGGCGGTCGAGCCTCGGTAAGCCCGCGTTAGCCCCCAGGCGGCCAGGCCCCCCGCGCAGCCCAGCACCATCAGGATCAGGAGACCGACGCCCGCCAGGTGGCTTTCCACCCCGGTATGGAGCAGTTCCCAGACCCGGACCGAGAGCAAGACCGTCCCGGGGGGCGCGACGAGGTTGCTGGCGGGAAGCTCCCCCAAAGCCAGGGCGAAGGCCACGCCCCAGGCGGCGAGGCTCGCCCAAACGGTCAGCGGGATCAGGACCCGACCGGCGCGCCCAACCGGGCCATAGCCGGCCACCGCCGCCTCGTCGAGGTAGGCTTGCGGAACGCCGCGGATCGTCGGCCAGAGAATCAAGGTCGCGTAGGGCAAGGTTCGCCCGACCTCGGCGAGGATCACGACCAGCGGGGTGTCGTAGATCAACGGCCACTGAAGATAAGCGATCACCAAGGCCATCCCCGCCACCGGCCCGGGAACCGCGAAGGTCAGGGCGACCACCACCGCCGTCACCGCTCGCCAGATCCCGGACCGCCGGGCCAGGACGGTCAGACCCCAACCGAGGACCACCGCCCCCAGCGCCGCGCCGCCGGCCAGGATCAAGCTCGACAGCATCGGGCTGCGAAACGGGCGGGCCAAGCCGGGGCCGAGCAACTCATCCGCCGCCAGCCGGAGCGTCCCGAGCAACCCCAAGCCCGACCAGCGTGGCGGGATGCCGTCCACCGCCCGCCCGCCGACCCTCCCCGCGCGCCAGACCAGGCTGTAGACCGGCAAGGCGACCAGGTTCCCGGCGGTCAGGATCGTCGCCAGTCCCGCCGGGACCCGCCATCGGCCCAGGGACCAGTCGCGCGCCCGAGTCGACGCCGACACCACCCGGGCCGGGTCGACCCGGAGCAAGACCGCCGTCCCCGCCAGGATCAAACCGCCGAGCAAGACCAAGGGGGGCAAGGAGACGGCGGCGGCTCGCCCGGAATTGCCGAGCTGGTACTGGGTGTACGCTTCCTCGGCATAGGTCCGGACCTGCAGGAGATCCGTCACGGTCATGTCGCCGCCGGTCAGGACCGCGACGGCCAGAGCGCTGGCGGCGATCCCCCCCAGGCTCCGCCGGAGCGTCACGCGCAGGATCACCCCGAGGGGAGGCAAGTCGAGCCGCGCCAGGCTTTCCAAGTCAGGCTCGACGCTCCGGAACCCGACCCCGGCGATGATCACAACCCAGGGCAAGGCCGCCATCGCGTGGATGAACGCCGCCCCCGGCAACCCCGCCAGGACCGGACCCGAGCCGATCGCCTGCGCTCGCCCCGCGTTGCCGAACCCTCCCAGCCAGCCCGTCGCCAGCAAAGGGGTCGGCACGAACGCCGCGAGGGCCACCGCCAGGATCATCCCGCGCCGACCCCAAACATCGGTCCGGCCCAGGACGAAGGCCAGGCTCAGGCCGAGCGGTAAGGCGATCGCCTCGGTCACTCCGATCAGCTTGAGCGACGTGACCGCCAGGCCCCAGGGGCGAACGATCTCGCCGGGCCGAGGCGCGACGATCGGGTCGCGCGCATCCCCCGCGCCCACTCCGACCGCCTGGCCGACAATCGCCATCAAGGGCCAGAGGACCACCAAGGTCAGCGCCAGAACCACCAGGATTGGGCCGGACAGCCGACCAAGCCAGTTCACGGCCGGAGACCCGCCGCTCGCATCAAGGTCGCGGTTGACTCGTACGCAGCCGTGACCCACTCGACGATCCGGCTCGGCTCGGGGGGATACTCCAGTTCGATGCTGATCGTGGCGTCGGGGATGTCCAAAGCGCGGATGGCTTGCAAGTAGGGGGCGAAGTCGATCACCCCCCGACCGGGCGGGAGGTCGCCGTGGACCACCCCGTCGCAGTCGGAGATGTGGACGTGGTTGACCTTGCCGTGGAGCTGCTCGACCAAGCTGGGCGACTGGTGGGCGAGCACCAGGTGCGAGATGTCGAGGTTCGCCTTGACCGCCGGGCGGTCGACGTCGGCGAGGAACCGGGCCATGCTCGCCACGTCGTTGACGATCGACAAGGTGAACGGCTCCAACTCCAGGGCGATCTCCAGGCCGAGGCCGGCGGCATGATCCCCCAAGGTTTGAACAGTTTCGACTCCGTAGTCCCACTGGTGGCTCGGTGGGACGACCTCCTTTTGCCAGACGTATTCCCCCAGCACGAGCAGGACGTTCCGCGCGTCGAACCGCCGGGTCATGTCGAGGTAGGCCCGAGCCCGGTCGACGTGGAAGCGCCGGACGCTCGGGTTGAAGTCGAGCAGCCCAAAGGCGACGCAAGGGACGCTGACGATCGGCAACCCGGCGCTCCGGCATTCGCGGACGATCTCATCTTGCTCCGCCGTCGAGGCTTCGAGCGGGTCGAGGAAGATGTCGATGACGTCAAAACCGATCGCCCGGGTTTGGCGGATGCCGGCCGCGGTGTCGATCCCCGACTGGGTCCAGGCTGAGTTGATCATGCCGAGCTTCATCGTCAACGCCTTTCCGGAGCGGCTGGGTGGCGGTCTCTGGGGGAAAACGATCCAGCTTGACCGCGATCAAGTCAAGGACGAAGGGTCCTGCGCGGTGATCCGCTGAAAGTCGGAGTTGCCCCGGATCGGGTCGAAGTCCGGCTCCTTGGCGATCAACCCGCGAAGCTCGGGGTCGAGTTCAAACGCCCTGGTCAGGGCTTGCAACGCCTTCGGCGGGTTGTTCGCCAGCGACCAGTAGCACGCCAGGTTGTAGTGGAGGAGCGGTTCCGTCGGCTGATGGCGGACGGCTCGTCCCAGCGCGTCGATCGCCTGGGCGAGGCGCTGGGTCCGTTTGTAGCACCAACCCAGGGCGATGGCGACGCCGACATCACCGGGGCGAAGCGACGCGGCGACTTCGAGCGGTTTCAGGGCGTCGCGGTGGCGGCCCGAGGTCCGGAGGGCTTCGCCGGTCAGGAGCGCGGCCTCGAACTTCATGGTCGCCCAATCGTTCCGGGCTTCGAGGATCGCCAGCGCCTTGGCGGGCATCCCGAGCATCAGGTAGCCTTCGGCTTCGCTCAACTGGCGCTTGATCCGGTCGTAACCGGGCGAACCGTCCTTCAAAGCCCGTCCCCCCTCGTTCGGATCGATTGGACCCGCGGATCTTATCGCAACCAGGGCGTTGGGGGGAAGACAGGTCGGCAAACCGCATCGGGAAGCGGGCGGATTAGACTCGTCGGTTCGCCCCGAGGTCACCGCCGTTGGCCTTGGGCGTGGCTGAGGACATGAGGTGCTTCCGGCACACCTCTTCGCGTTCACTCAAAACACGCTCGGTCTCGATCAGGTCGGGGACCTCGATCCCCTGAGTCGACCGCCGGGCCAGAGCGACGGCGCGGGCGTCGATCCCCGAGCGGTTCTGCAACCCGTCGAGCCATCGCGGGGGGATCGCGTCGACGCCGTAAGACGCCCCGGTCAGCGCTCCGAGGATGGCGCCGGCGGAGTCGGCATCGCCACCGAGGTTGACCACCTCGATCAAGGCGTCCTCAAGCGAGTCGGTCGTCAGGAACAGGTACAAGCAGGAGGGGATGCACGCCGGCGGGAAGCCCATCGTCGGTCGCCGGCAGATCGGCTCGGCGCCGTGGCGGTTGGCCTCCTCGACCAGCGCGGCCAAGGCCCGGTCGCGGGGGACGTCCAGGAGCGATTCGGTTCGGGCGATCGCCTGCGATAGGCTCCGACCGTGCGCTCCGAGCGACGCCACCCGGTCGCCGAACTCATCGACGATCCGGGCCTCGGCGCGGGCGACATCGGCGGCCACCCGAAACAAAAAGCAGGCGTCGCGGGAGTCGCCATCGAGAACCCGCTGGACGGCGAACGCGACGGCCAAGGCGCCCGTGATGCTCCGGACGTCGCGGTGGGTCATCAGGCTGGCGGCCATGACCGCGTGGTAGAGGGCTTCGGGGTCGTCGGCGAAGTAGAGGGCCAGCGGCGCGATCCGCATCGCCGCGCCGATCCCGGCCGACACCTGCCCTGACTGGTCGGGAGCCACCCCCCGCCGCAACTCGGCCAGGACCTGGCGAAAGCTCCGACCCACCCCCCGGTGCGCTCCGGCATAACCCCCCTCGGGCTGCGCCATGGCCAGATAAATCGCCGCCAGGTGGTTCACATCCACCCGGCCCCGGGCCAGGACGACGTCGGCCAAGGCCAGGGCCTGCTGGGTGTCGTCGGTGTACAAGCCCGGGAGCCGCCAGCGGTACGGCTTCTTCTTCCACGCCCGAGCACCATCGACATAGTCCGTCACGAGGTGGTAGTGCGCCCGGATCTGCTGCACGCCCAGCCCTTCGAGCGGGGCTCCGAGCGCGTCGCCGATCGCCAAACCGAGCAGGCAGCCTCGGACACGGTCGATGCGGGTCGTTGGTGGCATCTTGAAACGGCTCCTCCAGATCTGCGAAACACCCGCCATGACTGGTGGGGCTTCTGCGCCTTCGCCGGGACGAACCGAGGGTAACGGCGCGGACCGAACTCGCCAACCCAATTCCATCCCACCCCCCGCCCGTTTCCCCCGAACGACGCCCCCTTGGCAGCGGGGATGCTTGACCCAATCACCACTTAGGGTCCGAGATCGACTCATCGGATTTTTTTCTTTTTCTTAAACCATCGAAAACGACCCGAACCGATCGTCCGGAGTTTCCCCCACGAAATTGCGCCGATGACGTCGTTGAGGCTTCGATTTCAATAATTGGGAGGTTAAGGTGGATCGGAGACGATTGACTATCTGGGCTAAATGCGCGAGGCTAAGAACGGACTCAGACCTCCGGCAATCCCCAGTGGTGATCAAGCCAGGGATGCGCCCTGGTCGACTCCCAAGGGCCAAATCAATGAGTCGATCCTTGCGTGGATGGAAAGATGTATGAAGGCGATCGTTTGAATTATCGATCAATTTTCTTCATTCCTTCATCCCATTAGTGGAAGCTGGTCGGTAAGATGATGTTTCTCGGGGTAGGAGCACCATTGGGTCGGACTCTTTGACACATGAGGATCTTTCATGACTCGGCATCCCGGTCAAATGCATCGCCGCGGGTTCACGCTCATCGAATTGTTGGTTGTAATCGCTATCATCGCCGTCCTGATCGCTCTTCTCCTCCCCGCCGTGCAAGCCGCCCGTGAAGCCGCTCGGCGGACGCAGTGCGTCAACAACATGAAGCAGATTGGCCTCGCCGCGGCCAACTATGAGTCGAGCAACACCTGCTACCCCGGCGGGTCTTACTCGAACTACAACGGGGGGACCGCTGCCGGTGGTTGCAAAACCGGTATCGTCCCATGCGCGTATTCGGAAAACTTCTCGGTCTTCGTCCGGATGTTGCCCTACTTCGAGCAAAATGCGATCTACAACTCGGTCAACTTCGCCTTGACCTCGTCGAACAACGAGAATATCACGATCTCCGGAGTCCAACTCGCCGCGTTGACCTGCCCGAGCGACTCGAACCTCGTGCCGGTTCAGATCCAAATGGCGAACGGGTTTAGCTTCAACCAGGTCTTCCCGACTCCCGCCGGTATCTGGAACCAAACGTTTAGTAGCTACGCCGGTTGCACCGGGACGTTTGGCTCGGGTGGGTTCATCACGCAGTACGACGCGAATATGAAGCCGGGTTGCACCAGCCAGAAGAACCAGTTCAACGGCGTCATCTACAACGACAGCAGCGTCAAGATCGCCGAGGTGACCGACGGCACCAGTAACACCATGATGTTCGGCGAGCATTGCCACGCCAAACTCTTGCAGTTTGACGGGAAGTACGGCGGTTCGGACAACTCGTGGAACTCGGGCCGGTGGTACGACACCTTGTTCGCCGCCATGTACCCGCCCAACATCCAGGTCCCCCCCACCGCCACGCTCGGTTCGGGCGTCTCGGTCCTCGGGATGGGCAACTATTATTATCCGACGGTCGCCACCAGCTTGCACCCGGGCGGGGCGAACTTCACCTTCTGCGACGGCTCGGTGAAGTTCCTCAAGACCACGATCAACTCGTGGGCGACCACCAACGCCACCAGCCTGCACGCCAGCAGCATGCCGGTGGGGGCGACCTTCGACTCCAACTGCTACGTTTACAGCCAAGGGACCGCCCAGCCGGGCGTGTACCAGGCCCTATCGAGCCGGAATGGCGGCGAAGTGATCAGCGCCGACTCGTTCTGACTAGACTCTTTTCCGCGTCGCCTCGACGCACAACGAAAGCGAGTCCGCCCGCGATGACAAGAATTGGCTGGATCGCCCTGGGGTTTGCCGTCGGTCTGGCCGGTTGCGCCGGGGATGGGTCGCACAAGGTTCCGCCCCCCGCCCACGGTGGGACCTTGGTGGAACTGCCCGACCGCAAGGGCCATGTGGAGGTTGTCCAACGCGATGCGCCGGGACAGTCGAGGGCCGGCCAGGTGGTCCTTTACTTCCTCAACTCGTCGTCAACCCCGATGGACCCGCCGCCCACCGCCGCTACCCTCAAGCTCCGAGGCGGCAAGCCCATCGATTTCAAGTCCGCCGAGGGGGGATCAATGGAAACCGGGCCAATCCCGGACCTGGGTGATCTCGAAGGCGAACTGACGGCCACGATCGACGGCAAGCCGATCACCGTGCCGCTCGGCCGTCGTTGAAAACGGACACTCACCCCGTCACGCACTCATGGCCCCTCGCTGATCCCCCAGTCGGCGAGCGGGCCGTGTTTGCTGAGATCTTGGTTGATTCAGCCCACCGGACAGCCAGGTCGAAGGATCGCCAACGTTGTCCAAACAAAAACTACTCATCGAATTCATCAAATTTTCATCAATTTGGGTGGGATCTTTTATATGATATGGTCTCGTTCGCAGTCGTCACAACCCGGCTTGACTGACTTCACCGAAGGCCCCTTCCATGGTTCGCTCCCCCATCCCGACTCATCGCCGTGGTTTCACGCTGATCGAGTTGCTCGTTGTCATCGCCATCATCGCCGTTCTCATCGCGCTTTTGCTCCCCGCCGTGCAGGCCGCTCGTGAGGCCGCCCGCCGTTCGCAGTGTGTCAACAACCTGAAACAACTCGCCTTGGCGGCGAGCAATTATGAAAGCACCAATGGTTGCTTCCCAGGCGGGTCGTACACCCCACTCGTGAAGCCTTCGTACTGGCACTTCACCCAAAACTTCAGTTGCTTCGTTCGGATGCTGCCCTTCACCGAGCAGTCGCCAATCTATAACGCCGTCAACTTCACAAACAACTATGGTAGCTATACCAACGTGACGATCTCGGGCGTCCGGTTGTCGATCCTCCAATGCCCCAGCGATATTAAGAACGATCCAGCCCTGATCCGGAGCACAAGCTCTCCCTCCGGGACGTTGCCCTACGGCTGGAACTTCGGCATCAACTACGCGCCGGATGTGGTGCCGGACAACACTTATCCCCAGGCTTTCACCAGCTACGGCGGCAACCAGGGAACTTGGCCGGTCCTTTATCAACAGTCGTATAACTCGACGACCCCCGGCGAATGGACTCAGATTAATGGAGTGATCTACGACGATAGTTCGGTCACGATCGCCGCTATCACCGACGGGACCAGTAACACCATGCTGTTCGCCGAGCGGAGCAAGGGGAATCTGTTTACCTATGATCCGAAGTATGCTGTCTCTGATGGCTGTTGGAACTCTGGTCGATATTATGACTCGATGATCAACACTTTTTACGGACCAAACATCGGCCTGGGTGGCAGCGGTGCCAGCGCCGGCGACTTCTCGGGTGACTACCCCTCGACCGCCTCCAGCCAGCACCCCGGCGGCGTCAATGTGGCGCTTTGCGACGGCTCGGTCCGCTTCGTCAAAAACAGTATCAGTAACTGGAGTTACGTCCCGGGAGGTAGCCCCAACTTACCCGTCGGTGTGACATTCAGCAGCTCCACCTACGTTTATACGGTTAATCCTGGCACCTTTTTGGGAGTCTGGCAGCAACTTTCGACCCGGGCTGGTGGCGAAGTTATCAGTGCTGACTCGTACTGAGCCAATCGACGGAAAGTCTCTACTTGCTTTCGGGCGGAGGTTGGCGATTTGGGCCGACCTCCGCCGTCACACGTCTCGGGAGCGAGTTGATGAAGCTGTTCCCTGTAGTTGCTTGCGTTTTCGGGGCGTTCGTCATGGGATGTGGTCGACTAGAGCCGACCATCACTAGACCTCAGGCGCCCCACGGTGGGACGATCGTCGGGCTTCCCAATGGCTTGGGCAATGTTGAAGTCGTTCGTGAAGCGGTGGACGGTAAACCGGACGAGTCCAAGTTGTTCCTTTACTTCATCGATGCCGGCGGGAAGCCGATCGTGCAGGCGCCTACCGCCGCCAACCTGAAACCGAAGGAGCGTAGGGTTGCGGCCGTCAGCTTCAAACCGGCCGCAGGGACCGACTCGTCGAAGATGGGGGCGTTGGAGAGCAGTTCAGTGCGTGCAGGCGGCGACATCTCGGGCGAGTTGTCGACAGTGATCGCTGGCAAGCCGGTCGCGGTGATCGTGAACATTCGCTGAGGTCTGATCCGCCGGGCTGGGCTGTTGGGTAGTTTTGACTACCGTGCTTGGCGAATTGGAGTCTCGAACAGCGACTGGGTCCGGACGATCGCGAGGTCGGCGGGGAATGAGTGGAAGGCATGGACGAGAAGCCCCCTCGACCGCGACTCGAAGGCGAGGTGGCTGATCGCGGGTGGGGCCATCCGGTCGCCGTGGCTTGATTGGTGGAAGAGGCGGTCGCGGGCCGCGTCCAGGGTCATCTCGGCGCACAGGTGGGCGAACACCTCGGGGTCGAGCCGTTCGACCTCGAAGCTGGTCTGGTACTCGACCCCCGACCCGGGTTCGATCGTTGCCGTGCGCTCGTGGCGGATTGGGCTGTCGAGCAACCGGCGCGACTCGGGCGCTGGGGCGGCCGAACTGGTGAGGACCTCGGTGAGCCGGACGTCGCCCGCTCGCCAGGTGACGGCATGGCCGCCGTCGATGATCCGGATGTCCGCCTGCCATGCGTCGACCGCGACCCGACGGTGGGCCTGGGCGGTGAACCAGTCGGGGTGAACGGCTTGCCCGAAGACCCGGAACGCGAGGTCGGCCACCCGTGATCGACCCAGGCTCGAACCCATCAGCCCACTTCCCTTCCCGGCCCACAACCGAACCGACAACTCACCAATCCACTGGACGCTCGTTCCATCATACAACCTCCGTCGGAGGATCGGCAAACCGAGATTCGCGACTTTCCCCAGCGGTTGCGGCTCGCCTTGACCATCGGTGACAACCCCGCTACACTCCGCGCGTTCGGGAGACCGACCCCCGCTCGCGGGTCGGCCGAAGGGGCGTCGCCCGCCCAGGATAGAAGGGTCGCACCGTGATCGCACCGCAGATGACGATCGACAGCATCTCTCCGCTGGTGGTTCGAGCCTGGAAAGCTTGGCACCGGCGCGGCCCGCGCTACGCCTGGCACAAGACGCTCCGCCGGACGCTCGGGCGATGGCCGACGATGAAGCGAAAGCTCCTCTACGCCCACCCGCGCGAGTATTGGACGCTTCGGGGGGGCATCGACTACTTCCGTGAGCAGGAGGGGCAAGAACAGCGGACCCAGCGGGCCGAGTGGATGGCCCGGCGGATCGCTCGCTACCAGCCGACGTCGATCCTCGAAATCGGCTGCGGTTACGGCAAGCAGATCCGGGCGCTCCGGGCGAATCTCGCCGGGGTCCCGATCACCGGCGTCGACTTCAGCGCCAGCCAACTGGCGATGGCGCAGGTCTACCTCAAGGACGCCGAGCGGGTCGACTTCACCCTCGCCTCGGGGGCTCGATTGCCGTTTGCCGACGGGTCGTTCGACCTGGTCCTGACCTCGGCCGTGATCCTCCACAACGCCCCGCCCTTGGCCGAGTTGATCCGCCGCGAGGTCGTCCGCGTCGCCCGCCGCATCGCGGTCCACAACGAAGACCTCGACATCACCTACAACCGCTACGGGTACGACACCGCCGCCTGGTATCGCGCCCAGGGAATCCCCCTGGCCGAAGTCGGGCCGATCCCGAGCGCGCCGTACGACTCGCAGTTTTGCGTGGCCGAACTGTGGCCTCGTTGATCCGCCCCCGCCCCCGCCCCCGCCCCCGCCCCCGCCCATCGACCGTCGCGATCAGCCTCGCCGCCGAGCGCGAGGGGGAGGGCCGCCGGGCGGTCCTCGACAGCGTGATCGTCACCGTCGGCGGGCAGGTGGAGCGCGCCCTGGGGACGATCACCGCCCTGCTGCTCCGGTGGCTGCTCGACCCCGCCCGCCTCGGGGTCTACACCGGGTTGCGGCTCTTCCTCGATCAGACCAACCGCTCCAGTCTCGGCGTCGGTCTCGGCGCTGTCCAGGAGATCCCGATCCTCCGCGCCCAGGGGAAGGTCGCCGAGGCCCGGCACGTCGCCAATGTCGCCCACACCGTCAACACGATCACCTGCCTGATCTACGCCGCGGGCTTGCTCGGGTGGGCCTATTTTCGATCCGCGAGCGTGGCGGCCGACCCCCTGGCCCTTGAGTGGACCTGGGGTCTGGTGGCGGTTGCCGGCCTGGCCCTGCTCAAGCGGTACGAGAGCTTCCTGATCGCCGTCCTCCGGGCGCACCGTGAGTTCGCCTTGACCACCGAGTTGGACATCTTCGAGGCCCTGATCTCGATCGTCGCCGTAGGTCTAGGTTTACTCCTAGCGGGGTTCTGGGGGTTGCTCGCGAGCGTTGGTGTCATCATCACGGCCAAGATCGCGTACCTCCACGCCCGCCACCCATTTCGGTTCGCCTTCGCGTGGGATGGTCGCGCCACCTCCCGGTTGATGCGGGTCGGCCTGCCGATCCTGGCGAACACAGCCACCCTGGCGGCGGTCCTGAGCCTCGACCGCGTCTTGATCCTGGCGCGGGTTCCCGATGGCGACCGCGCCGCGGGGCTTTACACCGTCGCCATCATGGGGACGAGTTGGAGCTTGGACCTGGCGGGGCGGGTCGTCGCGGTCCTCTACACCTACTTCCAGACCACCCTGGGCCGGACCGACGACCCCGCCGAGGTGGCCCGCCAGTCGGTCCGAGCCACCGAAGCGCAGGCGACGATCCTCGCCGCCGGCGCGAGCGTCGCCTACCTGGTCGGCCCGGTCTTCCTCGGAACGATCTTGCCCAGGTACGCCGAAGGGCTTGCCGCGCTCCGCCCGTTGCTCCCCGGGACGGTCTTGCTCGGCCTGGCCTGGCCGGCTCGGCAGATGTTGATCGCCGTCGGCCACCCGTACCGCCTCGCCGGGGCGACCTTGCTCGGGTTGGCGGTCGCCATCGCCGCCGGGGTCGTGGGAGCCGACCGAGGCGGGATCGTCGGCGTCGCCTGGGGGATGTCGCTCGGTTACGCCGCCGTGGCCGCCCTGACCAGCGCGGTGGCCACCATCCCTCCGCTCGGCTGGCGGTTCTGGGGCAACCATCAGCTCCGACTGGCCCGGACCTTGCTCACGCTCGCCGCCGCGACGCTCCTGACGACCCACCTCCCGCTCGCCCCGCTCCCGTTCTGGCCCGACTTCGCCGCGAGGTGCCTGCTCCTCCTAGGTTGGATCGCCCCAACCGCCTGGTTCTGGGGGCGACGGTACGAGTGGGGTGGCCTCCGCCGACCCCGGGCTTGATCCGCTGTCGCGACGGAGCGAGAGAATCGTATAATCCAGGCGTGGCCTCGATCCGTTCCATCTTCGATTGGAGGATTCATCGATGAGTCAAGCTCTCGAACAAGCCGCTCGCCGCTGGGCGGGCGACCGGCGCTCGCAGGGCGATCCCGAGCCGGAAGTTCTTCCCTTGGCGCTCGCGGGGAACTGGATCGCCTGGTCCTATGACGGGCTGCGGATCGTCGCCCACGCCAAGACGCTCGTTGAGGTTGAAGAACTGGCGCATGCCGCCGGCGAGCCGGAACCGATCTTCGAACTTCATCCCGGAACGGCGCGGCTGTGACCTATTCGTTTCGAGCCTACGAGGTGACGCCCAGCGCGGCTTACCCGTTCGACGTCATCTATCGACCGGTCATACCCGTGAGGGTTGGCGGGGGCCAAAATCCTCGCCTACCCTTCTTCGCGTTGCTCGACACGGGGGCCGACGACTCGAAGATCAGCATCCGGCAAGCGGAGCGACTCGGTATCATCCTCGACCGAAGCCGGCCAATCGTCTTCCGGTCCGCCACCGGCGTCACGACCGGCTACTTCGCCGAGGTCACGATCGAGTTGCGTCAACCACCCGTTTCGTATGTATGGAAAGCTCAGGTTTCGGTGCTTCCCGATTTGAATGATTCGGATGTGGAGGATCAGACGCGAATTATCCTCGGCCATACCAGCTTCTTTCGGTTCTTCTCGGTCGCGTTCGACTTCCAGCGGAACCGCCTGAAGCTCCGCCCCAACCGCCTGTTCGTGGGGCGACCGCGCTGATGGTCTCCCTTCAAGATTCGTGCAATGTGGCTTGATCTCGGTTTCCTGGCCGCCTTGGCGGTGGTGGCGGCGGGGCTGGGAGATCGAGTCCTGGCGATCCTGGGGGAACGGCCCGAGCATCCGGTCGATGCCTGGGGCTTGGCGGTCGCGCTGGGACTGGGGGGGCTGGCGCTGGCGATCCTGGGTCTGGCGGTGGTGGGTGGTCTGACGCCGGTGGGTCTGGCCGGGCTGGGCTTGAGCGGCCTCGTCAGCGGCGCCGGGCCGGGCTGGCGGGGTTCGGTCGCGGCGGTCCGGTCGATCTGGGAAGGGAAGCGGCCAGGCGCCGGTGCGTTGGGTTGGATGGTGGGTGGGGACTGGGTCGCGGTCCTGGCGGGGACCTTGCTGACGGCTTTGGCTCCCGTCACCGACGGCGACGCCCTGTGTTATCACCTGCAAGTCCCAAAAGTATTCTTGAATGCTCACTCGACGACGTTCGAGCCGGACCTGCACGAGACCATCTACCCGCTCGCCACCGAGCTGCTTTATGCCGGGGCCTTGGCGATCCGGGGGCCGGTGGCGTGCCGGCTGGTCCAGTGGTTATTCGGCTTGGTCTTCGGATTGGTGGTCGCGGCGCTGGCTCGACCCGCGCTCGGGGATCGTCGGGCGAATTGGGCGGGTCTGATCGCGCTGCTCTGCCCGGCGGTCTCGAACGGGATGGGGGCGCCACTCAACGACGTGGCCCTGGCGGCGCTGGGGAACGCGGCGATTTATGGTTGGGTCCGGTGGCGCGATCGCCCTTCGGTCCGCTCGGCGAGCCTGGCGGGAGTCTCGCTGGGGTTGGCGATTGGGGTGAAGTACCCGGCCTTGGTGCTGGGGGGGCTGCTCGCTTTGAGCTTCGTCGTCTTTGGCTTGCGGGAGGTGTCGATCCGGCGGCGGGTCGGGTTTGCCGTGGTGTTTGGCCTGGTGGCGCTGGCGGTCGGTGGGGGGTGGTATCTCCGGGCGTACCGGGCGACGGGGAACCCAGTCTTCCCATTCTACCGCCACGTCTTCGGCGGGTCGGGGATCGACGAGGTACTCGACCCGATCAAGCGGCCGATGGTGGTGAGTTTGGGTAATGTCCTTACGGCCCTGGTCCCGATGACGCTCGACCCGAACCGGTTTGACAGCTTCTCGCACCAGTTCGGCCCGGTTTTTCTGCTCTTCCTTCCCCCTCTCCTCTGGATGCGGCCACCTCGATCGGTCGCGCAAGTCGTGGCGATCGGTTATGCGTTTTTGACGCTCTGCGTGACCCAACGGCAGAGTATGAGGTTTGTCCTGATCGCCGTCGGGCCGATGGCTGTCGGGGTGGCCTGGCTGGCGTCGGGGTGGGCGGACCGGGCTCGGGGGTCGCGGTCGAGCCGGGGTCTGGTCGCGCTCCTGGCGGCTTGCCTGGTCTTCGAGGCGAGCCTGGCGGTGGTCCGGGGGAGGCAAGGAGTCCGGGTGGTGGCGGGGCTGGAGTCGGCCGAGGCGTACTTGACCCGCCGCGAGCCGACCTTCGTCGTCGGCCAATGGATCGGCGCGAACCTCCCGCCCGACGCCCGCCTGATCGGTCAGGACCACCGGGGGTTCTACCTCCCCCGCCCTTACGCGATGGAACTGGCCCACCGGCGGCGGACCGGCCTGGGGACGCGCGGGGAGTCGGGGGATCAGGTGATCGCGCAGCTTCGCGTCGAAGGGTTCACGCACCTGCTCCTCGCCCCACCCGAGCCAATCGACGCCATCGAGTTTGACCCGACGCTCGGCCGAGTCCTGGCGGGGTGGCTCGCCGGCCAGCCGCCGCTCTACCGCCAACGCTTGACCGACGGTGACGGCGTGGTCCGCCGCTACGAGATTTACGACCTCCGACCCGAGGGGGGGCGATGACCCCATTGCGGGATCGCCCGACCCTGGCCGAGCTGCGGAGCAAGGTCCACAAGCGGCACCACCGGACCATCGGCAACTGGCTGGCTCGGCGGGTGGGTCGCCCGTCGGCGGTGTATGGGACGTGGCTGGCCGTCCGGCTCGGGGTGTCGGCAAACTCGGTCACGGTCGCGGCGTTGCTGGCCTCGGTGGGGGCGGCGGTGGCGATCGGCTCGGGGACTCGATGGGGGTTCGTCGGCGGGGTGGCGCTGGCCTACCTGGCGTTCTGGCTCGACCACGTCGATGGGCAGGTGGCCCGCTGGTGGGGTTCGAGCAGTCTGGACGGGGTCTATTTCGATTACTTGATGCACCATGTTGCCGGCCTGACGCTCGGGTTCGCGCTGGGGTTCGGTCTCGCCGAGCGGTCGGGCGACCCGCTCTGGGCGGTAGCAGGTGGCTCGATTGCGCTGGGGTGGGCGACGTTGAGCCTCCACAACGACTGCCGGTACAAGGCGTTTTTCCAGCGGCTCAAGGCGTCGACCGGGTCATACCGGGTTGAAGGGGGAGCCGGGGGCCGCCCGGCTCCGCCCGCCCGATGGCCACGACGAGGGTTGGGGATGTTGACCTACCCAGCCTTCAAGGCGTGCGAGGGGCACGTTGTTTTGCTGGGTCTGACCGTGCTGGCTGGTCTCGCCCTGGTCGTTCCGGCGATCTGGCTCGAAGCCTGGCGGTGGTCGGTCCGGGGGATGATGGTCCTGGCGCCGAGCTTGGCGACGCTCCGGGTCGCGCGGTCGATCAGGGCCGGCGCCGGCGAGGCGGAGTTCGCCCGCTGGTTCCGACCCGAGGACTCCTGAACATCAAGCCTTTTTGGCGGTTTCTTGCCGGTGCATGACCAGGCCGTTGAAGACCAAGAGGGTGAAGTGCGACCCTTTGAAGAAGCCTTTGGCCCACGTCTCGTCGAGCTTCGCCAGGGGTTTGGCGGCGATCGCCTGTTCCACCGTCTTGCCGGCCTCGACCAGCGGCTCGATCCGGTCGCGGGCCTCGGCGAGCATCGAGCGGAACGCTTGCAAGTCCGCCTTGGTCCCCACCGGGCCGTGGCCGGGGACGATCGTCGTCTTGCTGTCAACCAACCCGAGGAGGATGTCGGCGGCGGCGATCATCCCGCCGATCCAACCGCGCGACGACCGGTCGATGTTGGGGTAAAACCCGTTGAAGAACAGGTCACCGGTTTGCAGGACGTTGGCCCTGGTGTAGTGGATCAAGATGTCGGTGTCGGTGTGAGCCGGGGGGACGTGGGTGAGCTGGACCGTCTCGCCGTTGAGGTAGACCGTCGCCTTGTCGTCAAAGGTGACGGTCGGGAGTGCGACCGGGGGCGACGCGGGGATCTGGGTCGCCATGTCGACCATCTCTTGCGGCGAGCCGAGCCGGGTTCGCGTGTTGGTGTGGGCCATGATCTTCGCCCCGGCCTGGCCCAACCCCGCGTTCCCGCCGGCGTGGTCGAAGTGCCAGTGGGTGTTGATCACCGTGATCGGCTTCTTACCCTGAGGATTACCGACAGCGGCGAGCAAGGCGCTTTCATGCCCCGGGACGAACGAGTCGACCAAGATCAACCCCTCGGGACCGTCCAAGGCGGTGATGTTCCCCCCCGGCCCGGTGACGAGCATCAACCCCGGTGCCAGCGGCTTCGCCTGGACCGGGATGCTGTCCAGCATTGGCCCGATCGACTTCACCAACTCGGGCAGCGTCATGTCGTCGGGCGACTTCGGGTCCTCGGGCGCGGCCCAAGTCGGAGTCGTCCAGGGAGTCAAGGCCGCCAGGGCCGCCAGGGACCGGATCGCGTCGCGTCGTTTCATCGGAGGAAGTTCTCGGGCTGGCAATGGGCCGGGAGATCGCCGACCATCCGAGGTCGATCCCGGTTCGCCCCCCATTCTAGGCGGAGGGTCCAGTCCGAGGACCAGTCACCGGTTCCCGGCCGAAGGCAGGGCAACCGCCGGATCGCGCCTCAACGTCACGCCGCGCCGCCCGATACTCCCGGAAGGCATGACGATGATCTGCCCATCGAATCAACCTGAACCAACTCCGAGTTTTCCCTTGCGGGGCGGCGGAGTTAGCCCTGCGCGGTGGGTCGGATAACGATCTCGCCCACATCAACATCGGCCGGTTGCTCGATCGCGTATACGATGGCGCGGGCGATCGCATCCGGCGAGATCGCGAACTTGTCCCGGGAGGCGGCGAGTTGGGTCCTCACCTCCAAATTGGTCACAGCCTCGAGGAAATCCGTTTGCACGAAGCCGGGCGAGATGATCGTCACGCGCAGCTTGTCGCCAGCCTCTTGGCGTAAACCCTCGGAGATGGCACGCACGGCGAACTTCGTGCCGGAACAGACCGACATGGTTGGTCTTGTGATCAGTCCCGCCGTGGAAGCGGTGTTGACGAAATGCCCAAAGCCCTGCTTCCGGAAGCCGGGCAGCGCCGCGGCGATGCCGTAGAGAACACCCTTGATGTTGATGTCGATCATGTCCTCCCACTCCGAGACGCGGAGGTCGTCGAGGGGGGAGATCGGCCCGATGCCGGCATTACTAACGAGGACGTCAAGCTTGCCGTACCGCTCACACGCCAACTTGACGAGGTTGGACAAGTCGTCGCGCCGTCTGACGTCGGTACAGGCGTAGGCGGCCTCGCCCCCCGCTCCCGCGATCCGGTTCGCCAGAGCCTCCAGGCGATCCGATCTCCGCGCGCCGAGAACGACCTTCGCACCACGCCCCGCGAGCAGGAGCGCCGTCGCCTCGCCGATCCCGCTGCTTGCGCCCGTGATTGCGACGACTTTGCCTTCGGTGCCTGACATGGAGTTTTCGTCTTTTAGTTCCGGCGACCTAACAAGGGGAAGACTTTTTGTCGCTATCGGCTGGGCGGTAAAGTCGAAGGTGAGCCGACTTTCGCTCAAGAACAATTAACCTAACCGCGAGCAGCCGCGAAGTCGCTCGTTGCCGACCAACCCCAGCGGGCAGCCGCGTCAAGCCATTGGGGCTGTGATCTCATGAGTCGGGCGGAATCTTCGGTGGCGACATTTTCTTGGCGTTGGCGATCGACCAGTGACAGTGCAAAGACGGGGCAGATTTCGGCGACGAGCCTCTCCCATGCCGTGATCCGCTCGGGCGACTGGCGACTCAATCAACTCATCTCGGCTGGCGGCGAATACCGGAAACGACTCGTTCGGCTCCGTCCAAGACACGGTAGGCCAAATCTCGGAACTGTTGGACTTCACCCTGCGAGAATACTTCTTCGGCGGCCGGGTAGACCCATCGATCCTGGGCGACTTGAAAGGGATACTCCGTATTGCGTTGGGGTGGGAATCGTGGTGCTAGACCATCGAGTGTCTTGATCCCTGCACGAGTGTTTGGATCGAGCATGCCGTGTAGCAGTTGTTGAATCGCCCGGTTGCTTGTCGATCGGGGCAACCGGATAAGAGAGTCTATGTATCCCCCAACCTCGTGCCGAGCGCGAAAGCCTGCGCCCAGAATTCCTGCATCATGCAGGGCGGCCATGAGGGCTTTGATTGCCTTCTCCACGGTTTGCTGCCACTTGGCAATGGCATGGCAGCGGCCCGTCCCGATCTCGTCCGCCACGAAACGTTCGGCGGCTTGCCAATCCGCCCTTGCTTGATACAGCCAAGCCGTCGGCTCATCCACGGACGGTCTCCTGACGAGCCGCTTCCGCCTGGAGTCGGGTCAGGGTTTGTTCGCCGATCGGATCTTGGTGGAGAACCTTGAAGTCGCCGTCGTGGATGGCGTTGACCACCTCGTCCGCCAGGGGCCATCCCTGCTTCAGGGCAACATCCAGTTCGTAAGGGTTGGTCAGGATGAGGTGGAGTTCCTCGTTGGGCCCCATCGGGAATCCGGCGGTGGTCATGAAGGCAACTTCGAACAAATCTCGCTCGGGGTTGATGCTTTCGCCGAAAGCGCCGATGACTTCAAGAAGGTAGATGTGCTGCTGGTCTCGCTTCGCGGGGAGGTACGTGATGGCGAGATGAAGCGGTTCGTCCTCCAACTCGCGGTGCTGCTCGGTCAGGCGACGGATCGCCTCTTCAAATTGAGGAAATCTGTCGGAAGTCCATGATCCGGCCATTGGGTTTTCCTGGGATGAGTGAACCGGACGCCGCGGTCGAGGAGGGACCGCGGCGTCCGTCAGGTCACATCGGCGCTGGGGGTCACTGCCCGCCGGCGGCTTTGACGGCTGCGGCGTCGGTCTTGGGTTTCTCGTCGTTCTTGGCCTTCGCCTTGGCCTTGGGGTCTTCGGGGCCGGGGTCCTGGCGGTAGACGAGGACGCGGTCGTGGACGATCAGGATCAGGTCGGTCCGGCCATCGCCGTCGACGTCGCCGAGGGTCATGTCGCGGGGTTCGATCAGGTCGCCGAGGTTCCGGCGGCCGGAGCCTTTCTTCTCGAAGACCTTGAACGCGGCCCCCAGGGTGAGGTCGGGTTGGTTGGCCTCGAAGGTGGCGATCTCGATGAAGTGCTCGGCGATGTCGGTCAGGACGACATCGGCGCGGGTGTCGGCGTTCAGGTCGCCGACGGCGAGGTCGCCGAACTTGGCTTCGTTCCGGTTCGACTCGTAGGAGGCGATCGTCGTGAACTTCCGCCCCTTCTGACCAGTCGAGATCACGGCGAACCGCGCGCTGTCGGCGAGGAGGAGGTCTTCGGTGCCGTCGCCATCGAAGTCGGCGACGATGGTCCGCTCGAAGTCGTCGAAGGTGCCGACGGAGACCTTGCCGGCCGGGGTGTAGGTCCCTTCCTTCTTGGCGAGGAAGAGGACCGACTTGGACGGGCGGTCGAGGAGGGCGATCTCCTTGACGCCGTCGCCGTCGGTGTCGAGGGCGGCAACCCCCTGGATCTGCGATGAGGGGCGACCGGAGTCGAACTGGTCGAGGACCGACCACTGGCCGTCGTCGCCCAGGCGGATCTTCCGAGCGAACCCCTGCTGCGCCACCAGGAGCGACGGGCCGTCGAGGTCGGCCACGGTCAAGCCGGCGGGTTTGACGTCGGCCAGAGGCCCCAGGCCGCCCGAGGGGGGAGCCGGCGGTTCGCCCTTCCGGCCGACGAGCAAGATCGGCGGGCCGAACGGGTTGAACACGATCACGTCGGGCTGGCCGTCGCGGTTGACGTCGGTGACGACCAGCCGAGGCGGGACGCCGCCAACCCCCTTGAGGTCGACCTTGAGGGGCTGCCGGGTGAACTTGCCCGCAGCGTCGAGGGCCAGCGACCGCAAGACAAACGCATCAGCGGTCGAGGTATCCGACTTGCCCCGGGTGACGTAGACGACTTCGGGCTTCTTGTCGCCGTCGAGGTCGGCCACTTCGAGCGCGACCGGCTCCCCTTCGGTCGGCAGCGGCGCCGGGAAGCTCAGGCGACCGTTGCTGTAGGTGCTCCGGCCGATCTGCTTTTCCTTCTCGGACAGGACGTAAACCTCGGCCTTTTTGTCGCCGTCCACATCCGCCACGCGGATCGGCCCCGCGCCGACGAGGCTGGGGAAGACCTTGCCCGTGCCGAGACCCGCCGCCCCCGACTTCTTGTAGAGGAAGAGCCGGGCCTTGCTCGGGTCGGTCGCGACGACTTCGACCTGGCCGTCGCCGTCGAGGTCGCCGACGTCGATGGCTCGCCCCTGAGGGTTCCCCGGCGGGAGCGGGTAGAAACTCGCTCGGCCGCGCTTGCCGTCTTCCTCGTCGTTGACTCCAAGCGAGAGGACGCGGGTCCGGCCCGACTGCTGCTCGATGATCGATAGCTCCTGGCCAGGCTTGGCGTCCACGTTGCCGAAGGCGTAGGCCCGGAGAGACTCGACCGCCAGGCGCTCCTCGGGACCGAAGATCCCCTTGCCGCTGTTGAACCGAGCGCGGATCGAATCCTCGGCGCCGCCGTTGAGCATCACCAAGTCGAGGGTCCCGTCGCCGTCGAGGTCGACGAGCTTGACCATCCGGGGGTTGTCCAAGGTGTGCGGCAACCGCTCCGGCTCGCTCATCTTCCCCTTCTCGCGCTGGGCGATCAGGACGATCTCTTCCTTGCTGATCAAGGCCAGGTCGTCGCGACCGTCCTTGTCGAAGTCGCCGACGGAGAGTGACCCCGGGGTGTCGATCGCGTCGCCGACGTTGATCTTCCGGACGTCGCCGAACTTGCCGTTCCCCTTGTTCAGATGGATCTCCAGCCCGCTGGGAAGCCCAAAGAAGACCAGGTCGGCGCGGCCGTCGCCGTTGAAGTCGCCGGCCTGGAGGCTGACGACCTGCTTGTTGACCGGCAGGCTCACCAGCCGCATCCGGCGGTCGTTGACGACCTCGTTCACGTCCTTAGATTTCTTGTCCCCCGCGTCACCGTCCTCATCGCTCGGCTTCTTGCCGCTCAAAAGGAGGTCGATCCGCGACCGGGCATTGTTGATGACGGCGATGTCCTCAGCCTTGTCGCCGTCGAGTTCGCAAGTGATCACCCCGGCGATCCGATTATCGAGCTTGTACACTTCGATCGGCAAGAACCCGAAATAATCCGGGAGCCGAACGGAGTCATCGCCCGCCGAGGCCGTCGGCGGTGCGCCGACCAACCCACCCCCAACGACCATCCAGGCCCCCAGCCCGAGGATCAATCCGCCCCAGGTCCCGCGAGATCCCGCATTCATGCGCATACGATCGTCCATCCTCGGTTGCAAGGTGCCACCACCCACGACGGTCCCGGGCCGCTCCGGTCGGCCCAATCGCTCCAGAGTAAAGGCCGGCGGTCGCAACCACAAGGCGCGGCGTTCCTCATTCCTCATGCGAAGTTCATCAAGTCCAACGACTCCCGATCATGACCAAAGCCGAAACTGCGGGATACCCCTACGCCTCAAACCGATTTGCGAGCACCGCGCTGGATCTCCGCGTTCCATCAAGTTGACTTGGTGAAGCGAAAACCAACTTGTCAAGCCCAAATTTGAGGCTAAATGATGGCAAATCCACCAAAAAAATCGGGAATGGCTCGTTTATCACAACGAATTTGACATGATATATTGGTTTTATTAGCTTGCTCCGGCATAGTTGACCCAATCTGCGTTAATTGCCAGGCTTCTTGAATTCGCCGAAGACTTCCGGGCCAAACACCACCTGGGGGTGGTCCGTCCGATCATTTGACACCTTCATGAACGGGAGATTGCATCGATGCGGCGACACGACGCGATGGGGCGGCCCACGTTCCGCCAGGTGAAGGGTTGGAAGCAGGTCAAGCCCACCGTGGAGGGAGTGGAGAAGCGGATTTTGCTGGCGACCTTCACGGTCCAGAACCTCAACGACGACTTGCTGCCGGGATCACTCCGGACGGCCATCCTCGCGTCGAACGCCACGGCCGGGACCAACATCATCCAGTTCAACATCGCCGCCGCCGGGGTCCAGACGATCCCGATCCGGACATCGCTGCCGGTCGTCACGGTGCCGGTCCTGATCGACGGGACAACCGAGCGCGGCTATGCCGGGACGCCGTTGGTCATCCTCAGCGGCGCGGGGGCCGGGCTTGGGGTCGACGGGTTGGACATCTCGGCCGGGAACACGACGGTCCAGGGCTTGGGGTTGAACTCGTTCACGGGCGAGGGGATCAACCTGTCGGGCGCTGGGAACAACACGATCCAGAACAACTATATCGGGATCAACCCCGCCGGGACCGCCGCCGCTGGGAACGCCCTGGATGGTGTCTTGGTTCAGACCGGGAGCAACGGCAACAAGATCCTGAACAACGTGATCTCGGGGAATACCGCCAACGGGGTCTTCGTGAACGGGGGACCCGCCGCGACGGCCACCTCGGTCGCCTCCGGTACGATCATCAGCGGCAACCGGATCGGGACCGACGCCGCCGGCAACGGGATCTTGCCCAACGGCGGCGACGGGGTCTACCTCCAGAACGCCCCGACGACCACCATCGGCGGGACGACCGCGGCGGCCCGGAACATCATCGCGGGCAACCGGAACGGCCTGGAGTTGTTCAGCAACTCCGACAACTCGGTCGTCGCGGGGAACTACATCGGGACCAACGCCGCCGGAACCGTCGCGCTGGGCAACTCGGCGGGTACCGGCATCCTGCTCCAAGGGATCTCCAACCTGACGATCGGGGGGACCGCGGCTGGTGCCCGCAACCTGATCTCAGGGAACCAGAACGGGATCAGCAGCACTTTCGCCGGCGGCACCACAATCGCCATTCAGGGGAACTATATTGGGACCAACGCCGCCGGGACCGGCGCGGTGGGCAACAGGCAGTCGGGGATCGTCCTCAACGGCTCAACGAACGTGACGATCGGCGGGACGGCCGCGGCGGCCCGGAACATCATCGCGGGCAACGCTGGTGACGGGATCAATGCCTCCTTCTTCACCAATACCCTGGTGATCCAAGGGAACTCCATCGGGACCGACGTTTCGGGCGCCCTGGCGCTCGGCAACGGGGGCGCCGGGGTCAATGTGGCCTCCTTCGGGGCGGTCATCGGTGGGATCGGGGCGGGCGCGGCGAACATCATCGCTAACAGCGGACAGTCCGGCGTGATCGTGAGCGGGATCAACGACTCGATCCTGTCGAACTCGATCTACAACAGCCAGAACCTCGGGATCGAGTTGCGCGGCGGCAACAACAACTAACCCGCGCCGGTGCTGACTTCGGCTGTTTCGCAGAATCAGGCGGGCACGTCAAGTACCATCACCGGGTCCTTGACGACGCCGGTCGACGGCACCTACACCGTGCAGTTCTTCTCCAGTTTCGGCTTGAACCCGTCGGGGAATGCCGAAGGTCAGATCCTGATCGGGACGGCGACCGTCGCCGTCATCGGGGGGACGGCTAACTTCACTCGGACCCTCCCCTTGGACTTCACGCCCGGGTCGAACATCACGGCCACGGCCACCGACGCGCTCGGGAATACCTCCCGGTTCTCGCGGCCGGTCCTGGGCACGGGGTCGGGACGCGGGACCTTGCCGCCGATAATCAGCGTCATTGCGACACCGGCGACCGTCGCCGCTGGCCAGCTTGTGACCGAGGTATTCACGATCACGAATCCGTCTCGGGTCGCCGACCTCAACGTGGCCTTCTACGACGTTGTCCCCACCGGGACAAGGTTCTTCTCCGGGGCGAGTTCGTCGGGGGCGTTCGTGGTGAACACCAACGGCATCGTCAACGCGACGCTCGGGACCCTCCTGGCGAACCAGTCGGTGACGGTGACGATCGTCCTGGTGACGGGGGCGGGAGCCGTCCCGTCGTTCACCAACGTCGGTGGCGTCACGGCGACGACCCCCACGGTGGCGCCGGGAGCCGTCACGGCGTCGGCCACGACCAACGTGACCGCCTCGGCCGACCTGAGCGTCAGCGTCGTTGGACCGGCCACTCCCGTCCCGGTTGGGCAAACCGTCACTTACCAGGTCACGGTCAGCGACAACGGCCCGTCCGACGCCGCCGGGGTGAGCCTGGTCGACGTCCTGCCGGCCGGGGTGACGTTCGTCTCGGCCACCTCGACCGATGGCACGACCCCGACCAACGTGAACGGGACGGTCACCGACACGATCGGGACGCTCGCCGCCGGGAACGTGGTGGTCCTCACCGTCACCGCCCTGACCAATGGCGGGACGCCGACGTCGATCACGGACACCGCCACCGTCTCGGCCACGACCGCCGACTCGGACCCGACGAACAACACCGGCGTGGCGGTGACGACCATCATCCCCTCGGCCGACCTGGCGATCACTTCGGACGTCGTCGCCCCGACCTCGGTCGTCGCCGGGACCCTGGTCACGTTCACCATCAACGTGATCAACAACGGTCAGTCGCCATCAGCGGGAACGCTCGTCGTTGACACACTCCCCGCCGGGCTGACCTTCATCTCGGGGACCGCCCCCGGCGGCGCGGTGAACGCGACCAATGGCATCGTCACCGCCCCGATCGGCGACCTCCTCAGCGGCGGGACCGCGATCGTGACGATCGTCGCGATGACCGGCCCGGCCGGGACGTTCAGCGACAGCGCGGTCGTCTCGTCGAACTTCAACGACCCGAACCCGGCGAACAATATCGGGAGCGCCTCGGTCACGGTCGCCCCGGTCACCAACGTGTCCGTGACCCTCACCGGGCCGGCCAGCCCGTTCAACATCGGCAACCCGCTGACCTACACCGCCGTCGTGACGAACGCCGGCCCCTCCCCGGCGACCAACGTCGTGCTGACCGACCCCCTCTTCGCCGGGGCCACCTTCGTGTCGGCGACGGCGAACAACGGGGGGACCGGAACCTTCAACAACGGCGTGGTGACGCTGCCGCTGGGCACGATCGCCGCCGGGCAGTCGGTGATCGTCACGTTGACGGTCATCCCCACCCAGCCCGGCACGGTCACCAACACCGTAACCGTGGTGGCGACCGAGCCGAACTCGAACCCGGTCAACTCCGCCAGCCTCACGACGACGCTGATCATCCCGGCACCCACCATCCAGTTCTCGGCGCCGACCTATACGGCCAACGAGACCGACAGGACCGCGACGATCACCCTGAACCGGGTCGGCGACGCCAGCGCCACGATCTCGGTGGTGTTCTCGACCGTCCTGGGAGGCAACGGCACCGCGGGGCTGGATTATCAGCCCGTCTCGCAGGTTGTCACCTTCGCCCCGGGCGTGTCGCAGGTGACCGTCGCCGTGCCGGTCCTGAACAACCCCTTCGACCGGGTGAACGAATTCGTCAACCTCCAGCTCTCTTCCCCGGTCAACGCCGTTTTGCCCGGCGGAGCGGCGACCAGCTTGGCCGTCCTTGAAGTCATCAACCTCGATCCGGTCCTGGTAGGTCCGACCGTCACCGACCTGAGGTTGATCGGTCCGGCCAATAGCATCACCGCGATCGAGGTCGACACGACCGGTAAGCTCGATCCGACCACCGCGTCGAACCCCGCCAACTATGTGATCATCGCCTACGCCGGTGGCAATGGGAGCCTGGCGGCCCGGACGATCATCCCGGTCACGACCGCCTCCTACAACGCCACCACCGGCGCCGTGCTGCTGACCCCCCGGTCGCCGCTGCCCGCCAACCAGTTGTTCTTGATCGACATCAACGCCACCCGCGCCGGGGCCGTCACCGACCGGGCGGGCAACCCGATCAACAGCGTCTTCGGGTCGGTCCCCGCGAGCGACTACCTCCAGACCGTGGCCCGTGGGACCAACCTCAGCTACACCGACGAGAACGGCGCCCAGGTCAACATCAAGCTCACCGGCCCCGGGACCCTCGACATCAACCGAGGGGTGAACGGTCAGGTCGGGCGGCTCCAGGTTCTTGGCGTGGTCGCCGGGAAAACCACCCTCTCGGGCACGGTCAAGTCGTCCACCCACCGGACGACCATCGGCTCGGTCCTTGGCCTCGGCCAGTTCGGGTCGGTCGTGACCAAGCTCTACACGCCCCCCTTCTACACCTCGAACTCCCCCTACCCGAACCCGCTCAACCTCCACAACGCCCCCGCGGTCGACACCTTGCTCGCCTCGGCCCCGGTCTCGACCACACCAAAGCCCACCACCCGCACGGTGAAGACCAAGGTGACCGTCATCACCCCCAAGGTCACCAGCCATCCCAAAGCCACCGTGGTCCGCACCACCCATACCCGGACCGGCCGCTGATCAAGAAGTCTCTCGGGCCTGGATCGAAGCCTACCGCGACCCCGGACCCCTTCGACGCCGCACCGCGTCGGAGGAGTTCGGGGTCGGTTCCGTTTCGGAGTTGATCAAGGGGGAATCTCGCCAGGACACCACGACGAATCGTCGGCAAGTCTGGCTAACCCGCTGAAACAGTGTACACTTGCCGAGGCGGGCGTCTAATTGGGATGCCGACCGTCGATGGGCCGCTCCGCCCTGGAAGATCAAGGCCAATCCACGATGGCGAGCCGCGTAACGGTCTGGGTCTTGCCCGATCAACTTATCCCCGAGCATCCCGCGCTTCGGCTGGCGGCAACCCTCGTCGCGAACCGCCGCGATGACGTCCGGGTCGTCCTGGTCGAGAGCCGGGGGTGGCTGCGGCGCTTGCCCTATCACCGGATTCGCCAGGTTCTCTATCTGAGCGCGGGTCGCCACTATGCGGCTGAACTTGCGGCGCTCGGCTATCAGGTGGAAGTGATCTCGGCCGAGACCAGCCGCGACGGCCTGGCCCAGCACGTTGCGCGGCATCAGCCTTCCCGGATTTTGACGATGGAGGCCGCCGAGTACGCCCCGCGCCGCTGGCAACTCGGGACGATGGCCGACGACCTGGGAGTTCCGGTCGAGGTCGTACCCAACACTCAGTTCCTCGTCGGGCGGTTCAACCCGATCCCGGACCCCGAGCCGGGCCGACGATATGTGATGGAGGACTTCTACCACGCCATCCGCCGCCGCTTCCGCCTACTGATCGAGCCGGGAGGCACGCCGACGACCGGGCGATGGAACTTCGACTTGGACAACCGCCGCCGCCTCCCCAAGCGAGCCGCGATCCCTCGCCCGCTCCGGTTTGAGCCGGATGAACTGACCCACCAGGTGATCGCCGAGATCGAGGCGGCGGGTTTTGGCGTCGGCTCGGCGCTGGGCTTCGACCTCGCCGTGACCCGCGCCGAGGCCGAGGCCGCGTTCGACGACTTCCTCCGCCATCGCCTCCCCGACTTCGGCCCGTTCGAGGACGCGATGAGCCGCGACGACGGCGTCCTGTACCACTCGATGCTCGCCCCGCAACTGAACCTCGGCCTCCTCGACCCCCTGCGGATGGCCCGGCTCGCCGAGGCCGAGTACCACCACGACCGCGCCTCGATCAACTCGGTGGAAGGATTCATCCGCCAGGTGGTCGGCTGGCGCGAGTTCGTCTACTGGCAATACCACCGCCAGATGCCCACCCTCCGCCGGGCCAACGCCTGGAACGCCACCCGCCCGATGCCGCGATTACTCTGGGACGGCGCGACCGACTTGGCCTGCATCCGCTCGGTGGTGACTCGCCTGACCGCCACCGCCTACACCCACCACATCGAACGCTTGATGATCGTCTGCAACTTCTGCCTGCTCGCGGGGATCAACCCGGTCGCCGTCGCCGACTGGTTCCTCACCTTCTACGCTGACTCGCACGACTGGGTCGTCCTCCCCAACGTCATCGGCATGGGCCTGAACGCCGACGGCGGCCTCACCGCCACCAAACCCTACATTGCGTCCGGGGCCTACATTAATCGGATGTCCGACTTCTGCTCGACCTGCGTCTACCGCCCCGAAGTCCGCGTGGGACCCACCGCCTGCCCTTTCACCACCCTCTACTGGAACTTCCTGATCGAGCACGAGGAAGAACGCCGCCCGAACCCCCGCCTCGGCTTGGCCCTGGTCGGCCTGACCCGGATCAAAGCCGCCGAGCGCGAGCGGATCATGGACCAGGCGGCTCAATTTTTGGACAAGCTCGAACCCTGGACCGGCCCGGATCATCCTCCCGATCGCGTCGGCGGAACTTCCCCCGCAAAGCCGCGACAAGCTTCACTATTGAGTTGATCCCGGGGTCGGGATGGCCGGGCGGATCAGCCGGGCAGGGTTGATCCGAGCGGCTCGCCACCGGCGGCAGAGGTCTTCGGCCGCTTCCCGCCAGCTTGGGAACTGGAAGTGAAATCCCACTTCGAGGAGCCGACCGGGGATGACCCGACGGCTTTTGAGGATCAACTCGGTCTCCGTGCGCAGGAGGATCGCGCCGAGGCCAAGCATCCAGCCCGCCGCCGGGAGGCCGACGGGCACCCGCGCCGCTTGACGGAGTTGCCGCATGAAGTCGGCGTTGGGCAGCGGGTGGGGGGCGGCGATGTTGACCGGGCCGGCGATCTCGTCGTGATCGATCAGCCAGGCGACAGCCTGGATGAAGTCGGCGTCGTGGACCCAGGAGATGTACTGGCGGCCGTCGCCGGCGGCACCGCCGAGGCCGAGGCGGACGAGTCGAAGCAAGGTGGCGAAGACGCCGCCCGGGTCGGGGCTCATGGTCATCGCCGAGCGGAGGATCACCTGGCGGGTCCGGGGAGTGGATGACTCGTGGCAGGCTTGTTCCCACTCGTTGGCCACGTCGATGCTGAACCGCCAGTCCGGGGGAGCGTCAGGCTCCGAGCCGCCGATCGTGCCGGTCGCCTCGTCGTTCGGAGCATCGTGGCGGTGGCTGTAGATCGTCGCCGTGCCCGCCTGGAGCCAAACCCGAGGGGGTCGGGTCGACCCGATGATCGCCTGGCCCACCACCCAGGTCGAGTCGACCCGCGAGTCGCGGATTTGCCGACGGTTCGCGGCGGAATAGCGGCAGTTCACGCTCCGACCGGCGAGGTTGATCACGGCGTCGGCCCCCTCGAACTCCTCAGCCCAAGGCCCAAGCGTCCGGCCGTCCCAGGCCACCACCCGCCAGGGGGCAGGCTCCGGCCGTCGGCTCAAGACGATGATCTCGTGCCCATCGCCGTGGAACGCCCGTGCCAGGATCGTCCCGACCTGCCCGGAGCCGCCGGGGATGACCACTTTCCACCGCTTCGACCTCAGGTTCATCGTATTCACTCCCAATTGATCCGACGATCCGGCCCATCGGATCAACCGTCGCCCGGTCTCGATCGTTAACCCGCGATCGGCCTCGGCACCGAGTGCCCCGGTCCGGCTGGGTCGAATAATCTGGTCGCGCGGGTCGTCTGACCGACAAGGATCGACGCTGGGCCTTTAGCCCGGACCACTCGGATCGGCAACAACTCTCTTGCTGAGGATGTCTCATGACCGCCCCCCTCTGGATGGTGGCTGGATTAGCCTGCGCGCAACTCGGCGGGATGATGCCCGGAGACGGCCCCAGGCCGGTGGAGGAGGCCCCCGCGCCTCGAGCGGCGGCGAGCCGGATCGTGGCCGTGACGGTGTATCAGGGGCAAGCGCTGGTGACGCGCGAGGTCAGCGTCCCCGAGGGACTTGGGACGATCGAGGTGGTCGTCACCCCCTTGCCGGCGGCGACGGTGGCCAACTCGCTTGATACCGAAGGAGCCGATGGGGTGCGCGTCCTGAGCACCCGATTCCGGACCCGCGCCGCGGCGACGGACACTCGCGCCGAGATCCGGGCCAAGGAGGACCTGATCAAGCAGCTCGACCTGGATGCGCAGCGGTTGCACCGGGAACTCGCCGTGCAAGGGGAGGATCTCCATTACCTCCAGCAGCTTGAAGGCTTCACCGCGAGGATCGCCGCGTCGAAGGAGGGGGGCCAGCTTGCAGATATCTCGATCATCAACCTGAGCAACTTCGTGATGGACCACCGGGCGACGAAGGCGCGGCGGGAAGTCGACTTGAACCAGCAGTTGCAGGCCAACACCGCGGCCAACCAATCCGCTCGTCGCCAACTCGACGAACTGGCCTCCGGGGGCCGACGGGTCGAGCGCGACGCCGTGATCGTCGTGAGCAAGACGCGCCCGGAACCGGCGACGATCCGGCTCGGCCACCTCGTCAGCGCGGCGACCTGGGAGCCGCGATACCGCCTTCGAGCGACGGGGGACGAGCCTTCGGTCCAACTCGAATACCTCGCCGCCGTGGTCCAGCGGACCGGCGAAGCCTGGCTCGACGTCCGGGTCATTCTGTCGACCGCCCGCCCCTCGGTCGACGCCGCCCCGCCCGACTTGCTCCCCTTGAAGATGGTCGTCGCCGACGGCGGGAGCTCCGGCCCGGTCGACGCCCACGACCCCCAGTCGGAGCGGATCATGGCCGAACTCGCCAAGGCGATCGACATGCCGTTCACGGCGGATCGGTCGCTGGAAGAAGTCATCAAATACATCCGGCAACAAACCCAGAGCCGGGCCTTCCCCGAAGGCATCCCGATCTACGTCGACCCCCAAGGACTGCAAGACGCCGACAAGACGATGGCCTCCACCGTCGCGATCGACCTCAAGGGTATCCCGCTCAAGACCACCCTCACCCTCCTGCTCCGACAACTCAACTTGATCTATGAGGTCAACAATGGCCTCCTGACGATTACCACCTATGAGACGGCTCATGGAGATCCGATCGGCAACGATCCCAGGGTCGCCGGTGCGGGCGGCAGCTTCGGTGGGATGGGCGGAATGGGAGGCGGCGGGATGGGCCTGTCGATCGAACAAGCCCAGGTGTCGGGGGGAACGATGCTGAACCGGGCGGCGGCGGGAAATCAGGCCGCGGAACTCCGGGTCGGTGACGGACCGTCGCCCAGTCTGGCCGAGGCCGAGCGTGATGCCCCGAGCGTCAGCTTCACGCTCCCCACGCCGGTGGCGATCCCGTCGGCCCTCGACCCGCGGTTGCTCGAAGTCGGCCGGGTCGACCTGCCCGCCGAGTTTTCCGCCAAGGCCGTCCCCGTGCTGACACCCCGGGTCTATCGCCTGGCCAAGCTGACCAACAAAAGCGACCTGGTCCTCTTGCCCGGCGAGGCCACGGTCTACGTCGGGGCGGAATTCGTCGGGCGGATGAAACTCCCGCTGGTCGCCGCGGGCGAGCCTTTCACCGCAGGCTTCGGCGTCGACCCGCAAGTGCAAGTGTCCCGCCGCCTGGTCGGGAAGACCCGGACCATCCAGGGGGGCAACCAGGTCTTCACCTACGAGTTCCGGATCAACCTGCGGAACTACCGACCCACCGCCGCCAAGGTCCAGCTTTGGGACCGGTTGCCGACCGCCGAGGGAGAGGCGGTCGCCGTCAAACTGTCCCGGACCTCCACCCCGCTCAGCGCCGACCCCCTCTACGAGAAGACCGCCCGGGCCGACAACCTCCTCCGCTGGGACCTCGACGTTCCCGCCGGGACCACCGGCGACAAGCCCCTGTCGCTGACCTACGAGTTCCGGATCGAATACGCCCGCGACCTCCCACCGCCCCGCTTCCAGTCCGGCGGCCTCGGCGAAGCCCCGATCGGCGGCCCCGCCGTGGGCGGGGTGGGCGGCATGGGCGGTTTCCAGTCGGTCGGACCACAGGAAGGACGAGCCAACCCCACCGCGAGGGATGACTAAACTCAAGCCCAAGGGCCAGGGCCGGCACATCTAAACTGTAACTGATTGCCACGGAGAGACTTAAAATTTGGTGTTCGCATGGCGACACTTTGTAAGGCATTGTCAGGTAACGACTTGCGATTTGGGTGCGCTGGCCCTGAAGTTCGCCCTGGAATCGTCTAGAATTGGGCTTGGTCGCAGCGCCGCGGAGTTAGGGTACTCCCGCTCGACCCGACGCTGCGAAATGCGTCGTCCGTTGACCGGGGTAAGTGAGGGAGAGAGACATGGAGAACAGCTTGGTGGGCAAGGTGCTCGTTTCCGCCAGGATCGAAAACTTGGCTGACGTGGAGATCCGCGAGCGGGGGTTGATCCCCGCCGAACAGGTGCGCGCCGTCGAGGTCGACGACGCCTTGGTGGACACGGGGGCCACCGGCCTGCTGCTGCCGAGGAGCATGATCGCCCAACTCGGGTTGCGCCACTTCCGGACCCGGCCGGCTCGCGGGATCGGCGGGGCCGTGACGATGTCGATGTACTGCGCCGTCCGCTTGACGATTCAGGGACGTGAGTGCGCGCTCGACGTCGGTGAGATCGATGACACTCTCCCCGTGCTGATCGGGCAGATTGCGCTGGATTCGCTCGACTGGGTCGTCGCCCCACGCGGCCAACGCTTGATCGGCAACCCCGAGCATGGTGGGGAACACATCATGGATGTGTTCTGAACCGGCCGGCCGATCGTCGCCTGGAGGATCGCCCCGCGTTGCGTTGACGACGTTGGCGGGGGCGCGGTAGGTTTGCGGGGGGATGGCCGGTCTTTTCCTCTTTCGAGAAGTGGGTTGGCCCGATGGCTCGGCTCGCGTTGGTTCCGCTCGACCGCCCGGAGGTCGCACCGCTGGCGATCACGCCCCGGCTCCGGAACCAGTTGGTTTACTTCATGTCGGCCCGAGGCATGGCGGGTCTGCCCTTGATGGGAGAGTTGGACTACTGGTTCGCCGCCGACGAGGTGGCGAAGTGGGTCGATGATGGCGTCTTTTACCTCGTTTCGCCGCTCGATACCGACACCATGACCGAGGTCGAGCTGAGCGAGGAGCAGGAAACCATGCTCGCCTGGCTTCACAAGCATCAGGTCCAGCACGTCCGGCTCCAGGGGGATTAGTCACCCGACCGCTTGACAGGGGTTCAGGTCTGGGGTAAGCTCCGGCCCGTCGCCCAGGGGGTCCAAGCGCGCGAGCGGCTCGTCGATGAGATGGGTTCGCGAGCGTCTCCGGGGCTACCCCGGGGGATGGAAAGACGGATCGAATGCAGTCGCGGGTGCGCCGTTCCACTTCGTGGAAGTGGGCACGCGCTGGACGGGATTGGTTGGACCTCCTGGCGACGTTCCCCATCCACGGAGGGCTGCTTGCCATGTCATCCCCCGACGCCCGAGCCGCCCGGAACATGGCCGACGCCCTGGTGGCGGCCGACTGGCGGCTCGACGACCTCGTCGCCCGAGCGACCCGGGCGCTCGGGAAGACCAAGCCGCCGCGCTGGTTGCCGCCGCTGGCGGCCCGCTGGCTCGAAGCCTTCTGGCGCGCCCGGCCGACGCCCGAGCGGGGGACCGCCTGGCTGCTCAACGACCGGGGGTTCGCTCGGGCCTGGAAGCGTGGTTCGGTCCGGGGGTACCCGGCGATCCAGCCGTTGCCGGCGATGGTTCCGAGCCTGGGACCTCCCACCGCCTGGGCCGTCCCGGCGATCGTCACGATGGCCGGGCTGGCCGATTGGCTCGGGATCGACGCGGCCAAGCTCGACTGGTGGGCCGACCGCCGAGGGTTGGAGCGCGACACCGCCGATGGCCCGCTCCGGCGGTACGACTACCACTGGCGGGCCAAACGCGACGGGTCGCGCCGGTTGATCGAGGTCCCCCGCCCCAAGCTCAAGGCGTGCCAGCGGCGGTTGCTCGATGGGCTGATCGGCTCCATCCCGCCGCACGACGCGGCGCACGGTTTCCGGCCGGGTCGGTCGGTCCGGACCTTCGTCGAGCCGCATGTCGGGCAACCCTTGGTCCTCAAGTTCGACCTCCGCGACTTCTTCCCCAGCGTCACCGGGGGCAGGGTCGCCGCACTGTTCCGGACCGCCGGCTACCCCGAGGAAGTGGCGCGGACGCTGGCCGGACTGTGTACCAATATCGCCCCGTTTGCCCTCTGGCGACGGCCCGACGCTCCTCAACCCGGATCGGACGCGGCTTACCGGTCGCGGCGGACCCACGCGACCCGGCACTTGCCGCAGGGGGCGCCGACCTCCCCCGCGCTGGCCAACCTGGCGGCTTATCGGCTCGACGCTCGCCTGGCGGGCCTGGCCCGGAGCGCGGGGGCGGTCTACACCCGGTACGCCGACGACCTGGCCTTCTCGGGCGGCCCGGCCTGGGCGCGGTCGAGTGCCCGGTTTCGGGTCCACGCCCACGCGATCGTCCTCGAAGAAGGGTTTCAGGTTCACCCCCGGAAGACCCGGATCATGCGTCAGGGGGTCCGGCAAACCCTAGCCGGGGCGGTGGTCAACGTCCGGCCAAACCTCCCACGCGACGACTTCGACGCCCTCAAGGCGACCTTGCACAACTGCATGACCCAAGGCACGCTCGACCAGAACCGGGGCGGCCACCCCGACTTCCGCGGCCACCTCCTCGGCCGGATCGCGCACGTCGGCTCGCTCCACCCGGCGCGGGGGGCGAAGCTCCGGACCCTATTCGACCGGATCACCTGGCCTTGACCCCCTCAAAAGAACCAGACCCGGTAGGCCACCGCCCCCCGGAGTCGCCAGAAAACCGACAGCGGCGGGATCAAGGCCGAGGTGATCAGCATCTCGGCGACATGACTCGGGCGTTTGGAAGTGTGCCGGAGCCGCTTCCCGCAGAACCGGGCGGTCAAGATCAACCAGACGCCCAGGGCCGACGTGGCGATCGGCCATGAGAACGGCCATCCCACCAGGGCAACGCCCCCAGCGACCACCGCGGCGTAATAAGCCCAGGGAGGGCCAGCGCTGATCTTGGCTCGATACAGCCGGGGGAAGTTGCGGTACAGGAGGGCTTCAAACCGGCTCTTGCGCTGCTGGCTGAGGCTGATCCCCCAGCGACCGGGTCGGACCGGGTGGACGACCACGACCTCGGGGGCGGGGGCGATGGTCCGACCGGCGGTGATCAGGGCGAATTGGAGGTCGCTGTCCTCGCGCCAGGCGAGCGTGAACCGCTCATCGAACCCGCCGACGGCAACCAGCGCGTCGCGGCGGCACCAGGCGTTGGCCGTAGCGAACTCGGCCTGCTCCAGGCCGGCGACGTCGCGCTCGTAGTCGGTCGGGTCGGTCGGCAGAAGAACGATGATCCGGCCGCCCAGAGCGTCGGCCCCGGACCGATCCAGCGCCGTGACCCCCGCACGGAGCCAATCCGGCTCAGGCACGCAGTCGTCGTCGGTGAAGGCGATGATGGCTCCCGACCCCGCTCGCCAACCGGCGTTCCGGGCGGCGGCGGGACCTCGCGTCGCGGTGATGGCGAGATAACGGACCGAGACGGGGGCGAACGCCCGCGCGGCGGCCTCGACCTGGGCGCGGGTGGTGTCGCTGGCGGCATCGTCGGCGATCAGGATCTCCCAGTCGGTCGCGGGGAGATCCTGCCGACCGAGCGCATCCAGGCACCGGGCGAGCAAGTCCGGGCGGCGAAACGTGGGGACGACGACCGATACCCGCATGGATCAGACTTCCCCGCCGGCACCTGTCGGCTTCTCGACCAAGAACGAGCCGATCACCAAGGCGTCGAGCGGCGAGGTCCAGAACGACTCGATGGCGTCCCTCGGCGTGCAGACCACCGGCTCGCCTCGGGTGTTGAACGACGTGTTGACCAGCACCGGCACGCCGGTCCGGGCGTGGAAGGCGCGGAGGAGGTCGTAGTACCGGGGGTTCTGGTCGCGGCGGATGGTCTGAATCCGGGCGGTCCCATCAACGTGGCGGACGGCGGGGATGCAGTCGGCCTTGTCGGCCCGGACATCGTTGACGAAGAGCATGAACGGCGAGACCCGGGCGTAGGCGAACCAGTTCGACGCCTGCTCCTCCAGGACCACCGGGGCCACCGGGCGGAAGTCCTCGCGGTCCTTGATCTCGTTGAGGCGGCCTTGCATTTCCGGATGAATCGGCGACGCCAGGATCGACCGGGCGCCCAAGGCTCGCGGGCCAAACTCCATCCGCCCCTGGAACCAGCCGATCACCTTGTCGTCGGCCAGGATCGCGGCGGTCTCGTCGGCGACGTCGGCGAGCCGCCGGTACGGCACCTTGGACCAGCGGAGGAAAGCTTCGATCGCCTCGTCGTCATAGCTCGGCCCGAGGAAGGCGTGGTCCATCGTGTACGACTTCTCGGTCGCCCCCCGCTCGCGGGCATCGACCCAGAGCGCGGCCCCGAGCGCCGTCCCGGCGTCACCGGCGGCGGGCTGGACCCAGAGCCGCCGGAACGGCCCCCGGTCGCGGACCCGGGCGTTCATGACGCAATTCAGGGCCACGCCCCCCGCCAGGCAGAGGGCGTCAAGCTGGCCCGACGCTTCATGCAGCCAGCGGACCAACTCGACCACCGTGTCTTCGAGGACGACCTGGAGCGAGTGGGCGATGTCGAAGTGGCGCTGGTCGGTCGCGCCGCCGCGGACTCGAGGCGGGCCGAACCGCTCGACCAGGTTCGGCTCGTGGATCGTATACCGGCCTTCGGTCCCGAGGCGGATGATGTCGCGGAACGCATCGACATGCACCGGCTTGCCGTAGGACGCCAGAGCCATCACCTTGTACTCGTCCGACGACCGGAGAAAGCCGAGGTACTCGGTCACATCTTCATAAATTAACCCGAGCGAGTGCGGCACCTCGACCTGCCCGAGCCAGCGAAGGTTGGTCCCTTCGCCGACCGCATAGCTCGTCGCCGCGCGCTCGCCGCGCCCGTCCAGCGTAAGCACGGCGGCCCGCTCGAAGGGACTGGCGAGGAAAGCGCTGCTCGCGTGGCTCAGGTGGTGGCCGACGTAGTGCCAGCGGAACTTGCCTTGCGTCTTCGCGTCGCGGAACCGAGCTTCCAGGTGGTGTGGCGCCCCGTCGACCAACTGGCCGGGGGCGTTGGTGATCGACGCCAGAAAGAGCGGGTCCCAGGCGGACTCGAACCCCCCGACCGTCACCTGATGGGCGGGGTCGAGCGGAATCGGTACGGTCGCGTCGCGCAGGTGACCGCTCGAACAGAGCAAGGCCGGGTCATAAGAGTAGGCGACGTGATCGACGTCGCGCAGGGTGATCCCCGCCTCCTGGAGGCAGTAGTCGATCGCGTGGAACGGCAACTCCCACGTCGAGAACGGGACCGGACGCTTGCCGTGCTTGATGTGGGTGAACCGCTCCTCCTCGGCCGCCGCGACGACCTGGCCATCCCGGACCAGACAAGCGGCCGGGTCGTGGTACGCGGCGTTGATCCCGAGGGTGAACATGATTCAGGACGCTCCTTGAACGGTCGGCATCCTGGCTCGACCTGGATTGGGAAACAAAAACCGCCAGAACTGCGCCATCTCCGCTTCACTCCGGAATCCGAGGAGGCCGCAGCAGTCCGAAAAATCACCCGACCTCTGGCCGGGAAAGAGAGACTTCGGTTCTGGACCCGTCACCACGGCGAGCGTCCAGAGTTGAGGAGGGCGACCCCCATCCCCGGTGTGGAAGAACCAGAGGCCGCCCGCCCGACAGGCGATGATTTTGCCGAAACGGTGTCTGATGATGTGGGATTTGACGCCGAAAACTTGGTTAAGTTCAACGACTGCACAGTCTAAGAGGACCCGGATTATCGGTTCCGGGCGCAGCTTCTCCCACTTCAAATCCAGCGACATAACGCCTACCTCCAGCCGTAACGATTGCGGATGAACCCTCTGAATCGCCCGAAGGCTTCCGCCCCCCACTCCTCGGCATGATACCAATAGCCTCGTCCCGCGCCGAAGACCATTGCTTCATAGGAACGTTCATAGATATCATCGACGCCCAGGCATCGAGAGGCAAGCTTGGTGATTGGCTCGACGAGCCCATGAAACACCTCATGATAAGCTGTTTCGAAGAGGACGAGCCGGACAGGAAGCCCCGATTCCCTGGCGATTTCGAGGATGATCGATCGGCTCAAGAGGATTCGGCCTTCCCGCCACTGGCCAGGCGCGATGATCCGCTCGTCGAGGACCACGCGAGGCGACGATGATCCCGGCAACGCATTTCCCCGCTGTCTTGGTCGCAATCATGCCTTGAACAGCCCCTCGAACGCGAACGGCGGGACCACCGCGCCTCGGCCCCCCCGGGCGAGCGCGATCGCGGCGTCGGCGACCAGCTCGGGCGGGACCTTGCGGAGGCAGTCGTGGTGGCCCATCGGGCAGACGCTCGCGTAGCAGAGGCGGCACGGGACGTCGTGGAACAAGACCCGGTGCGGGACCATCCAGGGGGTGTGCTGGACGTTGGTCAACGCATAAAGGTCAACCACCGGCGTCCCAACCGCTGAGGCGATGTGGACCGGCCCGGTGTTGTTCGAGACCAGGACCGGAGCCGCCTCGACGAGGGCGGCGAACTCGGCCAGGTTAAGAGCGTCGGCCAGGGAGTGGGTGGACTCGGCCCCGCCAACTTCGGCCCGGATCGCTTCGACCAGGGCAAGCTCGGATCGGTCGCCAGTGAAGACCAGGCGGAACCCAGCTTCGACCAGGAGGTGGGCGGCCTGGGCGAACAAGCCGGGCGGGTAGCGCCTCGATGGGGCAGTCGCTCCCGGTCTGGTCGTTGATCCCGAGGTTGTCCAGGCGATCGGCGATGGTGGTCCGAGCCACTTCGGGAACCCGGAGGGACAACCGCTCGTTGGCGGTCTTCGCCCCGACGGTGGCGACCAGGTCGAGTTGGCGGCGGGCTTCGTGGCGGATGGTGGTGGCGGGTTCGGTCTCGGCGACCCGGTCGGTCAGGAGCTGATATGGGTTCTCCCGGCAGTGCGCCAGGCGGAGCGGGATGTCGGCGAGGTGGCAGAGCAAGGCGGCGGGGAGCGGGTTCTGGCTGTAGACGGTGCAGATCGCGGCGGCATCGAACCGGGCGGCGCGCAGCTCGGCGATGAAAGCGCGGTCGAGCGCCCCATCCTCGCGCCGAGTGGTCGACTTCATCCAGGGGGCGTCATAGGTCAGGATCGCGTCCACCTCGGGGATCAACCTCGCCACGGCGGCTCCCGAGGGAGAAGTCAGGAGGGTGATCGACCGCCCGACGGGACCGGATTCGCGCAAGGCTCGGAGCGCCGGGGTGGTCATGAGGACGTCCCCCATCGCGTCGAGCCGGACGCAGATGACGCGCTCGGCGTCGTCCCAGGTCATGCCTCGACTCTCGGATCAACCAACGGGGCGGTGAGCGGGACATCGGCCGCGTGCCCCGACCAGATCCGCTCGATGATTCGGGTGGTCGACCGGTCGGCGACGAATGGCAAGATCCGGACCACGCCGCCGAGGCGCTGGACGAGCGAGGCTTCGGGCAGGCGGTCCAAGGTGTAGTCCCCTCCTTTGACGAAGACGTCGGGCCGGAGGGCTTCGATCAGTCGCTCGGGGGTGTCCTCCTCGAACGGGATCAGGTGGTCGACGCAACTCAGGGCGGCGAGGACTTCGACGCGGTCTTCGAGGGTGTTGATCGGTCGGTCCGGCCCTTTAAGCCGCCTGATCCCGGCGTCGGAGTTGACGCCGACGACCAGGATGTCCCCCAGGGCCTTGGCCGCGCTCAGGTAGGTGACGTGCCCCCGGTGCAAGATGTCGAAGCAGCCGTTGGTGAAGACGACTCTGGCCCCTCGGCGACGCTCGGCGTCGAGTCGAGCGGCCAGGTGGGCCAGGTCGGTGGTCGGCTTGGTGCCGGGGGCGACCCGGGCGAGGAGTTCGCCGGTCGAGCAGGCCACCGTCCCTTCGTGCCCGACCACCACGGCGGCGGCGGCCGACGCCAGCTCGGCGGCGGCGGGGGTATCCGCCCCGGCGGCCAGGGATAAGGCCAGCGTGGTCAAGAACGTATCCCCCGCGCCGGCGGCCCGGGAATGGTGTTCGGCCCGGGCATACGTCCGGTAGGGGACGCGGTCGCGCTCGACGACCAGCGCCCCCTCGATGTCCAGCGTCACGGCGGCGATCCGGGACCCGGTGAGGCTCAAGATCCGCTCGGAGGCCGCCGCGATCCGCTTGGCGCGGCTCAGGGTCCCCTCGAACTGGTCCCAGCCGAGGAGGTCGGCCGCTTCGCCGTAGTTCGGCTTCACGGCGGTCGGGGCGACGGTGCGGTAGGCGGCCAGGGTCTTGGAGTCGACCACCACGACCCGGGGGTCGTCGCGCTGGAGTTGGCCCAAGGCGGCGATCACCCGAGGGGTCATGATCCCGTAGCCGTAGTCCGAGACGATCAACGCATCCAAGGTTGGGAACAACTCCTCTAGCCGGGCGATCAAGCGGTCCTCGACATCCCGCCCGATCGACGCGGTCGTCCCCTGGTCGAACCGGACTAAGAGCTGCGCCGCCGCGACAACCCGGTGCTTGGCCAGGGTTTGCCGGGTCGGGTCGATTAGGAGGTCGCTCGGGTCGGGGACGATCCCACGCTCGACCAGGCTGGCCCGCAACCAACCCGCCTCGGCGTCGTCCCCCACCACCGACAGGAACCGGACCGACGCCCCCAAGGCTCGGGCGTTAACCGCCGAGTTCGCCGCCCCGCCGGGAGCGTTCCGGCGCGATTGCAGCGCCACGATCGGCACCGGGGCCTCGCGGCACAACCGCCCGGTGGTCCCTTCGAGGTACGAGTCGAGCATCGCCTCGCCGATGACGACCACGCTCAGGCCCGCGAACGCCTGGACGAAGTCCGGGAGGTGGTGGTTGGACGGGGTCATGCTTGGACTCCGGTCGGCTGGACGGTGGCGGTGGCGGCGCGCAGGATCAGATCGGCGGCGGCATCGAGGTCGCTCGCCGTGCGGTCGGGGGTCCGATCGGGACCGGCGACCCACTCGGTCTCATTCCCGTTGTCGAGGAGGACCGTCCGGCACCCGGCGCGGCGGCCGGCCTCGATGTCGTTGAGGATATCCCCCACGAACCACGACTGGGCCAGGTCGATCCCCAACTCGTTGGCGGCCCGGAGCAGCATCCCCGGGGCGGGCTTCCGGCAGTCGCACACGACCGAGTAGGCGGGGACCGACCCGGCCGGGTGGTGCGGGCAGAAGTAGAACCCAGCCAGGGGGACGCCAACCTCGGCCAGGAGCGAGCGAAGCCGATCTTCGACCGGACCCAATGCCTCCACCCCGAACCGGCCCCGGGCCACCCCCGACTGGTTGGTGATGACGATCAAGCGGTAGCCGCTCGCGTGGAGCCGGGTCAAACCCTCGACCGCCCCCGGGGCGAGCACGATCCGGCTCGGGTCGACGTTGTAGGGAACGTCGACGATCAAGGTCCCGTCCTTGTCGAGGAACACGGCGCGGCGGGGTGGGGCGTCCGCTTGGTTCATCCGACCGTCCAATCGCCTGCGGCCGTGGCGGTCCCGATGGCGGTATCCTCGGTGACGCCCCACCCGGGCGCGACCTCGTCGTAAATCGCCGCGATCGACCGCGCGACTTGAGCCCAAGTGTAGCCAGCCACGGCCCGACGCTGCGCCTGGTGGCCCATCGCCCGGAGCAGGTCCGGGTTGTTGAGGAGTTTGGCCAGCCGGTCGGCCAGCGCGGTCGGGTCATTGGGGGGAACGAGAAAGCCGGTCACGCCATCGACCACGGTGGCCTTGATCCCGCCGACGTTCGCGCCGACCACCGGCGTCCCGCACGCCATCGCCTCGACCGGCGTGATCCCGAACGGCTCGTACCAGGGGGTAGTCACAAAGATGTCGGCGGCGGCATAGTAATACCGGAGGACGTCCCGCCCCCGCGCCCCGATGAAGGTCACCTGCCCCGCCACCCCTTCGGCCTCGGCCAGAGCTTGCAAGCGACCAATCTCAGGGGTGATGGCCGGGTCGGGGATCGTCGAGTCGCCGCCGACGACCAGCAACCGGGCGCGGATCGCGTGGTCGCGCCCGAGGTGAGCCAAGGCGCGGATCACGTTGTCGACCCCTTTGCGGGGGACCATCCGGCCCAGTTGGAGCAAGGTCGGCCCGGTCGCCGGGAGGTTCAACCGGCTCCGGGCCTTGCTCCGCGCCACCGGCCAGAACTCGGCGGGGTCGAACCCGCACGGGATCGTGACCAGCTTGGCCGGGTCGGCGCCGTAGTGGTCCAAGAGGTCGGCGCCGTCCTGCGGGCACTCGGCGATGATCCGGTCGGCGTCCGCGACCGCCTGGTCCTCGATCGCCAGGCGCGCCTCGGGAAAGGTGTCCGACCCCTTTTGGTGCAGCCGACGGACCCGCCCCAGCGCGTGGAAGGTGACGACGAACGGTGTCCCCAGCGCCCGCTTGATCGCGCCGCTGACCAGCGCGGACATGAAGAAGTTGGCATGGGTCAGGTCATACGGTCGCCGACGGCTGAACCGGATTACCCAGGCGGCGAAGTCGTCCATGCACGGGAGCAGGTCTTCCTTGCGGACGACCGACGGCGGGCCGGCGGGTACGTGGATCACCCGATACCCGCGCCCTTGGGGGACGATCTCAGGGAGTCCGGCGGCATCGCGGCGGGTGAAGACGTCGACGTCGCGGCCCAGTCGGGCGAGGTGCCGGGCGAGCTGGGCGACGTAGACGTTCTGGCCGCCCGAGTCGACCCCGCCGGGGCGGGCCAGCGGCGACGCATGCTCGCTGATCAAGGCGATCCGTTGCCGAGGGTTCATCCCGCTTCCCCCCCTTCGCTCGCCACCGCGGCGGCCAGGGCGGTCGAGATGCTCAGACCCCAACGGTCAAACCGGGGGCGGCCGGTCACGTCGGCAAAAGTTATCTCCCAATCGCGAGCGAACCGAGCGATCCCGAACCGGTCCAGGGCGGACTCGCGGGCCGCCGCCCCCAGGTCGCGGGCCAGTTCGGGATGAGCGACAAGCTCGCGGATCGGCTCGACCAGGGCCAACGGGTCGGTGGCCAGGAAGCCCGAGACCCCCGAGTCGATCGTCGTGACCATCTCGGTGGTGGCGAGTCCAACCACGGGCAACCCCACGGTCATCGCCTCGATCACCGCCAAGCCGAGGCTGGTGTAGCGGATCGGGTTCAAGAAGTAGCGGTATCGGGCCTCGAACGCGGGCAGGTCGGGCGGGAACACTTCCCCGAGTCCGCCCAAGCTCTCGGCGTCCATCCCAACGAGGTCGACCGCGACCTCGGCCCGCAACCGCTCGAACACATCCACGCCCAGGCGACGCCCCCGCGACCGGAGGTGGTTGATCACGGTGATCCCCCTCGGCAGTTCGCCGGTGTACCGGGCCGAGTCGGGGACGAAGACGCCGTGCTCGATCACCTTGCTTCGGGTCCGGCCCGAGTCCCACATCAAGGCGTTGAACGGCGTGACGTGGACGAGCAGGCCGGCGGGATCGTCGAACCAGTGGCGGGTGTCGGTCGGGTGCCCCTGGGGCGGGTCGTGTTCGAGGTAGACCTGCGGGAGCCGGCGCTGGGCGTCGGCCAAAAGGGCGGGTCCATCGACCTCGTAGTTGATCCGGGTCTGGTAGAGGATGCCGTCGAGGTCAAGCTCCCGGATCTGATCGGCCGGAACTTCCCGGACATTGGGACCGAACGGGAACGTGGCCCCACGACCGCCGTACCCTTCCCGACCGCTGGGGTCGACGGGAAGGACGAACTCGACGTTGGCCCGCGACAAGTACAGGAGGTAGTTGCCGTGGATGTGCCAGGTCAAGATTCGCGTCGGTCGCATGTCGGCTGGGAACTCCGTTGGGGGGTCGGGTCAACCTTTGAGGTCGCCGAAGGCGTCGCCCAACTCGGGTCCGACGGCGGGGGACGGCTTGGGGTGATGGTCGGCGAAGGCGGCGAGGAGCGCATCAGCCGCCGCCAGGACGGCGTCGGTCGATACCTCTCGCTCGTCGCACAGAACCCGGTGTCGCTGGGTGTCGATCGGCGCCCAGCGGGCGGGATTGTCGCCGGTCGAGAGGATCACGCTCGGGACTTTCCGGGCGACCGCGAGGTGGGCCACGCCGGTGTCGTTGCTGACCATCAGCCGGGCGCTGTCGATCAAGGCCGCCAGTGGGCCAAGCTCGGTCTTGCCGGCCAAGTCGACCGCCGGGTGCCGCATCTGTCGGGCCACGGCCCGGGTCAAGCCGACCTCGGCGGTCGAGCCGGTCAAGACGACCCGCATCCCGCGATCGGCCAGGGCGTCGGCCACGGCGGCGAACCGCTCGGCCGGCCAGCGCCGCTCGGGAACGCTCGCGCCGGGGTGGACGCAGATATAGGCATCCGCGGTGGCGTCGGCAACCCCTTCGATCGCGTGGAGAGCCTCGCGGTCGGCCACATGGACCGGAAACTCCAGGTGATTCCCCTTGCGCGGCACGCCCAGCGAGTCGACCAGGGTCAACAGCCGGTGGATCTCCAGCCCCCGCTCGGGCCAGGGGATGAACAACTCGGGGTCGGGCCGGAGGTCGCCTGGGCGGGCGAACCCGGCGGTCCGGCGGGCACCAAACCCGGCGACCACCTCGTTGACGATCGACCCCGACCCATGAAGCTGGATCGCCAGGTCGAACTTCTCGGCCTGAATCGCGGCGCGGAATCCGGGTATCCGGGCATGATCCGGCGTGATCTCGGGCAGACCCGGAGAGCCGGGGAACTCCCTGAACCCATCAAGGTACATCCCGAACCGCTCGACGAATGCCCGCGCCCAAGGAAGCCCGACCAGGACGATCTCCGCCTCGGGCCACGCCGACCGGATCGCCCGGAAGCTGGGAACCGCGCAGAGGAGGTCGCCAAGCTGGAGTGCCCGGAGGATCACGATCCGCCTGGGCACTATGGCACCGATCCGAGGGTCGGACTGGCTCTCGGGCATGAAACCGGGTCCCCAAGGCGAACCGCCACAATGGGTTATCGCACGCCCGAGCACTCGAGCCGCGACGACACCAGATCGAAGCAGATAATATCATCCGTTAGAAGACAAAGCGACACCCGAACCATCTTGATTTGAAAGACGATTCGGGTGTCGCTTTGTCCTAGCAAATTCGTCGCCAGACGGGTTATCGGGCGAGATTTGTCGTCGGCGACGGCTCGCTGGACCGGCTCGCGGCCTTGTCGGCCCCTGGGGGAAGCGGGACCTGCGCCGGGCTGGCGAGATAAGCGATCAACGACCGGACCTCATGGTCGGTGAGCGGGTCCCAAAGCCCTTCGGGCATCATCGACGCTTCGCTCGTCCGGCGCTCCTCGACCTCGGTTTTCGGGATGATCGAGGTCTCGTTGGCCGTGACCAGGGTGATCGCGTCCTTGTCCTCGGCGCGGATGATCCCGGTTAAGATCCGCCCATCCTTGGTGGCCAGTACCGTGGCTTGATAATCCTTGCCGATCAGGGCGGAGGGGTCGTAGATGTTGCCCAGCAGGTAGTCGAGATCCGCCCGGTTCGACCCGGTCAGTTCAGGGCCGACGTTACCGCCGTCACCGAACAGATTATGGCACTGGCTACAAGTTTTCGCGAAGACGGCGCGGCCGAGGGACGCGTCGGGCTTGTTTGGGGCTGACCACTTTTGCTTCGCCTCGGCGATCAACCGAGTCTTATCCTTCGAGATTTCGCGGGCCATCCCCCAGAACTCGACGATCCGGGCATCGACGGCGGGGTCCTTGAGGTTGCGGAGCTGGCGGACCACGTCGGCGGTCAGGTCGCCCGCTCTGATCCGCTTGACCGCCACGGCGTCGAGCAAGGCTCGAGCGAAGGGAGGTCGAGCCGCCAGGGTGTTCAGGGCATCCCGCTTGGCGGCGGTGGGCAAATCCGCGTAGGCGTCCAGGAGCGTCTGGGGGGTCGCCGGGTTGTCGAACGCGGCGAGGTCGCGGATCGCGGCGTCGCCAAGGGCCGGATCTCTGATGAGTTTTTGGAGGATCGGGACGAGCTTGGAATCGCGGGCCTTGCGGAGGTCGTCGAGCGCCATCCGCTTGCCGATCAGCGGTCCGCCGGGGGCCTCGATCCTGGCCCGGAGCGTGGCCAGGACCGACTCATCGCCGAATGTCAGACCGAGCGACTGAGCGAGCAACCCGACCTCGGGAGTCGGGTCGGCGGCGAGCGACGCGAAAACCCCCGGCCAGCCGGGCGGCATCGGGGCGCTGGTCCGGCCTTTGAGGCCCTCGGTCAGGGCGGCGAGGATCGTTTTGCGGACACCGGTCTGATCGGCATCCCGGAGGGCATCGACCACCGCCCCTAGGGCCTCCACGGTCCCGATCGCGGCGACCCGGCGGACGGTGAATGGGAGGATCTTGGGCTGCTTCGAAGCGCTGGCGACCTTGAGGGCGCGAGCGGGATCGAGCGTGGCGAGCGGTTCGAAGGCGTACCAGTTCATCAAGGGCAAGTTCGGGTCGCCGTTGTCCTCGTCGTGGCGAGTCAGGGCGGTCACGATCGGCCAGCGGTCGGCTAGCGGGAGGCGTTGGAGGGCCGAGGCGAGTTCGAGGCGGACGACGGGACTCGGGTCGGACTCGGCCAGGGCGCGGAACTTCGCCAGGGTCTCGGTCGGGAGCGGTGTGGTTTGCTGGCTCAGGAGGCGGATCGTCCAGCCTCGGACGGCGGGGTCGGCGTCGTCGAACCCGGCGGTCTGCGCTTCGGGGGTGAGTTGGCCGTTGGCCGCGTGGTTGGCCCAGAGGAAGCGGAGCCGGAACGCTTCGGTCCGGTCGGCGCAGAAGCCGGGAGCGGCGGCGGCTTTGCCCGTTCGCGGGTCATTGGCCCGCTCGGCGAGGAGGCGGAGGGCGTGCTCGGCGTACCAGACGTTCGGGTCGCCGATTCGGGTCATCAACTGCTCAGACGTCTGCTTGGCGAGGTCGACCTGGACGGGTTTCGGTGGGCCATAGCTCAACTTGAAGATCCGGCCGTTGCTCCGGTCGTGGACCTTGGCGTTGGTGGCGTGGCACTGCTGGCGGTCGTACCAATCGGTAAAGTAGACCTGACCGTCGGGACCGGTCTTGAGGCTGATGATCTGCGACCACGAGTCGTTGCTGAGGAGGAAGTCAGGGGCGTGACTCCCGTTGAAGCCCGAGCCGCGCGGGGTCAGGACGTCGCGGTTGAGCCGGGCGCCGTGGATGTTGTTCATCAAGATCGAGTCGGTGTATTCCTCGGGCCAGGCGCCCCCTTGATAGATGAGGGCGCCGCAGTGGGCGTGGCCGCCGCCGGCGTCGGTGGACTTGCCGACGGCGGCGTGGGGGTTGGCCCCGGGGAAGTGGCGG
>JAABUX010000848.1_pt1 | contig 49261 bp, 36 predicted proteins | sample 5561851 | NCBI WGS metagenome assembly JAABUX01 (sample SAMN10711883, study PRJNA513361) | rock metagenome | isolation source: Antarctica rocks | place: Antarctica: Victoria Land, Richard Nunatak red sandstone | collected 2016-01-03 | reverse complement strand
TTCGAACAAGATTTGGAGAAGACAGGCGATGGCACCCCGAAGTCGGGGTAGTTCGACCGCATCGAAGCCGCTCGAAATGCCGACCGTTCGCCTTCGGGCGCGGATTAACCGCACGACTTCCCTCCCGTAGGGTGGATGAAATCCACCGGTGGTTCGGGCCAGATCGGACCATCGGTGGATTTCATCCACCCTACGGGAGCTTGGGTCCGGGCCAGGCCGGGGGGTTGGTGTCCGCATCCCGGGGACATTATCGCCCTCCGGGCGCGGCGGGTAGTCGCCTTTTCGGGCCATTCGCGCGCGATCGCGGGTCGCGTGGGCCGGCGTTCAGAGGCGGGTCGGGGCCGGCGGGGCGGCGGCGGTGATGTCGAAGAAGCCGACGAGCTTGTCCTGGCCGCCGGTGGCCAGGGTCCGGCCGTCGGGGGAGAAGGCGAGGGAGTCGATGTAGCCTTCGTGCCCCTCCAGGATGCCGCGGTCGCCGCCGGTGGCGACGTCCCAGAGCCTGACGACCCGGTCGCCGCCGCCGGCGGCGAGGGTCTTGCCGTCGGGGGCGAAGGCGACGGTGGCGAAGCTGGCCTGGCCCAGGGTCCGGCCACGATCGGAGGTCCGGGACGGGTCCCAGACGACGATCAGGCCCTTCGCGCCGAGCCGTGAGGAGCCGATGCCGGCGGCCAGGGTCCGGCCGTCGGGGGAGAAGGCCAGGCCGTAGACGCGGCGGTCGGTGCCCCGGAGGGTGGCGTCCTCGCGGCCGGACTCGACGCCCCAAAGCTTGATCTGGCCGTCGAACGACCCCGAGGCCAGGGTCCGGCCGTCGGGCGAGAAGGCCAGGCTCCGGACGTCGAGGGTGTGCCCCCGGAGCAGGGCCCGCTCCCGGCCGGAGGGCAGGTCCCAGAGCCGGATCGAGCCGTCGACCCCGCCCGAGGCGAGCGTCGTGCCGTCGGGCGAGAACGCCACGGAGCAGACCGGGCCGGGGTGGCCGGCCAGCGTGGACCGGAGCTTGCCGGTGGCCGATTCCCAGAGCGAGACCGGGCGGTCGAGCCCGCCGGAGGCGAGGGTCTTGCCGTCGGGCGAGAACGCCACGCAGTGGATCGCCGGGCCGGGCGCGGTCAGGAGGCTGCGCGGCTCCCCCCGGGACAGGTCGAGGATCTCCAGCGCCCCGTCGGAGCGGCCCACGGCCAGGGCCTGCCCGCCCGGGGCATAGGCGACCGACCGCACGGGGCCCGGCCGCCTCTGGAACCGGGCCCGGGTCGGCTCCTCCTCCGGCTGGAGGGCGAAATGCACCACCAGGCCGATCAGCCCGACCATGATGGCCAGCCCGCCCCAGGCGGGCGAGGTCGCCCGGACCGGCCGGCCGGCGGGGTCGCCGCCGTCCGGAGGGGCCGCTCCGGCGTGATCCTGTCGATTCATGACGGGAGATCCTTCCTGGGATTCGATCCGACGACTCGCCAAGGCACGGCATCGTGCGAGCCTCGGGGCCGAGGTCGGGGACACCTCGGTCGTCCGCCGGCCCGGCCGCCTCTGGAACCGGGCCCAATCTCTTAAGTTTTTCGTTGGCCGGCGGCTTTTCTTCGGGGCCGAGGCCGACTTTTCCGGCCCGGGCCGCGGCGGGATGGGGCAGGAGGCCCCCGTCGGAGACGACGACGACGGGGCGGGTCCGGGCCGGATCGCCGCGGACTTCGACGGCGGCAGACCCTATCCGGTCCATCCTCCCCGCCCATTGAAGAGATGGCGCAAGCGCCGGAAACGTCACCCGAAATCCCCGAAATTGTTCGAAAAACAGGGTCCGGCGACGTCTCGGGCGGGTCAATTGCCTCGATCTCGGCCGGTCTCGGGGTCGGACCGGCAGCCTCCGACCGCCGGCATACGCCCGCCCGGGGGCGGGGGACCGGGGCACCGCGGCCCCTCGCGGCGAGGGATGGTCGTGCCCAACCACCTCCACCTCTCCATGCGACGAGGGGGGCCAAGCCGGCCCCGCCTCTTCCGGAACTTTTTGCAAATGCGGCGAAATCTGGTCTAATCGATGCCGAAGCCCGCCGCCCCGGCCCTCCTCCGGTCGCCCTCGATCGACCGGGCGCGACCGGACAGACGCCCCCGGCCCACGCCGCCCCGGAATCCCCCCGCCCGAAATCCCGCCGGTCGCCCCACCCCACTCCCCCGAAGAAGGACGAGGTTGCCTCGATGAGTCGAAACCCCGGAGTCGCCGGAACGCCACGGTGGCCGCTCGCGATCACGCTCGCGCTGGCCCTGGCGACGGCCGCCGCCTCGGTCCTCGCCGCGCAGGACCCGGCCGAGAAGAAGGCCGACGCCCCCGAGCCGAAGGTCGAGAAGACGAAGGCCAGGCGGCCCGAGCGGAAGAAGGCGGACGGCCCCTCGCGGTGGGAGCAGATGGACTACGGCCGGTTCCTCACCGCCTCGGTCAAGGTCCCGACCCCGGGCGGCGACAACAACGCCAACAAGGGGGTCGCGATCCGCCTGGGCGACGACAAGGATCACCCCTCGGCCCTCTGCTTCGACACCGACCTGCTCCGGGTCTCCGGCGGCTGGACCGGCGGCTTCCTCCACCTCCGCGGCACCCCCTTCGACGGCTCGCACGGGTCGTGGCCGGCGGCCAAGGGCACGCCGATCTTCGGGACCCGCCCGGGCCCCGGCTGGGCCAGGGGGGATGACCTGAAGGACCCCCGCGCCGAGCCCTACGGCCCGCTCCCCGCCGACTGGGCCAAGTACAAGGGCCTGTACCGATCGGGCGACCGCGTCGTCCTGTCGTACACCGTCGGCGACGTCCCGGTCCTGGAGATGCCCTGGGTCGAGGGCGAGGGCACGGAGTCGCCGATCATCACCCGGACCTTCAACGTCGGCCCGACGACCAGGCCGATGACCCTGGTCACGGCCGATGTCGAGGGAGACCCCGTCGGCCCGGCCCCTTGGGAGACCTCGGCCGAGAGCGTCGGCGTCGAGTTGAAGAGTCGGATCGGAGGCCAGGAGGTCTCGACGTTCGTCGGGCTCACCGGCGCCCCCAAGGGGGCGACCTGGAAGGTCGTCGGCGGCTCGCGATGCCTCCTGGTCCTCCCGCCGTCGCCGACCCCAACCGCGTTCCGCCTGGCCGTCGCCGGCGGCCCCAAGTTCGACGTGGCCCGATTCGCGGCCGTCAAGACCGATTCGAAGGCGTCGCTCGACCTGTCCCGCTACACCCGAGGGGGCCCGGCCCGGTGGCCGAAGACGGTCGAAACCAAGGGCAAGCTCGGCGAGGGGGACGGCCCCTACGTCGTCGACACCCTCACGGCACCGGATGAAAACCCGTACAAGTCGTGGATTCGTTTCGGCGGGATGGACTTCTTCGCCGGCGGGACCAGGGCCGCGCTCTCGACCTGGAGCGGCGACGTCTGGGTCGTCTCCGGGATCGACGAGAAGCTCGAGAAGCTGACCTGGAGGCGGTTCGCCGCCGGCCTGTTCCAGCCCCTGGGCCTGAGGATCGTCGACGATCAGGTCTACGTGCTGGGCCGCGACGGGATCACCAAATTGGTCGACCTCGACGGCGACGGCGAGGCCGACAGCTACGAGGCCTTCAACCACGACATGGCGGCCACCACCGGCTTCCACGAGTTCGCCTTCGACCTCCAGACCGACCCCGAGGGGAACTTCTACTTCTCCAAGGCCGCCCCGGTGAAGTCCGGCGGCCGGGGCTTCGACCACATCGCCGCCAACAGCGGGACCGTCATGAAGGTGGATAAGGACGGCAAGACCCTGGTCAACTACGCCACCGGGTTCCGCGCCCCCAACGGGATCGGCGTCGGCCCCGACGGCCAGGTCACCAGCGGCGACAACGAGGGCACCTGGATGCCCAAGTGCCGGCTCAACTGGGTCAAGCCCGGCGGCTTCTACGGCGTCGTCGACACCGCCCACCGCGACGAGAAGCCCGCCATGTACGACGAGCCGATCTGCTGGTTCCCCAAGGACGTCGACAACTCCGGCGGCGGCCAGGCCTGGGTCACCTCCGAGAAGTGGGGCCCCTTCGCCGGCCGGCTCCTGCACACCTCCTACGGGACCTGCTCGCTCTACCTCGCCCTGGTCGACCGCCAGGGCGACCACATCCAGGGGGGCGTGACCCGGTTCCCGGTCAACTTCCTCAGCGGGACCATGCGGCCCCGGTTCAACCCCGCCGACGGCCAGCTCTACGTCGCCGGCCTCCGCGGCTGGCAGTCCAGCGCCGCGCAGGACGCCTGCTTCCAGCGGGTCCGCTCCACCGGCAGGCCGGCGAACATGGTCACCGGCCTGAAGGTCGTCAAGGGCGGCCTCGAACTGGCCTTCACCGACCCCCTCGAAGCCGAGGACGCCGCCGACGCCGACAGCTACGAGATCGAGCAGTGGAACTACCTCTGGTGCTCCGACTACGGCTCCGCCGACTACTCGGCCGAGACGCCCGACTACCAGGACAAGGTCCGCGAGCTCAACAAGCTCCGCGAGGACGCCGGCAAGAACCGGGCCCGGATCGAGGAGCTGACGAAGTCGCTCAAGAAGGGCCGCGACGAGGTCAAGGTCGAGTCGGCCAAGCTCTCCCCCGACGGCAAGACCGTCACCCTGGAGGTCCCCGACCTCAAGCCCGTCATGCAGATGCGAATCCGCGGCAAGCTCAAGTCCGCCGACGGCAAGCGGATCCCGCTGGAGGTCTACAACACCGTCAACTTCGTCCCCTGAGCCGGTCGACGGCGACCCCCACCCCTCCCGCGGGGTGGGGGGTCGCCCGACCGAGCGGCCCGCGACGGCCTCGCCCAACGCCCCCGACGCCCGATGATTACCGACACCTGGAGAGGTTGAGATAGCTCCCATGCGAGGCCACGTCGTCACCACCCTCGGCTTCCTCATGCCGCCCGCCCTCTTCGCGGCCCTCGCCCCCGAGGCGGCCCGCGCCGTTGTTGCCCCGCCCGACGACGACGAGGAGGACGGCCGCCCCAAGGGGCCCCGGCTCGCCCCCGGCAAGGAGCTGGGCCTGGCGCTGACGCTCTCGCGGGGCGACGTCCGCGACACCCGGGGGGCCCGGCTGGTCGCGCTCGACGTGCCCGACGGCTCGGCCCCATCGCCGTTCCTGGCCCCCGGGCCGTTCCGCGCGACCTGGGAGGGGGACCTCGCCATCCCGTTCCGGAGCGACTACGCCTTCGCCGCCGCCGGCCGGGGGACGATCCGCGTCGAGGTCAACGGCAAGGTCGCGCTCGAAGGCTCCGGCGACGACCTGGCCCGGCTCCCGGGCAAGACGGCCAAGCTCCGCAAGGGGGCCAACAAGGTCGTCGTCACCTACGACAGCCCGGCCTCGGGCGACGCCGTGGTCCGCCTCTCCTGGTCGTCCGAGGATTTCGCCCGCGAGCCGGTCCCGCCCGTCGCCCTGGCCCGCGACGTCGCCGGCCCCGCGCTCCTGGCCGGCACCCGGCTCCGCGAGGGCCGCGAGCTGGTGGCCAACCTCCGCTGCCTCCGCTGCCACGCCCCGACCGCCCCGATCGCCGGCCCCGCCGCCATGCCCGAGCTGGCCGTCGACGCCCCGAACCTGGCCGACGCCGGCGCCCGCCTCGACGCCGACTGGATGGCCCGCTGGATCGCCGACCCCAAGGCCCTCCGCCCCGACGCCGCCATGCCCCGGATGCCCGGCGTCGACCCGGCCGGGGCCCGCGACATCGCCGCCTACCTCGCGACCCTCGGCACCCCATCGCCCGCCGAGGCCGCCCCGCCCGAGGCCGTCGTCGAGGGCGGCCGACTCTTCGCCAGCCTCGGCTGCGTCGGCTGCCACACCTTGCCCGACCGCGACGACCCCCCGGCCGACGCCCGGCGGATCTCCCTCCGGCTCGTCGGGGCCAAGTGGAAGCCCAACGCCCTGGTCGCCTTCCTCCGCCAGCCCGACCGGCACTACGCCTGGATTCGGATGCCCAACTTCCACCTCTCGGCCGACGAGGCCGCCCGGCTCGCCGCCTACCTCGCCTCCACCCCCGCTCTCGACCTCGCGAGGCCCGGCCGGCCCGCCGCCGACGCCGCCCGCGGCAAGGCCCTCTTCGCCTCGGCCGGCTGCGTCGCCTGCCACGCCCTGCCGGGGGCCGAGGCCCGGCCCGCCCGCCCCTTCGCCGCCATCCCCCCCGAAGGCTGGTCCCGGGGCTGCCTCGCCCCCGCCGACGCCGCCGCCAACGCCCCGGGCCGGGAAGCCCCCGACTTCGGCCTCGCCCCCGCCCGGGCCCGGGCCGTGCAAGCTCTGGCCAGGGCCGGCCTCGACTCCCTCGCCCGCGACTCCGCCCCCGAGCACGCCGAGCGACAGATCAAGGCCCTCCGCTGCATCGCCTGCCACAATCGCGACGGCTACGACGACGCCTGGTCCGACCTCACGGCCGAGACCGACAAGCTGCTCGCGGGCGCCCCGACCGAGGAGAAGGACCCCGACGGCCTGCCTTACCCGGCCCACCAGGTCCGCCCCTCGCTGACCTGGATCGGCGAGAAGCTCCGGCCCGAGTGGGCCTCGGCCTTCATCGCCGGCGAGGTCCCCTACAAGCCCCGCCCCTACCTCCGCGCCCGGATGCCCGCCTTCGCCCGCCAGGCCGAGGCCCTCGCCCACGGCCTGGCCCTGGAGCATGGCTTCCCCGCCGCCAGCCCCCCCGACGCCCGGCCCGACCCCGCGACGATCCCGGTCGCCAAGCAACTGGCCAAGGGCACCGGCCTGAACTGCGTGAGCTGCCACAACATCGGCCGGGTCGCCGCCGTCGGCGTCTTCGAGGCCCCCGGGATCAACTTCATGCACACCAAGGAGCGGCTCCGCCGCGACTACTTCGAGCGCTGGGTCCGCTCGCCGATCCGGGTCGAGCCGGAGACCAAGATGCCCACCTACTTCAACGGCGACGCCTCCGTCCTCCCCACCATCCTCGACGGCAAGGCCGACAAGCAGATCGCCGCCCTCTGGAACTACCTCCTCCAGGGGACCGAGATCGAAACCCCCGGGCCCTGAATCCGAATTCTTTCGCAGGATGGATGAAATCCACCAAGGCTCAGGCCGGGCCGGGCCGGACCCGGGCGGCGGGCGGCGGGCGGCGGGCGGCAAACTTCGCATCACATCGAGGGATTGGCGGATTTCATCCACCCTACGGGACATCCGCCACGGATCGGAGAGATTGGTCGATCTCACCGGAACCCGGCCGGCGGGGCAGGGGAGATGCCAGGGCGCAAACGAAGCCAACCGCGATCGGACCTCGGCCCCGGCTCGCGTCGCCCCGATCGCGGTTGATCGATCGGCCTCCTCGTGGATTATCGCCCCCCGAGCGTCGGCCAAGTCCCCTTTTTCCGCGCGGGGTCGGCGCCGCGACGGGGGAGTTGGTCGGCCGCTCGGATCAGAACAGGCCGAGGATGGGGTCGCCGTCGGCCAGGGGGTAGGGGCGATCGCCCTGGTCGAAGATCGGGGTCCGGGGGTCGACGCCGAGGGCGTGGTAGGCGGTGGCGAGGAGGTCTTCGGGCGTGACGGGGTCGTCGGCCGGGTAGGCGGCGATCCGGTCGGAGGCGCCGTGGATGCGCCCGCCCTGGATGCCCCCGCCGGCCATGACGACGCTGAAGCAGTGCGGCCAGTGGTCGCGGCCGCCGGCGTCGTTGAAGCGGGGGGTCCGGCCGAACTCGCCCATCATGATCACCAGGGTCTCGTCGAGCAGGCCGCGGGCGTCGAGGTCCTCGACGAGCGAGGAGAACGCGGCGTCGGTGGGCGGGAGCAGGTCGTCCTTGGCCAGGGCCAGGTGGTTGCCGTGGGTGTCGTACCCCTGGCCGCCCTTGCCGTTGTCGTGGCGGACCCAGTTGACGTGGACCAGGCGGACGCCGGCCTCGACCATCCGCCGGGCCAGGAGGGTCGACTGGCCGAAGGCGTGGCGGCCGTAGCGGTCGCGGGTGGCGGCGGACTCGGCCTCGATGTCGAAGGCGTGCTGCGCCGCGTCGGAGGAGAGGAGGTCGAACGCGCGCGAGTGGAACTCGTCCATCCCCGCGTCGGCCGGGCCCTCGGGGTGCGCCGGGCCGACGCCGGCGGGGTGGTCGACCTGGTCGAGCAGGGCGCGGCGGCACCGAATCCGGGCGGGCGAGAGTTCCGCGGGCGGGCAGAGGACGCCGGGCGAGTAGCCGGCCAGGTTGGGGTCGCTGTTGATCCGGTAGGGGTCGTAGGAGGCGCCGAGGAACCCGGCATGCTGGCCGGCGCGCTCGGGGCCGTTGGGGGCCATCGCCTCGGGGACCATGACGAAGGCGGGCATCGACGGCACGGCCGGGCCGAGCACCTTGGCCAGCGCCGAGCCCAGGTGCGGCCGGTCGACCCGGCTCAGGAACGAGGCGTCGGGGGCCGGCCGGGCGATCGGACCGCCGCTCATCATCCAGTACGCCGCCGCCGGGTGGGCCGACTGCGAGTGCTGCATCGACCGGATGATCGAATACTTGTCCGCCACCCGCGCCATCCTCGGCATGTGCTCGCAGACCCGGATGCCCGCGACGTTCGTGTCGATCGGCCGGAACGTCCCGCGGATCTCCTCGGGCGCGTCGGGCTTGAGGTCCCACATGTCCTGGTGGGCCGGGCCGCCGGAGAGGAACAGGACGACCACGGATTTCGCCTTGGGAGCGAGCGTCGCCGCCCCCTTCGCCGCCGGGCCCGGCTTCGGGCCGTCGGCCAGCGCGCGGAGCCGGAGGAGGTCGGGCAGAGTGAGCCCGCCCAGGCCGATCGCCCCGATCCTCACGCAATCACGCCGGGTCATCCTCGACCGGGGTAAAAAGCCCTCGCGGCTCGGCATGACGCAATTCCCTTCGGTCGCGGAGGAGATCGGCTGATCGACCCATGTTAACCGAGTCCGACATCTCCCGCATCCAAAAAAGTCCGCGGTCAAGACGAACCCAACGGCCGGCCCGCGAGGCGGAGGAGCCCAAACCGGCCTCCCCCGGGAAAGACGAACCCAAACCGGCCAGGGGCCATCGCCCGGTCGTCCGATGCGAGGATCGTCATCGACCTCCGGCGGATCGCCCGCCATTGATCTTCACCTCCCGGGCGCGGCGCCGATCGCACTTTTTCGGGGGCTTCGCGGGATTCCGCCCCCGGCAACATCGGTGGTCGGGGGTGAGAGGGCGTTCCCCGCCCGCGGCCGGCACCCCTCACCGGGCCGGGTCGGCCCGGTCAGCGGACCAGCGAGCCCTTCACGTCGATGTCGCCGGCCACGGCGCGGCCCTCGCGGATGCGCTGCTGGAGCTTCCTCTGCGACAGGGAGGGCAGGCTCCTGGCGACCGGGGTCCGGCCGCCCTTGGACGCCGGGGCGGCGGGCTTGGCCGGGCCCGTGCTGGCACAGCCGCCGACGACGAGGACGGTCAGGGCGAGAATGATCGTTCGCATGGCGATAACTCCGGCCGGCCCGGCAACCGCTCCCATTGCCGGACCGGCGATTCGTTGGGCGACGGCGTTCCGGCCGTGCCGATGGGTCTTATCATCGGCGAACACCATGCCGGGCACCTCCAACCCGCCGCGGCGAATCTGCGGGCGGGGTGCGGCGGTCCCGACGACGACGGGGCCGCCGATTGCGAGGATAACGCCGGATTCACGCCCCGGGACGTCCGGATCGGGGCCGTGTCGATCGCCGGGCCGGGGGGCGACGGCCGGAATCTCGCGAGCGGCGCGGCGGTCGCGACCGAATTATTCCCGGCGGAGGACGGCCCGGGACCCTTTCGGATCGGAGGATCGATCAATCCAATGAGACGCCTCGTCGCGGCCCTGCTGCTCGTCGCCTCGGCCGGAGCGCCGGCGCGGGCCCAGTTGTTCGATCTGGTGAACCTCGATCACCTCAACCGCAAGCTCGCCGGCCGGGTCGTCGACCACACCCAGAATCACGGGGCGGACCGTCGGCTGTTCTCGCCGATCCTGGGGCGGCCCCGCGACCTCTACGTCTACCTGCCGCCGGGCTACGACCCGGCGGTCGCCTACCCCCTGATCGTCTTCCTCCACGGCGCCGACCTCGACGAGCACGACTTCCTCGACCCCGGCGACCTCAAGGAACTCGACGCCATGATGGCCCGGGGCGAGATCCCGCCGGCGGTGGTCGCGGCGCCGGACGGGACGTATGAGGGGCTGAACCGCCTGACCTCCACCCACTCGCTCTGGGTCGACGGCCTGGGCGGGCGGTTCGCCGACCACGTCGTCGCCGAGGTCCTGCCGTTCGTGATGCGGGCCTACTCGGTCCGCCCGGAGCGCGAGGCCCACGCCCTGCTCGGGGTCTCGGCCGGAGGCTTCGGCGCGATGTCGATCGCGCTGAAGCACCGCGACGCCTTCGCCGCGGTGGCCACCCTGGCCGGGCCGCTCAACATGCGGTACTTCACCCGCCAGGGCCGCTACGGCGACGACTTCGACCCCGCAACCTATCGGCCCCGGGGCGACTACGACCCCAACGAGGTCATCGCCCGCTTCTACTTCGGGCTGATCCGCCGCAGGGTCCGGACGTTCATCGGGCCGGTCTACGGCTCGGGCCCCGACGTGATGGCCCGGATCGCCCTCGACAACCCGGCCGACCTCCTCGACTCGACCGGCCTCCGCCCCGGCGAGCTGGCCATCTACGTCAATTATCCCGGCCGCGACAACTACAACTTCGACGCCCAGGACCGGTCGTTCGCCTGGCTCGCCGCCCGCCGGGGCGTGGCCGTCGACCTGGTCCGCGAGCCCCGGGGCCGGCACAACCTCCGCTACATCGAGGCGGCCGAGCTGCCCGCCTATGCCTGGCTCGGCCGTCACCTCCTCCCGCCGGCGACCCGGGGCGTCGAGGCCGCCGGGGCCGTCCGGCGGTAGACGCGGAACGGCCCGAGAGCGTCGAAGGGCTCGTAATCGCGGAGGAAGGCGGCGAACCCGGGGTCGCGGGAATAATACGCCAGGAAGTCGAACCGCCCCCCGCCGAAGGCCGGCTTCGCCCCGGCCTCGTCGACGATGAGCAGGTCGGGCCGGTCTCGCAGGAGGTCGGCGACCACCGAGTCGAAGAGGTGCCGCTCGGTCCGGCCCATCGCCGGTGTCGGCCCTTTCGAGGCGGGGAGGCCGGCGGGGTGCAGGGCGGTCAGGAACCAGAGGCAGGGGTGGCGCGACGCCCAGCCCGCGCCGGCGTAGGTGACCAGCGGGAACGAGGCCGCCACCGCGGGCGAGAACACGAACAGGGTCCGAGGCTCCCCCCCCGGCCCCCGGGCGAGCCGGATCATCCGGCCGACGTCCGTGTCCGACTCGCCCGGCCGGCCCCGCCAGAGCCGCGACTCGTTCGCCCGGAGGGCGACGGTCAGGATCACCACGGCGGCCAGGACGCCCCGGGTCAGCAGCACGGCCCGCCGCCGCCCACGGTCGTCGGCCGAAGCCGGGGCCGGGGCCGGGCCCGCCGCCAGCAGCCCGATGGCGATCGTCGCCGCGGCCAGGGGCGGATAGAAGTGGTACGGGAACCCCTTGGCCTGCAAGAACGCGATCCCCAGCAGGCCGAGGGCGGCGACCAGGAGCGAGGCCGGGCCCTCGCGGCCGTCCCCGCGCGGTCGGACGGCCGCGAACCCCAGCAGGGCGAACAGCGTGAGGCCTGTCGCCGGCCGGCCCAGGAGGTCGGGCAGCGAGGCCGGGACCGCCCCGGCGTACACGGGCCGGGCCCAGCGGACGACGTCGCGATACTCCGGCGCGATCGCCAGGACGGCCGCCGCGTAGGCCAAGCCCGACGCGACCACCGCGACGACCTCGGGCCGGGGCCAGGCCCACCGCCATCCCCGCCCCCGCTCCCCCCGCGTCTCCCACGCCAGCCACGCCTCGACCGCGACCCAGGGCAGGGCGAAATGCGGCTTCAGCGCCAGGCCCACCCCGGCCATCAGGCCCACGGCCCACGACAGCCCGACGCCCGCCGCCCGGCCCCGGGCCCGGGCCGAGGCCAGCACCAGGTACGGCAGGAACAGGGCGAACATCAGGTGCTCGCGCTGGCCGAAGTCGTATCCCGCCAGCGGGACCAGGGCGAAGAGGGCCAGGGCGAGCGTCGGCCGGCGGGCGGACGGGCGGTCGGGCAGGGCGAGCCGGAGCGCCTCGCGGGTCGCCAGGAGCGACCCGGCGACCAGGCCGAGCACCAGCAGGCGGAGCGCCGCGACCTCCGAGATCCCCGCGGCCCGGGCGAGCCCGATCGGGGCGAAGTTGAGCCAGACGATCAGCGGCGGGTTGATCTCCACGACGTCGACGTAGAGCCGCCGCCCGGCCAGGACCCGGCCGGCGGCGTGGAGGTACCAGGCCACGTCGTGGTTGAGCAGGCCGAGGAACACCGGGAGGGCGCAGAGGCCGAACCCGCCGACCCAGGCCGCGGCGGCGAGCCGTCGTCGCGCCGGAGGCTCGCCGGCGTCGGGTGTCTCCGGGGTCGGCTGGATCATTGGGGCCCGTCGGGGAGCGGAGGATCGACGGCGACCGGAGGCCGACGGGACGCCTCGTCGACCCGGCCGGCCGTCCGGGAGAAGCATAGTACCGGGACGGCCGCGGGCCCGGTCGCCGCCCGGGCCCGGGGACTGATCTTGACGGTTTCGCGAAAAAGGATGATGAAGGCCGCCGCGAACGAAGATGGTAAAGGAAGGCACGACGCGACGACGATCGTCGCGACGCCGGGCCGGTCTCGCCAGGAGGGCGAGCGAACCGGGGTGGTGCGGCCCCGAGGTCGGCGCGGGTCCGTTGGGTTCGTTTCGCCCGCGTTGGGCGACGCGGCGGCCCGGCCGTTCGTCCAAGGATGGAGGGCGAGGTCGCCCATGTCTCACCGACGATTGCGCGCCGTCACGCACGCCGGGCCGCTGGCCGCGGCCCTCACCATCGCCATCGCCGTCAACCCGGCCCACGCCGGGCCGCCGGCCCCTTCCTCCACCGCCCCGCCCGCCTCCGCCTCCGCCTCGGTCGGCACCGCCCCGGGCCGCCTGGCGGTCGTCGAGCGCGTCCTGGCGCAGGACCAGGGGGACTGGCAGGTCGACTACTGCTTCAAGAACGCCGGGGCGACGCCCCTGGCCCTGCCGCCGGCCGAGGTCTCGGCCCGGGTCGAGGGGTGGCTGTCGAACTCCAAGGTGGCCGTCCACGCCCACCCCAGGCGCTCCGAGTGCGCGGTCGCCGGCGCGTCGGGGCCGACCGCCTACGCCGAGGTGATCTCCTCGGCCGACGAGTCCCGGCGCTGCCGCGAGCGCCTGGCCCTCCGGCTCTGGTCCGGCCCGGCCGCGGGCGGCACCGCCTGCACCGCCGCCGCCCCGATGCCCCGGGGGGCCGACCCCGAGCCGCTCCGGACCGTCACCGTCGAGCCCGGCGGCCTGCTCCGGGTCCGGCTCCGCCTGGAGCACCAGCACTTCCTCTACGGCGATTACGACCCGCTCCTCGGCCGCCGCGACCTCGAGCTGAAGCTCGGCGCCACCACCTTGCGCGACTCGCTGCCGCTGGACCGCGAGCAATACCTGGCCCAGCCCGGGGAGACCTGGCCCGAGCCCGCCGAGGACGACAAGGACACCCGCCACTTCGTCACCGGCCCCGACAGCCTCCACCTCGAGGCCGACGCCCCGGGCAACAACTCCTACCGCTTCCCCGAGCGCAAGGTCCGCTACTCCAGCCGGATGCGGCTCCGCTTCTGGTACATGGTGGCCCCCGGGACCGAGGGGGACTTCAAGGCCCGCGTCGCCCAGTATCGCGAGAGCCCCAACGCCTGGAAAATCCTCTCCGACGGCGGCTCCGAGCTGACCCTCAAGGCCGTCGGCCGCTGGACGCTCGTCGAGAAGATCATCAGGACCGAGGCCGAGGCCACCACCCTGGCCCTCGAATTCCGGATCACCACCTGCGACATCGGCGAGGCCTGGGTCGACGACGTCAGCCTCGAACCGCTCGACGCCGGGCCGGCCGGGCCGTGAGCGACGGCCCGGACCGCCCGGGTGGATCTGGGATTCGAGGTTTTCAATCTCAGATCGTGACGTGAACGTCCGGATGAATCTGGAATCTGAAATCTTGAATTTAAGATCTCAGATCCTGCGGTGAAGATCCCGACGAACCCCGATCAATAGGGCGGCGGGGGGGCCGGGGGCGGCGGGGGGATGGGCGCGAGCCGGTGCGGGCTCCCCTCGGCCGGCCCCTCCCCGGGCACACCGCCCTCCCATCGCGTGCTGGTCGTGAACTTCAGCGCGGGCATGGTCGCCTTGAAGGCGGCGAGATCCTCGTCGCCGACCCGGGTCACGAGGCCCAATGATTTGAGCCCGATCATCCCGCGGAGGTGGGCCAGGCCGGCGGCGGTGACCCGGGGGGCGGCGATCGAGAGCCGTTCGAGCCCGGTCAGGGGTGACAGGTGGGCCAGGCCGGCGTCGGTGACCCCGAGCCCGAGGAGTTGGAGTTTCCGGAGCCGGGACAGCCCGCCGAGGTGGGCCAGCCAGGCATCGGTCATCCCGAAGGCGTTGAAGGTCAGCTTGCTCAGCGAGGTCAACTTTTCCAGGCGGGCGAAGCCGGCCTCGGTGACCGAGAGGGCTCCCTTGTTGCCCGCGGAGAACGTGGGCCGGATCTCCAGTTCTTCGAGCCGGGTCAGGTCCCCGATCACGGCCATCCCGGCGTCGGTGAGGCCCCGGCCGCCGAAGCTCAGCTCGCGGAGCCCGGTCATGCCCGCGAGGTGGGCCACGCCGGCGTCGGAGACCGCGCAGTCGATGCCGTTCAGGCTCAGGACCTGGAGCTTGCGAAGGCCCCGGAGGTGGGCCAGGCCGGCGTCGGTCCCGCAGGTGTCGGGCAACCGTAGTTCTTCGAGCCGGGTCAGCTTTTCCAAGTGGACCAGGCCGGCATCGGTCACCTTCGTCAGCCCGAGCTCGAGCTTCCGGAGCCCGGCCATCCCCCGGAGGTGGGCCAGGCCGGCGTCGGTGACATTCGTCTGGAAGAGCCGGAGGTTCTCCAGGCCGGCGAGCCCGGCCAGGCTGGCCAGCTCGGCGTCGCCGGTGCCGAAGGGCGAGAGGGTCAACTCCCGGAGGCCGGCCAGCCGCCCCAGGCGGGCGAAGTCGGCGGGCGCGACGCGCGCGGAGCTGAGGTCGAGGTATTGCAGGTGGTCCAGCCGTTCGAGCGCCGCCAGCGCGTCCGCGGTGACCGGCTTGGTGAACATCACGCTCGTGACTTCCTGAAAGCACTCGTCGCCGAGCAGCCTCCGGACCCAGGCCGGGGCCGGATGCAGGCCGTTGGAAAGCCACTTCCCATTCGCATACTCATAATCATAACCGATGCTCGCCCCGGCGCGCTCCAGAGTCGCGACGGCCTGACGCTGGCGGCTCGCCCGGTTCGCCTTCCAGCCGATCGCGCCGCCGACGACCAGGACCAGCACCATCATCGCCCGCAGGCTGAGGCCGAGGCGGGGCCGCCGCTGGCGGGGCTTCGCGGGGAGGGTTGGGTCGGTCATCGAGGGGCCTCGGCCGGGGCTTGCGGGGTCAGCCCGGCCGCCCAGGCGGACAGGTCGGTGACGGGGGGCTCGACGCCCAGCCGCTTGAGCTTGGAGGCGGCCTGGCCGCGGTGGTAGGTCGCGTGGTTGACGACGTGGCGGAGGGCGGCCCAGAGCGGGAGGGTGGCGGTCACGCCCCGGCTGTTGCGATAGGTCATCGGGGCGGCGAGCCGGTCGGCCGTCAGCCCGCCCGCCAGGCGGTCGAGGGCGTCGTGGGCGTGGGCCAGGAGGCGGGCGGCGGCGTCGAGGGTGGGCAACTCGGCCTCGCCGAGCATCGGCGGCGCGGACTCCCCCAGGAAGCGGCGGGACCAGACCTCGGTCCCGCCGGCGAGGTGGGCGACCGTCGCATGGAGCGAGGCCCAGCCGGGCACGACCTCGGCGGCGTAACGCCCGGCGGGCACCGCGCGGCAGGCTTCGAGCAGCCGGTCGTCGGCCCATCGGTTGTAGGCGAAGAGGGCGGCGATGTCGTCGGTCATGGGCGGGGGCTCCTCGGTCGGTCGGGTCGTCGGGGGATCGTACCGGCCGCGACGCCGGCGGGGAAGTGGCGGGCGACCGCTGGCCTTGCCGGCCCGGGCGATCCGGGCTAGTGTGTCGCGCCGCCGGGCGGGGGACCCCGGGCCCGGGGAGGTCATGGATATCGAGGGCCGACGACGCATGGAGGTTCGCTCAGCGGTCGATCGCCGGGGCGGGGCGGGAGGCCTCGCGGAGCCAGGCGCCGGCCAGCTCGGCCAGGCCGGCCCCCTCGCAGAGGGCGGCGAGGTCGGCCTGCGCGCGGGGGTCGCCGGGGCGGGCGAGGTCGGCGGCCAGGCGGGGGCCGAGGGCGGCCGGGTCGAGGCGCTCGCGGAGCCGGGCCACGGCGGCGGCCTCGCGGCGGGCGTCGGCGTCGCGGCCGAGGGCGCGGAGGGCGCGGGCCAGGCCGTAGTGGGCCTTGCCGTCGTGCGGGAGTCCGGCCAGGGCCCGGCGATAGGCGTCGGCCGCGCGGTCGGGCCGGCGGTCGTAGTCGAGGTCCCACCGCGCCCGGAGGCGATCGTACCGGGCGTCGCGGGAATCGGCCGGCCAGGCGTCGAGGGCGGCGCGGCCCCGGTCGGGCTCGCCGGCGTCGGCCAGGGCGACGATCAGGGCCTCGCGCGCGGCGACGTGGCCCGGGTCGCGGCCGAGGATCGCGGAAAGCTCGGCGATCCGCGAGGCGCGGTCGGGGTCGCCCGGGCGGGGGTCGGCGGCGACCCGGGCCAGGCGGGCCGCGCGGGCGTCGAGGTCGGCGGGGTCGGCGGCGATCCAGCGGTCGAGCCGGTCGCGGGCCTGGTCGCCGGGCAGCTCGGCGAGCAGGGCGAGGGTCCACAGGGCCAGGATCACCGGCCGGTCGGCGGGGCCGACGGCCGCCATCGCGGCGCGGCCGACGGCGATCGCCTCGGTCGGGCGGTCGAGGACGCGGAGCCGGTCGAGCCGGGCCCGCCAGGCTCCGGCGTCGGCCGGGTCGAGGCGGGTCGAGCGCTCCAGGGCGCGGCCGGCGTCGAGGCCCCGGTCGAGGGCGAGCGCGGCGCGGGCCTCGGCCAGGAGCGATCGGGAACTCGCGGACCCGGACCGGTTGAAGGCCCGCCAGGCGTCCAGGGCCGCCGGCCAGTCGCGGGCCCCGGTCGCGGCCTCGGCCCGATCGAGGAGCCGGCGCGGCCGGTCGCGGTCCCGGGCGAGCCAGGCCGTCGCCGCGACCCCGCCGCAGGCCAGCAGGGCGACCGCCGCCGCGACGACCGCCCGGCGGGCCCTCGCCCCGACGGCCCCCGGTGCCGGCCCCCGGCGGTCGCGTCGCGGCGTGGGTCGGGGCGCATGGCGGGGCGGCATGGCGGCGGGGTCCGGGGGAGACGAGGGCTCGGTCGACCCCTCCTTCGTACCGGCTCCGGGCCCCCGGACGCAAGGGCGCCGGGCCGGCGGCCGCGCGATGGGATACACCAACGGATTCTGGCATGTCCCGGGTCGCTCGGCCCGGCGCGATCGTCGGCCGCCCCCCCCGGCCCTCCCCCACAGGTGGGGAGGGCCGGGGGGGGTGTCCCCGGAAGTGCCAGAACCCGTTGGCGCACCCCGCACGCCCCCGTCTCCTCCCGCCCCTCGCAGGGTGGGGCGGGCGGCGACACCCGTCGCCATCGAATCATCGAAACGTCTGGTTGTCGTGCCGGATCGGCCGATCGAGCAGGAGGGGAGGAACCCATGTCGGATCACGGAATGAGCGACGGCGAGGCCCGACCGGTTCGGGGGGACGAGGAGACTCGGCTGATCCGCCGGACCTGGCTCCTGGCCGGCTTCGCGGCGACGATGATCGGCTTCTCGGTCGCCCCGATCCTCAACGACTACCTCGACCGCGGCAACAAGGATTACGTCCTCTGGTACTACACGGGGCGGGCGGTCTCGCAGGGGGTGGAGATCTACCCCAAGGACGGCCGGATCTTCCCGTTCATGTACCCGCCGTCGGCCGCGGCGATGCTGGCGATCGCCGGCAAGCTGGGCGAGGCCCCGTTCCTCCTGCTCCTGATCGCGATCAACTCGGCGGCGTGGGCCGCCGCCGTGCTGCTCTCGGCCTACCTGGCGACGGGCAAGGTCGCCGGTCGACGCCCGCTGCTGTACCTCGTGCCCACGCTGGGCGTGGTGGCTTACATCCACGACACGTACCTGCTCGGCCAGCCCAACCTGGTGCTCCTGGCCTGCATGCTCGGGGCGTTCGCCTGCCTGGGCTGGCGGCGGCCGGCGATCGCCGGGGCCCTGATCGCGGTCGCCGCGGCGATCAAGGCGTTCCCGTTCATGGCGATCGGCTACCTCGTCTACCGCCGGTACTGGAGGGCGACGGCCGCGATGCTCGCGACGCTGACGCTGGCGATGGTCGTCCTGCCGATGCCGTTCCGCGGGGTCGCCGGGGCGTATGAAGACGTCGGCACCTGGACCCAGGGGATGCTCCTGCGGTACGACTCCGGGAGCATCGCCCAGCGCCCCGAGCGCGGGTTCGGCCACAAGAACCAGTCGCTGATGGCCCTGGCCAACCGCCTGCTCCGCGACATCCCCGCCGACGCCGAGGCCAAGGACGGCTGGAAGGTCAACCTCGCCCGGCTCGACTTCGCCGCGGTCAACAAGATCATCCTGGCCTCGGCGCTGGCCCTGGGCGGCCTCTTCGTCGCCCTGATGCCGTGGAAGGCCCCCGGACCGGGGACCGCGGCGGCGATCGAAGGGGCGCTGCTGCTCCTGCTGATCCTGATGTTCTCGCCGCTGTCGTTCAACTACTCGTTCGTCTGGCTGCTCTACCCGCTGACCGTGGCCCTGCACCTGGGCCAGGAGTCGCCCCGGGGGTCGGCGGCCCGGCGGGTCCTGATCGGCTCGGTGGCCGGGTCGCTGGGCCTGCTCGCCCTCTCGGCCTTCTCGTCGAGGACGGCGGCGGGATACGGCAACTCGTTCTTCGCCGCCGCGACACTGTTCGCCGGCCTGGGCTGGCGGCTGGCCGTCGAGCCGGGCGTGGACTCGCCGATCCGGATCGCGGCCCGGCTCGCCTCCAGGGCCCTGGCGAAGGCCCGGGGGTCGGCCCCGGCCCCGGCCTCCGTCGCCGCCCCGGGGGTCGACGCGGGGCACCCGTCGCCCCCCGCCCCTCACGCGGCGACGGCCCTCGGCCAACCGCACACGGCCGGGCGGCGCGGCCTCCCCTGACGCCGATCGCCCCCGGACTTCGAAGGGCATCACGGGCCGCCCGACGACCCCCGGGTCTTGGGGCGGCCCCGCCGTTTCTTCCAGGGATTTTGTCGAAACCGCCGGGGCCCGACCCGGCCCACCCCGACCGGGCGGGAAATTCCCGAGAAATCTCGGATCGGCAGCACCGCTCGCGATGACGGAATTGCCGCGAATCCGGGCCTCAAGCACGCCGCGACCGGTCGATGCCCGGCGATCGTCGGGGTCGGCCACGCATTTCCCGCGCCTCGCGGCATCGCGTCTGCTACGATCGAGTTGCGTGCCGGCCTTCCCCCCGCCCGGCGCGTCCCGTCTCCCCCTCTCTCTCCTCCCAATCCGACGCGAAAGGACGAAGCCTATGCTCCCCTCCGTCGCGATCCCCTCTCGCCTCCCCGGCTCCGCCTCCACGCCCCACTCGCCGCGTGTCGCCTCCGAACCGATGCTCTCCCGCCGGAGGACCGAGCTGGCCGCCGAGGCCCGGCGGCTGGCCCGTCGCCGATTGATCGCCGAGGAGGTCTCGCGCCGGAGCCGCGAGAACGACCGGGGCCTCCGCGGCGAGGCCTCGGCCCTGATCTCCGGCCGGGCCAAGCGGCGGGCCACCCATCTCCGGGTCGTCTTCCACCGGGCCATCGAGACCCTCTGGGAGGCCGGCGGCTTCGACGAGGCCCTGGCCATCTTCCGCGAGCACAAGGCCGACATCGCCCGCCGGGCCGCGCCGATAGCCCGCCGCCGCTGAGCGGGCCGCCGAGGCCGTCGCGATCGGGACGCCGGCCCCGATCGCTCAGCCCCGGGGGGCGGCGACCCGCTTCGGCTTGGGCCGGGCCGCCTTGGCGGCCGCCACGCCGGGCTCCTCCGCGCCTTCGAGGGCCTGGCCGGGCCGGGCGGCGTCGAGCCTCGCCCGGGCCCGGGCGGCGTAGTCGGGCGAGACCTCGAAGCCGAGGTAGCGGCGGTCGAGCTTCTTGGCCACGGTCAGGGTCGTCCCGCTGCCGGCGAACGGGTCGAGCACCGTGTTGCCCGGGTCCGAGCAGGCCCGGACGATCCGGCCCAGGAGCTGTTCGGGCATCTGGCAGCCGTGCCAGCCGGCGCGTTCCTTGAAGGTCCCGCAGACCCGGGGGACGGACCAGGTGTCCTCCCCGGGCCCGAACCCGCCCGGGACGTCCTGCGGGCGGAGAATCCAGGTGTCGTCGGGGAGCCGGCCGACCGGGTTGGCCCGGCGGTCGGCATAGACGAGCTGGCGGGCCGAGGGGACGCGGATCGGGTCGGCGTTGAAGGTGAATCGGGCCGGATCTTTCACGAAATAGAGCAAGTGCGCGTGGCTCCGGCTGAACTTCCGCTTGCAGTTCACGCCGAAGGTGTAATACCAGATGACCCAGCTCCTCGGCGAGAGCCCCAGCTCGCGGTGGACGATCATCTTGAGCTCGGCGGCGAACTCGTCGCCGATGGCCAGCCAGAACGAGCCGTCGGGCTTGAGGACCCGGGCCACCTCGCGGGCCCAGGCCCGGGTCCATTCGAGGTAGGACTCGGCGTCCTGACTGTCGTCGTAGACGTCGTACTGGTAGCCGATGTTGAACGGCGGGTCGGCGAAGGCGAGGTCGACCGAGCCGGCCGCCAGCCCCCGGAGCCCCTCGACGCAGTCCCCGAGGATCAGGCGATCGGCGGCGGTGCCATCCGGCTGGTGCATCGTCGGCTCGGTCCGTGGTGCGGGGCGAGGTGGGGCGGGGGCGGCCGGGCGAATCCGGCCGCGACGACCCAAGTATACCCGCTCCCCGTCGGGAAAATTCGCGCCCCGCTTGACGGACTCCTACGCCGTGTAGTACTACATGACGTAGGAACACCCCGAGGAGCGCCGCGGACATGGCCGAGCGACCGTCGCCGAGCGACCAGGAATTGGAAATCTTGAAGGTCCTCTGGGACGGGGGGCCGGCGACGGTCCGGGGCGTCGACGCCGTGCTCCGGGGCCGGGGGGTCCGTCGGGCTTACACCACGGTGCAAACCCTTTTGAATCGCCTGCTGGCCAAGGGGCACGTCGCGAGCGAGCCGAAGCCGGGGGCCCACCTCTACCGCGCGGCGTCGACCCGCGACGACCTGATCCGCGACCGCCTCCGCGACCTGGCCGACCAGCTCTGCGAGGGCGCCCCCTCGCCCCTGGTCCTGACCCTGGTCGAGGGCCACCGCTTCTCCGACGACGAGATCGCCCGGTTCCGCGCCGTGCTCGACCGCCACCGCCCGAATCCCGAGCCCTGAATCCCGAGTCCCGAGCTTCCCATCCCCGGCCCCGACCCGAGTCCCGCGAGGTGGCTTCGATGCTCTGGTGGTTCGCGCAGACGACGCTCGTCGCGGCCGGGTTGGCGGCCCTGGCGACCCTGGCGGGCCGGCTCAAGCGGCTCGGGCCGGAGTCCCGGCATGCCCTCTGGCTGGTCGTGCTCGCGAAGTTCGTGATCCCCCCGGTCGTCGCCTGGCCCTGGAGCCTGCCCGACTCCTGGCCGAGGCCGGCGGGGTCGGCGGCCGAGGCGGTCGTTCCCGCCGAGCCGGTGCCGGCCCCGGCGCCCGGGGACTTCGCCGAGGACGATCGGGCCGGGCCCGCGGTCGCCCCGCCCGAGCGGGCGCGGGTTGCGACGGGATCGAGCCCCGCCGAGGCGCGCGCGAGATCGGGGTTGGAAGCTCGAAGATCCGTGCTCCCCGCGCTGCTCCTGGGCCTCTGGGCGGCCGGCTCGGTCGCGGTGGTGGTCCGCCAGTCGGCCCGGATCGGCCGATTCCGCCGCGGCCTGGCGGGGGCGGTCCCGGCGCCGGGGTGGCTGGTGGCGGAGGTGGGGTCGATCGGCGAGCGGCTCGGGGTCCGGCCCCCGCCGGTCCTGGTGCTGCCGGGGGGCGGCACGCCCTTGCTCTGGTGCCTGGGCCGCCCCCGCCTGATCGTGCCGTCGTCGCTGATCGGCCGGCTGGCGGCCGACCGCTGGGCGGGCCTCCTGGCGCACGAGCTGGCGCACCTGGCCCGTCGCGACCACTGGGTGGTCCGGGTCGAGCTGGTGGCCGAGGCTGTCTGGTGGTGGAACCCCTTGTTCTGGCACGCCCGGGGCCGGCTCCGCGACGAGGCCGAGCGGGCTTGCGACGCCCGGGCCGTCGCCGCCCTGCCGGCCGGCCGCCGGTTCGCCTACGCCGAGGCATTGATTGAGGTCTGCGAGCACCTGGCCCGGTCCGCCACGATCCCGCCGCCCGCGCTGGGCGTCGGCGGCGCCGGGGCGTCCCGCTCCCTGGAAGGAAGGTTGAAGATGATCCTCCGCGAACCCGTCCCCCGCCGATCCGGCCGCCTCGCGGCCCTGGCCGCGGCGACCCTCGCCGCGCTGTCGCTGCCCGTCTGGACCCTCGGCCAGCAGCCCGACCCGCCCAAGGTCGACCCACCCAAGGCCGCCGAGGCCGCGCCGGCCGGACCCGACGCCGTGCTCGACCCGGACGACCTCCTCGCGGGCGACTCCCCCGAGGCCGCCGCGCTCTCGGGCCTCGACCCGCTCGCGCTCCGCAAGCTCGCGGCCGACCCCGACGTCGTCGCCGCCGCCCAAGCCTTCCGCCGCGCCCGCGCCGACCTCGACGCCGTCATCCGCCGCTCGCAGGCCCCGACCGACCCCGACGAGCAGGCCGCCCGGAAACGCCTGGCCGAGGCCTCCCGGCACTACGCCCAGGTCTACTCGACCAGGGCGAAGCAGGCCCGGAATCGGCCCGAGCCCCGGGCCGACGACGAGGGCGCCGGGTTGCTCCTGAACCTGAAGAAGGCGACCGAGCGGCTGGAGCAGCTCCAGCGGATCACGAGAGAGAAGGTTGATCCCGCGACACGGAAGGCCCGGAGCGATGTGGATCAGATCCGGTCGCACCTCGACGCGATCCGGGAGGCCCGGGGACGGCCGGGGCCTGAGGCCAACGCCGGCGGCCCCGCCCCGGAAGACCTCGGCCGGATCGTTGCCGAGTTGCCAGCAGCCCGGAGGGCCTTCGAGGATGCGTCGCGGGCGGCGGGCCCGGACGATCCCGCGGCGCAGAAGGAGGCGGCCAGGATGGGGGCGCTTCAAGGCCGATTCGACGGGGCGGTGCGTGAGTTCCGGGGCGATCCCGAAGTCGTGGCCCTCCTCTCCGATCTCGATCAGCGGAAAGCCAAGCTCGAGAACGTCCAGCGGATCGTACGCACCCCCGACGACCCCGCGATCCGGAAGGCCCGTGACGCCGTGGAAGCGGCCCAAGCACGCTACGTCCAGGCCCGGAAGGCCCAAGGCCCCATCCGGGATCGGATCGCCGACGAGGTCGCCCTGTTGCAGGTCCGCCGCGACGGCAAGGCCGCCGCGGTCCGGAAAGCCGAGGCCCAGCGGATGTTGGCGAAGGCGATCGCGGCCCGCAACGAGTCCCTGCGGAAGAAGAAGGGGCCGAATTACGTGAGCGACGAGGAGACGACCCGAGGCGAGGGGGAACTCGGGGTCGCCGAGGCCGAGGTCGGCATCAGGAAGTCGGAGCTGGACGAGGCCGACCTGATCCTGGCCCAGGCTCGGCGCCGCCTCGACGCGGTCGCGGGGCCGACCCCGGACGAGGCCCGCCGCAACAAGGCCGGGGCCGCCAACTGAGCCCGAGGCCGGCGGGCCGCTCAGTCGTCGAGGTCGGGGTCGGATTCGGACTCGGAATCTTCGGGCTCGACCGGGTCGGGCACGTAGGTGGCGGCGTGGTCGAGGAAGCGGGGAAGGAAGCGGTCGACGAAGACCGAGACGGCGATCTGGGTCGAGGCGTTGTCCATGCCCCAGATGCTGGCGCGGGGGTCGGCGAGGTCGGGGTCCATCTGGATGCAGTATTGCTCGTCGACGGCGAGCGAGAACGGGACCTCGTCGACCCAGTTGTGCGCCAGCGCGTTCACGCCCGGGCCGCCGATCGAGATCGTGGGCACGACCTGGAGCGGCTCGTCGTTCATCCAGCGGAAGTCGGCCACGACCAGGGTCCGGAACGCGACGTCGAGCCCGAGCGCGGCGGACTCCACCTGCTGACGGAGGTAGTACGCCAGGGGTCGGTCGAGCTCCTCGGCCCGGAGCGTGCTGCCGGTGACGATCAGGAGGAGGCGGGGCGGCGTGTCGTCGGCCATGCGCGGCCCCTCTTCGTTGCTTCGTGGCGCGGGTGACTCGTCGGGAGGATGGACCCCCATGTTAGCGAGCCGCACGGGGCCTGGCCAGACGCCCCCGGGTGAGTCCGGGGCCGCGGGGCCGGGTGCCGGCGATTTCACGCGGGGAATCCGCCGGGATGCCGTAGACTCGGGGGCGATGCCCATCGACCTTCGGGGACAAGTAAGCAAATGTCAATCAAATTGAGCCGGCGCGATTTCCTCTCGGCGGGGGCCTCGGCGAGCCTCGCGACCCTGGCGCTGGGGGCGGTCCCGGCGGGCCCGCCGGGGCCTCGGCGGCCGCTGGTGGTCTCGAGCAACCCGAACGCGCTGGGGCGGGCGATGGAGCTGCTCAAGCAGGGCGCGGACCCGCTGGACGCGGCGATCGCCGGCGTGGCGACGATCGAGGCCGACCCCAATGACCACTCCGTCGGCTACGGCGGGCTGCCCAACGAGGACGGCGTGGTCGAGCTCGACGCCGCCGTCATGCACGGGCCGACCCACGGCGGCGGCGCCGTCGCCTCGATCCGCAACATCATCCACCCCGCGGCCGTCGCCCGGCTGGTGATGAAGCGGAGCAAGCATTGCCTGATCGTGGGCGAGGGCGCCCTGCGGTTCGCCCGGGCCCACGGGTTCCCCGAGGCCGATCTGCTCACCGAGGAGTCGCGGAAGATCTGGCTCCGCTGGAAGGAGCAGCACAGCGACGACTGGCTGGCGGCCCCGCCCGGCGAGGTCGAGCCGAAGGTCCTGGAGGCGCTCAAGACCCGCATCCACGGCACGGTCCACGTCTCGGCGATGGACACGCACGGCAACCTCGGGTGCGTCACCTCGACCTCGGGGCTGGCCTTCAAGATCCCCGGGCGGGTCGGCGACTCGCCGATCCTCGGCGCGGGGCTCTACCTCGACAACGCCGTCGGCTCGTGCGGCTCGACCGGCCTGGGCGAGGTCAACCTGCTCAACTGCTCGTCGTACCTGATCATCGAGGGCATCCGCCGCGGCGAGCACATCAAGGACGCGATGGTCGCCGCCTGCAAGCGGATCGTGGAGACGACGACCCGCGACCCCCGGTTCCGGACCGCGGCGGGCAGGCCGAGCTTCGGCGTCACCTTCTACGGCCTGACCAAGGCCGGCGAGGTCGCCGGGGCCACCATCGGCGCCGGCGGGACCGTCGCCGTCCACGACGGCGACTCGATCAAGACGGTCGACTGCGCGGTCGTCCCGGCCTGACCCGAGCAGGCCCCCCCCGGCGGCCGGGCGGCCGCCGGGGGGGTGGCCCATCGGGATCGAGAAATCTGCAAACCCTGATTTGAAATCGCAAATCCCGGATCTCAAATCGCGGATCGGCGCGCGGGCCGGATCAGAGGGCGTCGGCGCTGACGACCTCGCCGCCGTTGCGGGTCGAGAGGGACTGGTAGACCCCGTTGGGCATGGTCTGGGTGTAGACGTTGTTCGTCTGGGTGATGCCGTTGGGCAGGCCGATGGCGTTGTTGAACGACCAGGAGTTGATCGAGTCCTTGAGGAACTTGACCGAGCCGTCGGCGAAGGCGAAGTTGGCCCCGCCGGGGTGGAAGCTCGTCGCGGCCGAGGTCGCGATGTCGGAGTTGATCCCGACGGTGGCGCCGCCCATGTTGATCTTGCGCTGGGGGTTGATCGGGTACATCGCGGTGAACATGGTGTCGGAGTAATTGCCCGAGGCCCACCACTGCCACTGGTTCTGGTCGCCCGCGTTCTCCAGGCCCAGCGTGTCCTCGCCGAGGAGGATGGTGTTGCTGGTGCCGTCGGTGATGCTGGCGATCGTCACCGCGCTGTAGAAGTAGAAGATGCCGTTGGCCTGGGCGAGCTGGGCGGGGAAGTTGGCGGTGGTGCATCTGGGATCGGCGTAGCGGCCGGGCGAGAACCAGGTCCCGGCGTTGCCCTTGTAGCTGTTGTGGTACATCGGCGTGGCGAAGTTGACCGAGCCGTCGGAGCCGGGGGCGAGGATCGCCGGGGTCTGGACGGCGGGGTCGCTCGGGCACCAGAGCGTGCTGATGCCCATGTTGAGCACCGTCGTGTTGTCCGGGGTGAAGTAGTGGATGTTGGCGTTGAAGGCGTTGTAGACCGCGGACTGCTCGATGAAGGGGGCGAGCCGGAGCAAGATCCCGTGCTCGTGCCGGCCGTTGCAGGGGGCCGCGTTGGGGTCGCCGGGGGGCGACATCTGGTACGAGCCCATCGGGAAGCAGCCGACCTGCGACTCGTAGTTGTGGCAGCCGAGGGCCAGTTGCTTCAGGTTGTTCACGCACTGGCTGCGGCGGGCGGCCTCGCGGGCGGCCTGCACCGCGGGCAGCAGCAGGGCGATCAGCACGGCGATGATCGCGATCACCACCAGCAGCTCGATCAGGGTGAAGCCTCGACTCGTCGCCTCTCGTCCTCGTCGCGTCATCAGCTCGACCTCCCCAGGAAAGTGACTTCCACCACGACAACCCGTCCGGGCGCCGGGGGGCCGCGCGATCCGCGGCGGGATCGTCGGGGCTCGCCGGCGGCCTCCGGGTCGGGAGAGGAGCCCGAGGGTCCGGCTTCGGCCATGTCGTCGCCGCATCATACCCGACCGAATGTCAGTGCGATCCGAATCTATCCCGTTTTCACCCGCGAAGGCCGGCGGGCGCGGTTCGGGGGGCCTCGCGACGGTCGCACGACGGCCCCCTCACGCGGGGGCGCATGCACGTGTTTCCCCCGACGACCTGGGCCGGCCGGTCGTCACGGGGCCTCGGCGATCGTGTATTCGAGGTCGTAGGAGTGCACCGCGTCGGCGACCGTGATCGTCATCATGCCGGCGAGGCCCGCGAGCCCGCCGGTGCCGGAGTCGGGCACCACGGCGATGCTCAGGCCGGGGACCCCGCGCGTCATGGTCCCGCCGTGCTGGAGGACGAAGGTGCCCTCGCGGCCGTGCAGCGTGCCGGCCACCCGCTCGAGCGCGACGTAGCCGGCCGAGCCCTTCACGCCCGTCATCGCGGCGAGCATCTGGCCCTGGCTGGTCGCTTCGAGGTCGCCGCGGAACCGCTTGTCGATCGCCATCCGGCCGAATCCCCCGTCCCTGGCCGCCTCGCCCGGCGGCTGCGGGACCATCTTCACCTCGAACGTCCCGCTCGCATGATTCGCCATGATTGCCTCCTCTTGATGGACCGACGGGCCGTCACCTCGCCTCGGTGGCCCGCCAGAGGGCGACCCGCTTGAGGGCGGCCTCGGCGGCCTGGTGCTCGTCGTCGCCCTCGGCCTCGAAGTGGTGGCCGACGGCCTTGAGGCCGTCGACGGGGATCACACACGAGAAGCGGACCCGGCCGTCGGTCTCGGCCTCGATGGTGTAGCGGGTCACGCCCAGGGTCCGGAGCCGCCTGCGGATCTCGCCCCAATCGCGGCCGGACGCGGCGGGGGCGGGGGCTGATGGGGCGGCGGGGGCGGACGGCGGCATCCCGGCCGGGGGGGCTTCGAGGGCCGGCCCGGAGGAGGCCGAGGCGAGGCGGGCGACGGGGTCGGACTTGGCCGGCGTGGGCGGGGGCTCGGGCGGGAGTTCGAGCGGGGGCAGGGGGTCGCCCGGCGGTGCGGCGGGCGGGCTCGCCGGCGCGGGTAGAGGGGCCCCGGGGATCGGGATCAGGGCCGCGGCGGGGGTGGAGGGGGATTCGGGGGGCAGCGGCGGATCGGCCAGGGCGAGGTCCGGGCTCGACGCCCCGGCCTTCTTCCCGGGGGGCGGGCCGCTGCGGTCGAAGTCGACCCGGAGCGTCGGCACCTTGGCGGTCGGGAACTGCTTGGGCTTCGCGGCCGGCGGGGGCGGCCCGGGCTCGCCGTCGACGATGATCGAGGGGCCCCCGGCGATGGCCCGCTGGAGCCAGGCCAGGCCCGGGCCGTTGATCGCGGCCCCGCCGCCGAACGCGGCGGCGACGAGCACCAGGACGAAGGTCGCGCGGCGAATCATGGGTCGGCCTCCTTAACCCCCTCCCGGGGGATTCGCCCGGGACCCGCGCAAGAGATCGCCCCGGGCGGCGAATCCCCTCTTGCGGGGGCCCGCGCATTGGACCGGAGTTGGGCCCCCCTGGCAAGGCCAATCGGCCCCGAAGTCGCGGAGTGGGCGGGCATTCGGGCGAGAGGCGCGGTTCCCAAACGGGGCGGCCCCGTGATAGGCTGGATGTCATGCTCGGAGTGATCTGGTCGATCGTCACGCTGCCGATCCGCCTCCTGGCGTGGACGGCCGACTTCCTGAGTCGGCTGACCGGGCTGGGGCTCGGGTTCGCGCTGATGGTGCTGGGCGTGGCCCTGGGGGCGGGCCCGTCGCTGGCGCTGGGCGTGCCGCTGTTCGTGCTCGGCCTGCTCCTGACCTTGCGAAGCCTGGGCTGATGCCGACCATCATCGACCTCGACCAGAACGCAACGACGCCGCTCGACCCCGCCGTCCTGGAGGCGATGTCGCCGTTCTGGCTGGCCGGCGGCAATGCCGAGAGCCGCCACGCCGGCGGCCGCGCCGCGCGTCGGGCCCTGGAGCGGGCCCGCGAGTCGGTCGCGTCGATCCTCGGCGCCCGGCCCGACGAGGTCGTCTTCACCTCGGGCGGGACCGAGGCCAACAACCTGGCCCTCTTCGGGCTCGCGGGGGCGGACGCGGGGCCGTGGCCGTCGCCGGGGCCGATGCCGCACCTGATCGCCAGCCCGATCGAGCACCCGGCGGTCGCGGAGGTCGTGGCGAGGCTGGAGGCGTCCGGGTTCGCGGTCGACCGGCCCGAGGTCGACTCCCGGGGCCTGGCCGACGCCGCCGCGATGGCCCGGCTGATCCGGCCCGGGACCCGGCTGGCGACGTTGATGCTGGCCAACAACGAGACCGGCGCGATCCAGCCGGTCGCCGCCCTGGCGGGCCTGGCCTCGGGCCGGGGCGTGCCGGTCCACACCGACGCCGTCCAGGCGGTCGGGCGGATCGCGGTGGACTTCGGGTCGCTGGGCGTGGCCACGCTGGCCGCCAGCGCCCACAAGTTCCACGGCCCGGGGGGCGTGGGGCTGCTCCTGGTCCGCCGGGGCGTCGGGCTCGCCCCCCGCCTCTTCGGCGGCGGCCAGCAGGGGGGCCGGCGGCCGGGCACGCCCGCGGTGGCGCTGGCGGTCGGCCTGGCCACGGCCCTGGGGCGGTGGCACGCGGAGGCCGAGGGGCGGGCGGCCCGTTGGGCCCGGCTCCGCGACCGCCTGGAGTCGTCGCTCGTCGCGGCGCTCGGGCCGGGGCGGGTCGTCCGGAACGGCCCGACGGACCCGGCCGACCGGCTCCCGCAGACGCTCAACCTGGGCTTCCCCGGGCTCGACGGCGACGCGATGCTGATCCAGCTCGACCTGGCGGGCGTGGCGGCCTCGCTCGGCTCGGCCTGCGCCAGCGGGGCGTCGGAGCCCTCGCCGACGCTCGCGGCCATGCGCGTCCCCGCCGACCGGCTCCGCTCCTCGGTCCGCTTCAGCTTCGGGGCCGCGACCGGAGAGGCCGAGGTCGACGAGGCCGTCGGCCGGGTCCTCGCCGTCATCGGCCGGATCGACGCCGCCGGGGGATCGGCCGGCGGGGCCTGATGAGCATCGCCGGGTCGACCCGGATCGTGGCCGCCGCCGCCAAGGGGCGTGAGGCGCGGCCCGCGCCGGCCCGACCGCCCAGGAACCGCCCCAGGGCCGTCCGGCGGGCCAGGACGTGGTAGCTGGCCAGCCCCAGCGTCATCGTCAGCGCCCAGGTCAGGGCGAATTTCGCCGCCGTCGGCCAGGGCACGCCGATCAGGTCCGCCTGGATCAGCCCGACGATCGGGAGGTGCACGAGGTAGACCCAGAACGACGCCCCCGCCAGGTATCGGGCCGCCGGCGACGGCCGGGCCAGGTGGCGACGATACAGCCCGAGCAGGCCGAACAGGGTCAGCCAGGCGAACAGGCCGCCCGCCGCCGCCATCGCCATCGCCCGGGGCTCGGCCAGCGGCCCCGACCAGTCGCGCGGCAGGAGGGCCGCCCGGACGACGAACGCCGGGACCGACGCGGCCAGGTACCACCAGGCCCGCCCGGCCAGCGCGTCCAGCCGCGAGCGGTCGCGGAAGGCCCCCACGCCGAAGCCGAAGAACGTCGCGTAATAGGCCAGCCGGATCGGGTCCGGCAAGAAGCTGTTGTGCCGGTCCAGCGCCGAGTCGATCCCCGACGCCTCCCGGGCGACGAAGAGGAGCAGGCCCGACGGGATCGCCAGGGCCAGCGGCGACCACCAGGCCAGGAGCCTCCGCCCCGGCCGGGTCCGGCGCCGCCGCCGGCCCGGATCGTCGAGGGCCCGGACGGCCCAGAACGCGGCGAGCATCAGGATCAGGTATTCGAGGAACCAGAGGTGCGCGGGGCCGTACAGCTCGTGCATGATCGCCGGGTCGAGGAACCGCATCCGGCGGAACTCGGTGGTCGTGCACCGGTTCGTCGCCAGCCAGCCCAGCGACCAGGCGAAGAAGCAGAGCGGGAGGACCACCGGGGCCGAGGCCATCGCCGGGAGGACCACCCGCCGGACCCGCCCCGCCAGGAACGCCGACGGCCCGCGCGCCGACTCGACCGCCGCCGCGAAGAAGCCGCTGATCGCGAAGAACAGCGGGACCGAGACGCCCATCGCCCACCAGCAGAACAGGTCGATCGCGGTGTGGGGTGACGGCTCGCGGACCCCCCAGAGGAGCCGGGGGATGTCGTGGTGCGTGTAGGCCAGGGCCGAGTGCAGGGTCACGACCAGGAGGATCGCGGTCGCCCGGAGCGCATCGAACTCGGGATACCGCGGCCCCGCCTGCCGCCCCCGCCCGGGGCCGCGTCGAGGCCGGCGGCCGGCCTTCCGGGGGCTCGGAGCGATCTCGATCAAAATCCTCGCCCCCCGATGCTCCCGGGCCCCGACGCCAGCCGAGGCCCCCCGACTTTTCCTGTTCTTCTTATCGGCCGGGTCGCAGGGGCACATTCATCTCAAGCAGGGCCCGCGGACCCGACTCCGGGCGATGGCGGGAGCGAGGTGCAGGTGAGGGCGAGATCGAGCGGGGGCGTCCGCTCGCGCCCGTACCGCTTCTATCCCCGGAGATAAGGTCGAAATTGACCCGTCGGGCCGCCGCCGGCTCACCCGGGCGCCGCGGCCGGCGGGGATCGCATGTCGCCGAGGAGCTTGGCGAGGAGGGGGGCGAGCATGTCCTTGATCCGCCGCTCCAGGTCGTCGTCATTGGGGGCGACGGCGGGGGGCGAGGGGACGAAGGCGGGGGGGGCCGGCGGCGGCTCGGGCGGCGGGGGGACGACCCGGGGCTCGCCGTCGAGGCAGATCCGCAGGGCGATCGGCTGGTGGCCCCCCAGGGCCCGGAGCCGGGCGGGCAGCTCGCGGTCGCGGGTGACGCAGAGGGTCTCGGGCACGCCGAAGGCGGGGCGGAGGTTGGGCGAGACGAACACCTGGCCGACCTTCGAGCTCGGGCCGGTCAGGAGGGCCACGGCGCCGTCGCGGTCGGCGGCGGCGGCGAGGAGGTCGCGGTCGCAGTCGGCCAGGACGTGGAGCTTCTCGGGCGCCAGGAGGACCGCGGCCTCGCCGACGACGATCCAGTCGGGCTCGCCGTGGCCGCGGCGGATGGCGTCGCGGATGGCCTCGGCGAAGGAGGAGGGGGGGGCGTCGGCCGGCGCGGGGCGGCCCACCGGCACGAGCTGGAACGACGCCATCCCGGAGCGCCGGGTCGTGACCCGGACGGTCACCAGCGGCGGCGGCTCGACCCCCTCGGGCAGGTCGGCGCCCCAGCCCCTCCGCTCGACGGCCAGGGCCTTGCTCCGGCGGTACAGCAGCGCCAGGGCCGGGTGGGCGCCGGCGGGCTCGTGGAAGAACTCGTAGTCGAGGTGGAAGTAGGCGTCGAGGTGCTCGCGGAGGGCCGCGACGCAGACGTCGTCGGCGTGGGCGAGGCACCACAGGTCCATCCCCATGTCGGCGACGACCTGGCCGATGTCGGCGATCTGCTCGCGGAAGGCCGACTCCAGGCCCCGGACGTTCCAGAAGGCGAGGTCGAGGTCGTCGGTGTCGCCCCGGTAGCTCTCGACGACGATCTCGGGCGCCTTGCGGCCGTGCGCCTTGCGGCCGAGGGCGCCGAAGAAGCCGACCTGCGGGTCGATCCCGCCGAAGATCCCCCGGAGCCGGGTCGCCCGGTCGCGGAGCCCCGGCGCGTTGGCCTCGGAGGTCTCCAGCCAGAGCGCGATCGCCGAGATCCGGATGCCCTCGTTGAGGTACCGCGCCGCGGAGTCGGGGTCGCTCGGCCGGACCTCGGGCCCCTCGGCCAGGACCGAGGCGTGGTGCAGCGCCACCGGCTCCCACTGGTTGTTGAAGACCGGGCTGCCCGAGGAGCCCGGCTCCGTCGAGCAGGCGTAGTGCAGGACCACGCTGTCGGCCTTGACCACGCGGTTGTCCCGCAGCGCGACCTCCTTGGGCCGCCCCCGCGGGTGCTGGATGATGTTGACAGTCTCGGACGCCCCGATGTTCAGGCTGTTGCGGTCCAGGCCGATCGAGCCGAGGAAGTCCAGCCCCCGGACGGCGCAGAACGCGAAGTCGAGCTCGGCGTTGGTCATGAACAGCGCGTCGGGGTCGAGCGGGACCGACGCCGGCCGCCCCGGCGCCGCGCCCGGCGGCGCGGCCTCGTAGTTGGCCAGCGCGATCGCGGCGCCCGCCGCGGCGACGTCGGGCAGGACGTGGTGGTTCGTCAGCAGGATGCCCGGCGCCACGAGGAACCCGGTGCCCGCCGCGCCGTCGCTCCGGAGGATCTTGACCACCGCGCGGCCCAGGCGGTCGCCGGTCCTGAGGAAGTGGAACGGCAGCAGCGTGCTGCTCGGGTCGAGGATCAGCTCCAAGGCCTCCGCGCCCGGCACCGGCGGATGGGCCGACTGGTAGCTCCGCCGGACCGCCGGGTCGCGCTCGTCGTACCGGCCCAGGAACGTCCCGTTCAGCTCGACCTCCGTCGACCCCGGCCCCCACCCCGAGCCCTCGCCCTCCGCCTCGAAGACAACCCCCCTCGAATCAGAGTCCGGCATCACCATGAAATGTCTCTCGCCCCGCGACCCGGACGCGGACGCGGAAAACCCACGCCCCTCGCCTGATATCTTCCGAATTCCGGGGGGCCGCAAACCGCCTTTCCGCCGATTCCTCGCGGGAAAGGTCGGGCCGGAGTGCCCGGCGGGCCGATTGATACCCTGTTTATCGCGAGGCAACGAGCGTCCGGGGCGAGCCGTCCCGATCGACGCCCGATCCCATGCTCGGACCCCCGATCGGCAAGGAGGCCGAGGCCATGATCGAGCGACGTTCCCCCTGGCCCCGGCTGGCGATCGGGGCCCACCTGGGCGTGGTCCTGGTGTCGGGATTCGCGCTCGTCACCGCGCATTCGCGGCCGGTCTGGGCGGCGGGCGCGATCCTCTCGGGGGCGAGCCTGTTCGTCCTGACCGGCCTGATCCACGAGGCCAGCCATCGGCTGCTCTCGCGGCGGCGGTGGCTCAACGACGGGCTCGGCAACCTGGCGGGGTGGCCCTTGTTGACGCCCCTCTCGGCCTACCGGGCGTTCCACCTCGCCCACCACCGGGCCACCAACGGCGACGACGACCCCAACGCCCCGCTCAACTCGCGCCGGATGCTCCTCTTCGGCGCGCCCGTCTACGTCTACCTGATCCATCGCCACGCCCTCAAGGCCCTCCGGGGCCGGGCCCTGGCGCGATACGCGATCGAGACGGCGGCGATGGTCGCGACCCTGGCGGCGGTCCTGGGCCTGCTGCCCCACGCGGTCCGCGAGCGGGCCTGGCTCTTGCCGCTGGTCGTGACGGCGATGCTCCAGAACCTCCGGATCGTCACCGAGCACCTCGACCTGCCCTCGGGCCGGTTCCACGACACCTGGCAGCTCGCCCTCCCGCCGGCCCTGAGCCGCTGGCTGCTCCACTACGACCACCACCTCGAGCACCACCTCCGCCCCGGCCTCCCCTGGCACGAGCTGCCCCGCCTCCGCGCCGAACTCGCCCGGACGGGCGCCGTCCCCGCCCCGCACCGCGTCACCCTCCGCCGGTTCGCCCGCGAGGTGTTCCTCCGGCGAGCCTGATCCTGACCGGGGCAGACCTCCTCTCTCGCCGGGTGGATGAAATCCACCAACCCATCGATCGGGCCCGAAGCCTCGCCCCCGTCGGGCGGGCCCCGGCGGAATCCACCGACCCCGCGGGCGTGGACCGAGCCGTGGTGGATTTCATCCACCCGACAAAGACGGGGTTCGACGCCTCCGGTGCGGCCCGAACCGGGGCGGATGCCCTCTCGTAGGGTGGATGAAATCCACCGATCTCCCGGCGTGGCCCGGACCCTGATCCCCGTCGGGCGGAAGGACGGGCATCGGCGAGACCCGACCAACCCCTCCGGTCGGGCCCGAGCCGTGGTGGATTTCCATCCACCCGACGGAAGGCCGCGAAGCCCGTCACCGCTTGATTTTGCGGTCCCTCCATTCGATCCGATCTTTGAGGTTCTTGACCCGGGCCGGCAACGGGAGCTGGTCGGACAGGATCAACCCGGATTGCCGCCGCTCCCCGGCTTCCTCGTCCTTCAAGACCTCTTCCAGGGGGACCGAGCGGACCAGCCGCTCGCGGATCGAAAAGGGGTGGGAGCCCTCGCGGGCCGGGGCGACCCTCCCGGCCGGGTTGGGTTGCGCCTTGGCGAGCGCGAGGGCGACCCACCAGCCGGCGTAGAGCTGATCGTCGCCGACGTCCCGCGACTTCGTCGCACCGAACGTCGCCCCCACGGGCATCCTCCTCGTCTCGGCGATCGCCTTGAAAGCGTCGATCGGCGCATCGGCCGGGGTAACGTTGGTCCGGACGCCCCCGGCGATAGCCCCCGTCTCCCGGTCCGGCAGCCAGACCCGGATGGCGGCGATCACCTCGTCCTCGGTCAACGGCGGCTGCTCGCGGCCCACGGGGTCGTCCTTCCATCGCTCGTTGAACGCCGCGATCGCCCCCGCCAGGGATGACGGCTCGGCCCCCGGCCGGGTCGTCGGCGAGGTCCCGCCCCTCGAGCGGAAGGGGGCCATCGCGATGACCTCGCCGGCCTTGGGGGCCTCGCCGAGTCGGAGCGACTCGGCGTCGAGCCGGAGCCGCTCGACATCCGCCAAGAGGTCGCGAGCCCCCTCACCGGCCGCCTTGCGCGCGAACCGGAGGTCCGTCCCCTTCTTCGCGGCGGCCGGGGCCTCGGCCGCGATCGGCTCGGGCGCCTCAAGCTCCTTGGCCAGCGCGAACTCGGCGTCCAGGACCGCGGACTTGATCTCGTTGACGTCCGGGGCCGTGGCCCGGCCGGCGGCAAACTCGACCTCCTCGTGCGCGAGCATCTCCGCGACTCGGCCGTGGTGGAACAGGGCGGCGGCCGCCCGGGCGATCTTGGTGCCGGCGGCGTCGCGCTCGGTGTCCCTCAGGGATCGCGAGGCGTCGATCACGCGGTCGATCGTGATCCGGCCATCGTCGTAAAACGCCTTCTGCGCGTCGTAGCGGGCCTTCGCCGCATCGACCCGGGCCTTGCCCAAGTCGGCGACCGATCGGGGCCGGAACTTCGCTTCGCCCGCGACCGCCGTCCTCGGGACGAACGGGGCCGGCGGTGCGACCGGCACCGCGACCGGCGGGACCGGACCGCCTCCCGGCCCCTGAGCCGCGAGCATCCCCGACCCCGCCACCACCGCGCCGGCCGACAGCAGGGCCGACGCCGCCAGCTTCCATTTCGAGAGCATCATCATCCGGATCACTCCTTCCGAGAGGGACACCGCCGAGGCCGACGCCAGCCCGGCCACCGTCGACCGACCCATCGCGCATCGGACCGTCGCCGCCACCAGCGCGGGCCTCGGCGGTAGGCCGGGCGTCGCCAGGGCGAGCCAGGCCCCCGAGGGGGCCAGCCCGCGCCGGGTGAGCCGGTCGCGGAGCCGCCCCCGCGCCCGCTCCAGCCGGCCGCGGACCATGTTCGCCGTCCAGCCCAGCCGCGCCGCGGCCTCCTCGCGGCTCAGGCCCTCCACGTCGCAGAGCACGACGAGCCGGCGGTGCGACTCCGGCAGGCGGCCGATCTCCTCGTCGATCTGGGCGCGGACCTCCGACCGGTCGGCCCCCGCGTCGCCCCCGGCCTCGCGGGCCTCGGCCACCGCGCCGCGCCGCTCGCGATCGGCGCGGCGGGCGGCGTCGAGCCGGGCCCGGCGGGCGACCCGGACGGCGACCTCGTACAGCCAGGTCGCCACGACCTCGCGGTCGCGGATCGAGCCGGCGCGGCGGACCAGGACCAGGAACGTCGCCTGGAAGGCGTCGTCGACGTCGTGCGGGTCGCGGAGCATCCGCCGGCAGACGCCCACGACCATCGGCCCCAGCCGAGCCACCAGCGACTCGAACGCCACCTCGTCGCGACGGGCGACGAACCGGCCCAGCAGCTCGCCGTCGTCCAGGCCGGCGGCCGAGGCCCCGTCGAAGAGCCGGAGCAGATCCCCCCGGCTCGCCCCGATCCGTCCGCCCATCATGGCCGCCCTCCCCGCTCACCGCCGCCGATCTCCCGCCCGCCTCCATCCCATTAGTGCGGACCGGGGCGGCGACGACACGACGAATCTCCGATCAAGGCGAAAAAGCCGACTAGCGGGCGGGCCGATCGGGCGATCGTTTCCGGGAAGGCGCGCCGCCGACGCCGTCGGATCGGCGCAATTTGGGTTCGTTTCGCCTGCGACCGATCGGGGGCCGCGATGGGTTCGTTTCGCCGGGAGGAATGCGGATGGGCCTCTTGTCGGGCGGATGAAATCCACCAATCCCCCGGCGTGGCCCGGACCTGGGCCCCCGTCGGGCGCCCAAAACGGCAAGATCCGCCAACCCCTGCGGCGGGGACCGAGCCGTGGTGGATTTCATCCACCCGACAAGGACAGCCGGCCCGGGCGTTTGGGTTCGTTCTGCCGGGAGGAATGCGGAGGATGGGCAAGGACTCGGGGGACCGGAGGGGGATTGGGTTCGTTTCGCCCATCGGGAGTTCACGGCGGCGGCCCGGGCGTTTGGGTTCGTTTCGCCGCAGGGGGGTTCGCCCGGCGTTCGCGGCGATCGGCCGGGGCGGTGGCTTGAGGCGGGGGTGGGGGTCGGGATACAATCGGAAGCCTTGCCGTGCCTTGCCGCTGGTCATCCCCGAGGGAGGTGGATCTTGAGCGCTTGGACCGACCCGGAACTCGTCGCCCGGCGCGATCGCCTGCTGGAGATCCTCCGCGGGTACGGCCGCCTGGCCGTCGCCTACTCGGGCGGGGTGGACAGCGCGGTGGTGGCCAAGGCCGCGCAGGTCGCCCTGGGCGATGGCGCGATCGCCGTCACGGCGGTCTCGGAGAGCCTCGCGCAAGGGGAGCTGGAGGAGGCCACCGAGCTGGCCCGGCGGATCGGGATCGCGCACCGGGTGATCCGGACCGAGGAGTTCGCCGACCCGAACTACCTCCGCAACAACTCCGACCGCTGCTACTTCTGCAAGAGCGAGCTGTACGGCCGGCTCGAAGGGCTGAAGGTCGCGCTCGGGGCCGAGACGATCGCCTCGGGGGCGAACCTGGACGACCAGGGCGACCACCGCCCGGGGATGAAGGCGGCGGGCGAGCACGGGGTCCGCCACCCGCTCCAGGAGGCCGGGCTGACCAAGGACCACGTCCGGGCGCTGGCCAAGGCCTGGGACCTGCCCACCTGGGACAAGCCGGCGACCCCCTGCCTGTCGAGCCGGATCGCCTACGGCGAGGGCGTGACCCCCGAGCGGGTCCGGATGGTCGACGCCGCCGAGGGCTGGCTCCGCCGCCAGGGCCTGAGCCTCCTCCGCGTCCGCTACCACAAGGGCGACCTCGCCCGGATCGAGGTCCCCGTCGACGACCTGGCCCGCCTGGCCGACCCCGAGATCCGCCGGGCCCTGATCCCCGCGTTCCGCGAGCTGGGCTTCAAGTTCGTCACCCTTGACCTCGAAGGGTTCCGCTCCGGCAGCCTGAACACCCTGATCCCCCTGGAAGGCCTGCTCAGGCCCGCCCCGATCAAGGCACCGGCACCGACACCAGCACCCGTCGCCGACCTGGCGACCGGCTGACCGGGGGCGGCCCGGCCCGCCGACAAGGGATAATAGAAATCCACATCTCTATTTTTAATTAAATGGCCTGCGGCCCGGGGCGGTTTCCATGGCTCGGGCGAACTGCCGATGCGGCCAGGCTTTGGAGATCCCCGACGAGGGCGTCGAGCACCTCACCTGCCCGAGGTGCGCGGCGCGGGTCCGGATCGTCCGCAAGCCGAAGTCGGCCGGCGGGGGCGGCGGCCCGGGCGATCCCGGCGACGGCTTCCTGCGGTTCCCCTGCCCGTGCGGCCGTCGCCTGAAGGTGAGCGCGACGGACCGGCCCACCCACGGCAAGTGCCCCGATTGCGGGTCGGTCGTCCCGGTGCCCGCCGACCTCGCCGCCGCCTCGGCCGAGTCGCCGACCGAGGAGCTGGCCGCGACCGACGTCGCGATGCTCGAGGCCTGGTCCAGGTCCCACCTGGGCCCCAAGAGCACGGCCGAGATGTCCAGCGACGTCCGGGCCCGCAAGGGGGAGGCCGGCCTCCGCGTCTGCCCCCGCTGCGGCAAGCCCATCCACCTCGGCGCCGACGCCTGCCGCGACTGCGGGATCTCGGTGCCGAAGCGGTGAGGTGAGGTGAGGGCGGCCCGATTAACGGCCCGTCGAGAGGCCGTCGAAGCGGCCCGCGGCGTCCCGCCAGGCGGCGACGTCGCGGGGCTCGTAGGTGTCGACGGCGAAGGACGCCGCGACGATGGCCCGGGCGTCGGCCAGGGTCGAGATCCGCCGTCGGGCCATGGCCTGGAGCAGGACGTTGCCGGCGGCGGTGGCCTCGACCGGGCCGGCGTGGACGGGGATGCCGCAGGCGTCGGCGGTGAACCGGCAGAGCAGGGCGTTCCGGCAGCCGCCGCCGACGACGTGGATCGCGCGGATCTCGGTGCCGAGGATGGCCTCGAGCCGGCCGATCGTCCAGCGATACTTCAGGGCCAGGCTCTCCAGGGCGCAGCGGACGAAGGCCCCCTCGTCGGCCGGGATGGGCTGGCCGGTCCGGGCGGCGAAGGCGGCCAGGCGGGCCGGCATGTCGCCGGGGGCGAGGAAGCTCGGGTCGTCGGGCTCGACCAGGGTGGCGAACGGGCGGGCGGCCTCGGCCCGGGCGATCAGCTCGTCGTAGGAGAACTCGCGGCCCGATCGGGCCCAGGTCCGCCGGCATTCCTGGACCAGCCAGAGCCCCATGATGTTCTTGAGGAGCCGGGTCGTGCCGGCCACGCCCCCCTCGTTGGTGAAGTTGGCCTGCCGGGTCGCCTCGGTGATGACCGGCCGGGGGACCTCCACGCCCAGGAGGCTCCACGTCCCCGAGCTGAGGTAGCACCAGTCCGGCGGCCCCCCCGCCGAGGTCCTCGACGTCGGCACCGCGGCCACGGCGCTGGCGGTGTCGTGCGTGCCGGGCACGAGCACGGTCAAGGGCCTCCCGATCCCCAGCTCCTCGGCGACCGACCGGCGGAGCGGCCCCAGCTCGGTGCCCGGGTCGATCAGCTCGGGGAGGATCGAGCGGGGCAGGCCCAGGCCGGTGCAGAGCTCGTCGGACCAGGTCCCGTCGCGGGGGTCGAGGAGCTGCGTGGTCGAGGCGTCGGTCCGCTCCCCCGCGCGGCGGCCGGTGAGGAGCCAGCCGAAGAGGTCGGGCATCATCAGGAGGGTCTCGGCCACCTCCAGCAGCGGGGAGCCGGCGGCCTTCATCCCCAGGAGCTGGTAGACCGTGTTGATCGGCAGGAACTGGAGCCCGGTGATCTCGTAGATCCGCCCCGGCGGGACGAGCCGGGCCGCGGCCTCCATCATCCCGTCGGTCCGCGAGTCGCGGTAGTGGACCGGGTTGCCGAGCAGGGTGTCGGCCCGGCCGACCAGGCCGAAGTCGACGCCCCAGGTGTCCACGCCCACGCCGTCGAGCCCCGGGTGGCCGCTCGCCGCCTTGCGCAGGGCGGTCTTCATCTCATCGAAGAGCCGGGGGACGTCCCAGTGCAGCGAGTCGAGCATCCGGACCGGCCCGTTGGGGAAGCGGTGGACCTCCTCCAGCGCGAGCCGCTCGCCGTCGAACCGGCCGAGCAGGCCCCGCCCGCTCTCGGCCCCCAGGTCCAGGGCCAGATAGTCCGCCGTCTTGATGCTGCTGGCCATCGGGCGCGCGACCTCGGATCGGATCATCGAAGGGGACCGAAGAAGGCCCATCCTAAGGGGGGCCGGGGCGGGGCGGAAGGGACTCGGGCCGGCCGTTCACCCCTCGCCGCGAAGCCGCCGGAGTTCCGCCTCCATCTCGCGGAGCCGGGCTTCGAGGTCGGCCCGGGCGATGGCGTCGGCCCCCGAGCGCGCCTCGGCCTCGGCCCGGGCGATGGCGTCGGCCCCCGAGCGCGCCTCGGCCTCGGCCCGGGCGATGGCGTCGGCCCCCGAGCGCGCCTCGGCGACATCGGCGCGGGCCTCGGCCTCGGCCCGGCTCTGGGCCAGCTCGACGTAGCCGACGATCGGCTCGCCGGTCTCGCCGTCGAGGCCGACCACGCGGCCGTCGGCGATCGCCAGCCAGATGCCGAGGGGCTCCAGCCGGAGCCGGCCCCGGTCGTCGAGGGGCATCGGCTCGTAGCCCCCCGGCGCGTGGCGGAACCCGAGCAGCTTCACCCGCCGCCGCTCGCCCCCGGGCCGGGCGTCGACGACGACGTAGTAGGGCACCCGGGCCCGCTCGTAAAACCCTTTCTTGATGCCGAGGTCGTTCTTCCGCGTGTCCGGCGAGGTGACCTCGACCACCACGACGGGCCGGACGCCGGCCCTGGCCACCCGGAGCGTCCCCGGGTCGTGGTCGCGCGGGACGCCCAGGAAGACCGCGACGTCCGGGCCCAGCGGCCGGACGCCCGGCAGGTTCCAGTCCACCCGGCAGTCGCAGGTGACCACCGCCTCGGCCTCGCGGGCCAGTCGGAAATCGAAGATCATCTTCAAATACAGGCAATCTTCGATGTGCGACCGGTACTGCACGGTGAAGTCCCCCTCCTCCGGGAACAGGAGGTCTTCCAGGGTCAGGGGGACCTGCTCGAGCTCGACCCGGCCGTCGGGCTGCTTGCGGACGACGTGCCGCCAGCCGTAGCGGAACGGGTCGGCCGCCGAGCCGGGGGCGGGCTCGGCCTTGGCCTGGGGGTCGCGGTCGATCGTGCTCATGGGCGACGGGCTCCCTCTCGGATCGGCTCGGATCAGGCGGCGGCGACGGCCCGTCGCCAGTCGTCCAGCATATCCGCCAGGGTCTGCTCGATCGAGAACCGGGGCTCCCAGCCGGTCGCCGCGCGGAGCTTGGAGGCGTCGGCGACGAGCAGGGGCTGGTCGACGGGCCGGACCCGGGCGGGGTCGACGTGAACCTCGATCGGGACCCGGGCCAGCCGCCGGAGGGTCTCCAGGGTGTCGGCCAGGCGGGTGCCCCGGCCGGAGCCGAGGTTGTAGATCTCGCCGGCGTCCCCCCGGGTGGCCAGGAGGCGGTAGGCCCGGACGACGTCGCGGACGTCGGTGAAGTCGCGGACGATGTCGAGGTTGCCGACCTCGACCCGGGGCGCCCGGCCGGCCTCGACCTCGGCCACCTGCCGGGCCAGGGCCCCCAGGACATAAGTCGACGACTGGCGGGGGCCGGCGTGGTTGAACGGCCGGGCCATCACCACGTCGGTCCCGTGGGCCAGGAAGTGCTGGACCCCCAGGAGGTCGGCCGCCGCCTTGCTCGCCGAGTACGGGTTGTTCGGCCGGAGCGGGCACGATTCGGAGACGGGCAGGTGCTCCGGCGCGGGGTTGCCGTAGCAGACCCCCGAGCCGACCAGGACCACCCGGGGCTTCAGGCCCGACGCCCTGGCGGCCTCCAGGAGCGTGAGCGTCCCGCCCAGGTTCAGGGCCCAGGTCCCCCGGGGGTCGGCCACGCTGGCCTGCGGGTTGGCCTGCGCGGCGAGGTGGTAGATCACCTCGGGCTGCTTCCGGCCGATCAGCCCGGCGAGCTCCCCCGGGTCGACCGAGGCCAGGTCGCACCGCTCGATCCGCGCCCCCTCCGCCAGGTGGGCCAGCCCCGCCGGCCATCGCCCGGACCTCGAGAGCCCGACGACCAGGTCGCCCGACTCCCGGAGGTGCTCGGCCAGGTGGCCCCCGACGAACCCCGAGATCCCGGTCACCAGAGCGCGCATGGGCGGAGGCCTCGGACGGACGGGGCGACGGTCGCCGCCCGGGCCAGCCCCCGGCGTCCGCGTCCGGATACCCTAGCGGCCGGGCCGGCCACGGGCAAGGCCAGGACCCGGGCCTCGGGGCCTCCCGGGCGCGCAAAATCGGCCGCCCGCCGAGAATCCGAGATTGGGATCGGCCCGGGGCGTAGTCTAGGGGAGGGCGGGACCGAGGAGGCGACGGCGATGGCGAGCGGTCGGCACTATGGCGAGGTCGTCCGGCAGGTCGGCCGGCTCCTGGCGGGGGGCGGCGGCACGGCGGCGGCCCTCGGCGAAGGCCAGCTCCTCCGGCGGTTCGCCGCCGACCGCGACGAGGCGGCGTTCGAGGCGCTGATGACCCGGCACGGGCCGATGGTCCTGGGGACTTGCCGGCGGATGCTGGTCGACCCCCGCGACGTCGAGGACGCCTTCCAGGCGACGTTCCTGGTCCTGGCCCGCCGCGCCGGCTCGATCCGCGACGCCGACCGCCTGGGCCCCTGGCTCCACGGCGTCGCCCGCCGGGTCGCGGGCCGGGCCCGGGCCCTGGCCGCGCGGCGGGGGGCCGTCGAGAAGCCCGGCGGCGAGGACCGCGCCGTCGTCCCGGCCGACGCTTTCGAGGGGGCCGAGCTTCGCGCCGCGATCGACGAGGAGCTGTCCCGCCTCCCCGAGAAATACCGGGCCCCGCTGGTCCTCTGCTACCTGGAGGGCCTGACCCACGACGAGGCCGCCCTCCAGCTCCGATGGCCCGTCGGGACCGTCCGGAGCCGCCTGGCCGGCGGCCGCGACCGGCTCCGGACCCGCCTGACCCGCCGGGGGCTCGCCCCCTCGGCCGCCGCGTTGCCGGCCCTCCCGCCGGTCGCGGCGATCCCCGAAGCACTACTGTCCACCACGGCGCGGCTCGCGACGGGATTCGGGACGACCCCGGCCCACGTCGCGGCCCTGGCGAAAGGAGCACTGATCGCGATGACGGCGAGCAAACTGAAGGCGATCGCGGCCGTCGGCCTGATGGCCGGGCTGACCGCGGGGGGAGTCGGGGCCCTGGCCCAGCAGTCCGGAGACGGCAAGGGCACGGCCCCGGCGGCGGCCCGGGAGGCGACCGGGCAGGTCCCGGGAGAGATGCAATCCGTCGGGAAACAACTGCGCGAGCTGGAAGAAGAAGCCTCGAAGATCCAATCCCGCAGGGACAGCCTGGAAGCGAGGCGGCGCGACCTGACCGCCAAGGCAGATCCCCGGCTCGAAGACCCCCGCAAGGCCCTCGAAGCCGCCAACGACCGGATCAAGAGTCTCGAAGCCGAGTTGAAGGCGGCGAAGGCCGAACCCGCCCGGGAGAAGACCAAGGCCGCGTCGGGGGTGACACCAAGCCGGGTCTTCTTCGGTTCGGGCATGAGCATGAACATGAGCGGTATGGGCGGCGTTTCGGTCGCGGCCGGCGGGGATGGGCTCGGCAGGCGAAGCGGGGAGGATTCCCGGAAGAAACAGCCCCTAGTGCTCAACTTGCCGGACTCGGTGAACGTCCTGTTCTCGCCCGCCGATCAGGACCGGGTCACGATCATCAACCCCGTCTCGGGCGAAAGGAAAACTTACCAGCCTCCCAAGGGGATCACGAAGGTCATCCCCGTCATCGGCCCCAGGGCGGGGGCGGTCGCGTTCTACGGGCCGGAAATCACGCAGATCGCGGCCTTCGACGGCCAGGAGGGGGTGTGGTATCCGCAAGCCCTCGAGGAACCCGCCAAGGACTCCGTAGCTCCCGTCGTCGCCACGCAGGGTGTCAGTTACGTCGTCGGCCGATACCTCTATCTCTTCAGCGCGCAGGCGAAGAAGTGGGGCATCCTGAAATTGAAGGAGGCTCCCGAGGCGGACTCACCCCTGCGGGGGGAACGTGGGTTCGCGAACGGACTCGCGAACGGCAAGTGGATCATCGCCGAAGGCGATATCGTCCACATCTACAGCGCCCAGACCGGCGAGTGGACCCACTTCGACACGAAGGAGAAGGAGGGGAAGTAGCCGGCCGAAGCGTCCGGGATCGAGGGGAAAGCTGCCGGGATGCGAACAGGTCGGGTGGGTTGAGGGAGACGAGGCCCATCCGACACTTTTTCCTCCGGGAATCCCGCGGCTTCAAGGCTCGGGTGCCGGCTCCTGGAGGGCCGTCCAGAACTCGGCGTAGCGGTCGCGGACGTAGGGATCGAGCCGGTCGGCGAAGTCGGCGGGCAGGGCGAGGACCTTGATCAGCTCGATGACGTCGGTGAAATCTTTGAGCCGGTGCAGCCCGCCGGTCATCCCCGAGGCCAGCTTCAACTCGATCAGGGTCGGCAGGCGGAGATACGAGATCCCGTCGCGGACCTCGCTGACATCGGCCGGGTCGGGGAACGCGACGGGCTTGGGCTTGCCGTCGCCGGGGAAGGCGCCGGTGACGAGGAACTCGATCCGGACGCCGCTCTCGACATCCCGAAGTTGCTTGCTGCCCGTGAACGGGGGGACGTAGCCCGGGCCTTCGAGGCGATCATGGATCGCCTTGAGGTTCTCCGGAGTCACCAGGATGTCGACGTCGTCCGTGAATCGGCGAAAGCCGTGCTCGAAGAGGGCCATGCCGCCCGCGACGGCATAGTCGAGGCCGAGGTCATCGAGCCGACGGGCGATCCTTTGCAAGGACTTGAAGACTTCGCTGTCCTTCTGGAAGTGCCAGCCGCCCTCGTTCAAGGCCCACCTCCGATCCTGGTCCAATCGTTGCTCGTAAGCGATCATGTTTCGCCTCGATGATGGGGACCGTCTCACTCCGCGTCCGGCTCGCCGTCGCCGTCCTGGTCGTCGACGTGGTCGCTGGCCTCGGCCTCGCCGACGCCGTCGTCGAGGATGTGGGTCGGCGGGGGCGGGGGGCCTTCGCCGTCGACGGCGGGCGGGCCGTCGGTGGCCTGCAACAGCTCGGTCTCGGGGAGCTTGGCCAGGGAGGAGACGGCGGTCCCCTCCTCGACGCGGATCAGGCGGACGCCCTGGGTGTTCCGGCCGATCAGCCGCATGTCGGCCACGGCGGTCCGGATCAGGATGCCGCCGCTGGTGGTGAGCATCACCTCGTCGGCGTCGACGACCTTGGCGATCGCCACGACCGGGCCGTTGCGGTCGGTCACCTTGATGTCGATGAGGCCCTTGCCGCCGCGGTTCTGCGAGCGGTACTCGGTCAGCGCGGTCCGCTTGCCGAAGCCGTTGGCGCAGACGGTCAGGAGGCTGGCGGGGTCGTCGTCGCCGTTGGCCACGACCATCCCGATCACCTCGTCGCCGTCCTGGAGGTCGACCCCGCGGACCCCGAAGGCGGGCCGGCCCATCGAGCGGACCCTGGACTCGTCGAAGCGGATCGACATCCCCTCGCGCGTGCTCAGGATCACCTGGTCGTTCGCCCGGGTCCGCGCCACGCCGATGAGCGTGTCGCCCTCCTCCAGCCCCAGCGCGATGATCCCCCGGCCCAGGGGCCGCCGGAACGCCGGCAGGTCGGTCTTCTTCACCGTCCCCCGGCGGGTGACCATGAAGAGGCACTCGTCCTCGTCGAACTTGCGGACGGGGACCAGGCCGGTGATCTTCTCCCCCTCGGCCATCTGGAGCAGGTTGACGATCGCCCGGCCGCCGGAGGTCCGGGTCTGCTCGGGGACGTCGTAGACCTTGAGCCAGTAGACCTTGCCGCGGTCGGTGAAGAAGAGGATGTAGTCGTGCGTGAGGGCCACGAACATGTATTCGAGGAAGTCGTCCCCCTTGGTGTTGGTCGCGGAGATCCCCCGGCCGCCGCGGACCTGGGCGCGGTAGGTGCTGGGCGGGAGCCGCTTGATGTAGCCGTCGTGGGTGACGGTGACCACCATGTACTCCTCGCGGATCAGGGCCTCCTTGTCGTAGTCGCCCAGCTCCACGGGGTCGATCGCGCTGCGGCGGGGGTTGGCGTACTTCTGCTGGATCTCGCGGAGGTCGGCGCGGATGAGGTCGAGGATCAGCCGCTCGTCGCCCAGGATGCGCTCGTAGTTGCCGATGGCCTCGCGGAGGCCGGTGTACTCGGCGACGAGCCTGTCGGCCTCCAGGCCGGTGAGCTGCTGGAGCCTCATCGAGAGGATGGCGTCGGCCTGCATCCGGGTCAGGCCGGCGGTCGCCTTGGCGTCGGGGTTGCCCAAGGCGCGGCGGAGGACCTCGGCGGAGACCTCCATCCCCATCAATCGGGCGCGGGCCTCGACCGGGTTGGCCGAGGACCGGATCACGCGGATGATCTCGTCGATGTATGCCAGCGCGATCAGCAGGCCCTCGACGACGTGCGCCCGCTGCCGGGCCTGGCGGAGCTGGTGCTGGGTCCGGCGGCGGATCACGTTGACGCGGTGGTCGACGAACAGCCGGAGCATCCGCTTGAGCGGCAGCTCCTCGGGCCGGCCGTCGACGAGCGCCAGCATGATCACGCTGAACGAGTCCTGGAGCGGCGAGTATTGATACAACTGGTTGAGGATGACGTTGGGGTCCTCCCCCTTCTTGACCTTCACCACGATCCGGACCGGCTGCTTGCGGTCGGACTCGTCGACGATGTCGGTCACGCCGGTGACGCGGTCGCCGTTGACCAGCTCGGCCAGCTTCTTCAGGAGCGGCTCCTTGGTGAGCTGGTAGGGGATCTCGGTGAAGATGATCTGCGACCGGCCGTCCCTCATCTCCTCGATCTCATACTTGGCGCGGAGGATCACCTTGCCGCGGCCGGTCCGATACGCCTCGCGGATGCCCCAACGGCCGCAGATGGTGGCGCCGGTGGGAAAGTCGGGCCCGTGGATGTGCTCCATCAGCCCTTCGAGGTCGATCTCGGGGTCGTCGATGAGCGCGACGGCGGCGTCGCAGACCTCGCCGAGGTTGTGCGGCGGGATGCTCGTGGCCATCCCGACGGCGATCCCGCCGGAGCCGTTGACGAGCAGGTTGGGGAACTTCGCGGGCAGGACGCGGGGCTCGGAGTGCTTCTCGTCGTAGCTCGGCTGGAAGTCGACGGTGTCGAGCCGGATGTCCTCGAGCATCTCGGCGGCCACCGGGCTCAGCTTGGCCTCGGTGTACCGCATCGCCGCCGGCGGCAGGCCGTGGATCGAGCCGAAGTTGCCCTGGCCGGTGATCAGGAGGTGCCGCATGTTCCACCACTGTGCCATCCGGGCCAGCGTGGGGTAGATCGAGTTGTCGCCGTGCGGGTGGTACCGCTTCATCGTCTCGCCGACGATCCCCGCGCACTTGCTGGTCGAGCCCCCGGGGCCGAGGCCGAGGTCGAGCATCGCCATCAGGATCCGCCGCTGCGACGGCTTCAGGCCGTCGCGGACGTCGGGCAGGGCGCGGCTGACGATGACCGACATCGCATAAGTGAGATAGCTCTCCTTGAGCTCCGTCTCGATGTTCAGCGGCGGCGTCGGCAGGTGGTCGGGGTTCCTGGGGGCGGCGGTGCTCACGGTCCATTCCTCGTCGGACAAGCAGGCGTCGCGCGATCGGCCAGGGCCGGCCCGCGCGACCATAGGTACCAAGGGGATCATTGTACACGAACCACCCCCGTCCGGCAACGCCGGAGCCGCCCGCCGGGCCGCATCTAAGTGCCGATTTCCAATAGCTTTCGCGACGGGCTGGGCCCGACACCCGGCCCGGCGTGGACGCCGCGACCCCCGAGGACGAGGCCGCCCGTCCCGTCCGCCTCGCCACCTCCGTCTTCCATCCGCCCCGACTCCCCCGCCGAGCCCCGCGCGATAGCCCCCTCGGCTTCACCGAGGCCCAGGTCGTCGCCCTCGACGGCCCCCTCGCCGCCTTCCCCCGCCCGAGCGCGCCGCCCTCGCCCTGGCCCGCAAGCTCACCACCGACCCCGCCCTCGTCGAAGACGCCAACGTCGCCGGGACCGGCCACCCGTCGAATCAGTTCGATGAGCGTCGCAGCGTATAGCTGAACGCCCCCAGCAGGTCGCCCCGTTCGCCCCCGTGGCAGGCGACGCATTGCTTGAGACTCCGGATGGCACCGAGCATCCGGGTCGTCGCTCCATCGCGCGCGATCAGGAGGTCGTCGCCGCCCCGGATCGTCTCCAGGCCGACCGCCTCGAACGGGTCGAGCGGCCGGGTCGGGACGTCGCGTTGCCCGTCCATCCTCGGCAGGTGGTCCGAGACGTAGATCCGGGGCTCGTCGGCCACGAGGAGGCCGACCAGTTCCAGGGTCTGGAGCTCCCATCGCCCCCACGATCCGGGGACCTCGCCGAACCGGTGCCCCTCGAACCCGGCCACATGCCGGCGATCCTTGACGTATCCGAATCCCGCGGGATGGGCGAATTCGATCACGCCTTCGTCGTGCAATCGACCCAGCGGCTCCTCGGCGCCGTCGGGCGACGGCCCCCACTCGCCGGGCGATCGCGCCGGGGCGATCCGGCGTCCGGGCTGGAGCAGGCCGGGACCTTCGCGGAGGCCGTACGCCAGGTTCGCCTCCGAAGGATAAGGGGAGAGCCGGGCGACGCCGAAGCCGAAGCAGGCGACGAACAAGCCGACGGCATCATCGTGCAGCATCTTCAAGCGATGGACTCGGATTCCGCTCTCCCTGATATCCTCCTCCAACCGCGACAAGCGAGTTAGGGCCTCGGGATTCGGCGGACTCGTCCGCGGTGAGGGCTTCGGGGTCGGTAGCCGACCTTCCATCGATTCGTAAGCATATCGGGCGCGAAGCCGGGCGTAGAGGCTATCCGGGAAGCTACGCCGCTTTCGGTTGTGGATACTTGAATGGGGTGGCCGGCCGCCTCTCGTCTGGGGCCAGCCGCCGCAACATCCCTCGGATCGAGCTGATCCTCACCCAAGCCTCG
>JAABUX010000847.1_pt1 | contig 49311 bp, 47 predicted proteins | sample 5561851 | NCBI WGS metagenome assembly JAABUX01 (sample SAMN10711883, study PRJNA513361) | rock metagenome | isolation source: Antarctica rocks | place: Antarctica: Victoria Land, Richard Nunatak red sandstone | collected 2016-01-03 | reverse complement strand
TGGGGACTGGGCATGGACTAAAGTTTTCTTACTTGCTCTGTTAATATGATGCCGGTTACTCCAAGTTTACCCCAGTTATCACCCCTTTCGTGGCTGCTGGCTTACTTCTGCCGGGCTGCACTAGTCTAGGACTTACACACTACACAAAAAGACCGGAGTGTGGATCAAAGTGCATGATGATGCACGGTCGGAATGGGTGAAGGCTCTCGACTTGAGCAGCAAAAGGAATTTGTTTACAAAAACTATGCTTGAATTTCGTGGTACAGCCCCTGTGGGTCAAGCCCTACGTCCTTTTCAGCTCTTGGTAGGTACGATAGCGTGCTTCGCCCTAATGCCGAGCACAACTGCTCTCACTGAGGCCGACGAGGGGAGTGCCCCTGATTTTCTCAAGCCGCCGATCAGCCAGCAGGTAAAGGCAGCTTACGGCAGGTTGCCCTTGAGTTTCGAGGCCAACTCAGGCCAAACGGATAAAACGGTCAAGTATTTTTCCCATAGCCGTGGTGAAAGCTTATTTCTTACCCCGATTGGGGCGGTAATGGTCTTGAGCAAGCCCGACAATACCTCCGCCAAAGCGAAATCTACGGTGCTCCAGCCTGACAAGAAGCAGAAAAGCTTCGATGCGCCGTTACCCGCTGCCGTTGGTGGTCGGATGACGGCGCACTCTTGGGTGCTAAGGATGCGGCTTAAAGGAGGTAATCCAAAAGCTGAGATGGTCGGGATGGCTGCGTTACCCGGCAAGGTCAACTACTTCAAAAGTCATGAACCGGATAAGTGGCGCACGAATATTGCCACTTATGCCAGGGTAGAAGCCAAGTCGGTCTACCCCGGCATCGACATGGTTTACTACGGTAACCACAGCCAGCTGGAGTATGACTTCGTGGTAGCCCCTGGTGCTAAGCCGCAAGCCATCCGGTTGCAGTTTGAGGGAGCAAACATCGAGCTGGATGGCAAGGGCGATTTGGTACTGAAGACAGCCTTCGGGGAGGTACGTCAGCCTAAGCCCTTTATCTATCAAGAATTAGCGGGCAAGAGAAAGGAGGTAGAGGGCCGATATCTGCTGCTGGGTAAGAATGAGGTGGCGTTTGCGCTAGGTGCATATAACCGTAGCAAGGCCGTAGTTATTGACCCGGTGCTGAGCTACTCGACCTACTTGGGTGGGGAAGCTGGAGACGCGGGCGCAGGTATAACGGTAGACGGGGCGGGTAACGCCTATGTGACAGGATTCACCCAATCACCCAACTTCCCGACCACCCCTGGAGTCTTCCAGTTAAAGAACAGAGGTTTTCCTGACGCCTTCGTCACCAAGCTCAACTCAACCGGCAGCGCTCTGGTCTACTCCACCTACCTGGGAGGGAGTAATAATAGTGGAGGTAGTGGGATAGCAATCGACCAGGCGGGCAACGCCTATGTGACAGGATCTACCTCTTCGAGCGACTTTCCAACCACACCCAGAGCTTTCCAGACAAAGCTCAAAGGTGCAGGAGATGCGTTTGTGACCAAGTTAAATTCGACGGGCAGCGCTCTGCTGTACTCTACATACCTTGGGGGCAGCTCCACTGACTATAGCTATAGCAGTGGCATAGCTATAGACGGGGTAGGCAATGCCTATGTGACTGGGTTAGCGGGTTCAGGTTTCCCCACCACACCGGGAGCCTTTCAGAGGAAGGGTAGTGGTCAGTTCGTCACCAAGCTGAATGCGACGGGCAGTAAATTATTATACTCCACCTTGCTCAACAATGCCAGCCCAGGTAACGGAAATGCGATCGCCGTGGACAACTCAGGGAACTCCTACGTAACCGGGTCAGCGGGTTCGGGTTTCCCGACCACACGGGGAGCTTTCAAGACGAAAAGTGGTGGGGCCTCAGATGCCTTTGTCACGAAGATGAATACGTTGGGCAGCGCTCTGGTTTACTCTACCTTCCTGGGAGGTAGTGGCGATGACTATGGCAGCGGGATCGCGGTAGACGGCTTAGGCAATGCTTATATAACCGGGCAAACCACCTCAACCGACTTACCGACGAAAAGCGCCTTCGAGCCAAAGTATGTCGGGGGTACCTGTAGCAATCACCCTGGAACCACCTATGCATGTCCCAATGCGTTTGTAAGTAAGCTGAATGCGACGGGCAGTGCCCTAGTCTACTCAACCTACCTAGGTGGCAATGGGGACGACGAGGGCATTGCGATCACGGTGGACAAGTTTGGTAACGCCTACGTAACGGGGCAAACCTCTTCCACCAACTTTCCGACAAAAAGCGCCTTCCAGACTAAGTATCGTGGCGGAACCTGTTTTGAGGGAAATGGGGGGGGATTCGTCTTCCCCTGTTTTGAGGCATTTGTGACCAAGCTGAATCCGGTAGGCAGCGCCTTGGTCTATTCGACGTACCTGAGTGGCAGCTCAAATACCGTTTTAGGCTCAGGGGACCAGGGCTTCGGGATAGCGGTAGACCACTTAGGCAACGCCTATGTGACGGGTAGTACGATTACGAATGACTTTCCGACCACGACTGGGGCTTTCCAGAGGACTTTTGGCGGCATAGGTCGATTCACCGGCGATGGTTTCGTGACTAAGCTCAAGAGGGAATAACAGAGGAGGAGAGAGGGACAAGTACCCACTCTCCCCCCTCTCTACCTTAAATGGGCAAAAGCTTACTGCAAATCACGTCAATTATTTGCTCAACTTTACTGAAGAACACTTCTTCAGAGAAATTGCTCAGGGCATGTTGCCTAATTTTTGTGTGATTCCATACGATTTCACTGGCATTGAGTAATGCACCTTGAAGCGCTTCAGGTGTTTGTCGCTTGAAGAAAACCCCTGTATGTCCAGGTATCTGAGTATCTAATACCCCACCTGCACCATAGGCAATGACTGGTGTTCCACTGACATTAGCTTCTATTGGAACTAATCCATAGTCTTCTAAAGCTGCAACGATTACAAAGCGAGCTTCTGCCATTAAAGTGCTTCGCTCAGTATCACTTACATGCCCTAAAAACTGAATATTTTTCAATGCTTTTGACTCTAGACGCTCTCGCTGTGGTCCATCGCCTGCTATTAATAATGGCAAGCCAAGCCAATTAAATGCTTCAACAATCACATCAATACGCTTATAGCTAAGCAGACGTGATGACACCAAATTAAAGTTTCTTTTTTCGCTGGAAAAAGTGAAATTTTTGGGGTCAATTGGATAATTAACAACCGCAGCTGGCTTACCATATGTCTTCTTGATACGTTGAGCTACAACCGTGGAATTAGCAACGTAAAAGTCAGGCTCTTGAGCATAAATTAAATCTATGTTTCTCAAGTAGCTAAAAACTTTTTCTATGACTGGATAAAACTGTCTGTAGTTAGCATATTCACGTAAATAAGTTGACGTATCCCATAAAAAACGAGTCACGTTGTGGCAGAAGCAAATATGCTGTGCTCCTTGTCTTTTTCGCACTGCCTTAGCAAAGCTACTACTACTGCTGATAATCAGATCATAATTCTGCAAATCTAATGAGCGAAAGGCTGGATAATAAAAGGGAGCCATTAATCTGAAATATTTTATTGCTCCAGGAATGCTTTGAAGGAAGGTTGTGTGAACCAGACGCTCACCCAGCTCAATAGTTCGCTTGGCATCATACAAAGATGTAAAGATATCAGCATTGGGAAAATGCTTACAAAGCAGTTCAAATACACGCTCTGCTCCACCTCTTTGTGTCAAATAATCATGAACTAAAGCAATTTTCATAGCTAAAACTTGTCCTCCCTCGCAAGGGCAACTAACTGGGTTGCAACACAACTGTAATTCTAGTTAAAAGTCTCCGAGTCAGGAGCCAGGAGAGACCACATCTTATTTTTGGCGCTCCGCCGAGAAAGGCTGCTACTGACTCAAGCAAGCAAGTATATTTGTATGCAACTTGAATGCACATTAGCTTAGTACATCTTGTTTAGATTTGTCGCCGTAACGATAACCATCAGTCCGGGCATTTAGGTCATTGACAACAAGCCCCATGATCCGGGCATTGTGCCGCGTAAGTTGTTTGAGACTATCGTAGACTAAGTTGCGACCACTGATGCCAGGACGGGTAACAAATAGCACGTCTGGCACGGCTACAGCCATTAGAGCAGTTTCACTGGTGAGACCGAGCGGTGCAGTGTCTACTATTATGTAATCGTAATCACTGGAGGCTTGAATGGCATTGAGGCTTTGCTCAAAACTGCCACGGGCAACGAACTCAATAATTTTGCCTTCTCGGGGGATCATTGGCATCAGGTCAAGACCAGGACGCAGCTGAACCGGCATCAGCCCATTCGACGCCGCTTGCTGGGAGTAGCCCAATCGTCGACTCAACTCTGCCTTGCGAAAATCACCATCCACAACCAGCACTCGAAAGCCTAAATCTCTTAAGGCAATAGCTACCCCCATTGTCACTGTTGTCTTGCCCTCGCAGAAAGTTGAGCTGGTCACCATGAGACGACGGTTTTCCAGTCGCATTAGGCTGATGAGTGAGGCAAGACGTTGAAACTCTACTTCTGTCTCAGATCCTAGAGCCAATTCCATCACGGATTGCTTGAGACGGGGAATGAGCACAAGCACGGGAAATTCCATCTCTTGCAAGTCCTTGGGCTTGAGAAGTGGGTTGCGGGATTCCAGGAATGAGACGAGCGCAAGACTGCCAAAAACTGATGTCAGGATCGCGCCGAGGGCAATTAGTGAGCGTTTGGGACTTGTGGGTTTAGGTTCAACGGTGGGCTGATCGAGGAGCTGCACGTTCGGATAGGAGTTAAAGGCGCTGATCTTTGCCTGCTGCACTTGGGCAATTAAACCTTTGTAAACCCCCTCGGCAATATCGTACTGCCGCTGCAGCTCAAGCACTTGGGCTTGGTTGGCGGGGATAGACCGAAGTGTTCCAGTAAGTTCGTCCAACTGGCTTTGAAGGTGGGCTGCCTGCCTTCGCTGCATTTTGCTTTCGCTTTCTGCCAGAATCAGTCGCTGAATCAGGGCTGCACGTCCATCAGAGCTGCTACTATCCACCGTGGTGTCTACTCCTACCGTGTTGGCAGACGCTTGGGCAATATACTGCTGAATTTGACGACGCAACTCCTCGCGCTGAGAAAGTAAAGATTGCACCCCTGGAGAATCATCGTTAAATTGGGCTCGACTTTGCACCAAAGTAGCCTCAAGTGCAGACAATGTTTGCCGAGCAAACTGGTACTCCTTGTTTTCACCCAAGCGCAGCGATCTTATTGCTTGATCAGGCGTCAACCCAATTCGGGACGACAATGCTTTAATCAGAGTTTCATTGGATTTGGCTTGAGCCAGTGCCTGCGCCTGCGCCACAGTCAGAGCACTGATAGTTGAAACTATCCCTGTAGTCTGTTCCTGAGAGTTGACTAAGCCAGAAGACTTCTTGAATTCCGCTAGAGGTATCTGCGCCTTGATCAAATTTCTCTGGGCTGATTCAAGTTCATTCCGGCTGAACCGTACACGTGCAATGGCCTCATCTTTACGCAGTTCGTTCAGACGCTCTTCATAGACTTTAACTAGCGTGGCCGCTCGTTTTCGGGCTAAATCAGGAGCAGAACCTTTAACTTCCACCTGCATCGTTGTGGCTTGGTCAACTGGCTTTACCTTGAACAATTTTGCGTAACTTTCCAGTTGCGGGAACTGACTTTTTTCCGGGTCAGATTCCCATACTAAACGGAGTACATCTTTGCTGGTGATGATGGAAGACTGAGTATTAAGAGGATTAATTGCGGTGGAAAATTGAAGGTTTGAATCTTTGAGGTTGCCTAGCGTCCCTAAAGAAGCATCTAAATTACTCGTTGTATCCGGCAAAATCAGTTGTGTACTGGCCGTCCAGGTTTTAGGAAAATAGATAGCAATAGCGATCGCAGCGGTAACTACAATGCCATTTAGGCATAGCATTGCTTTCCAGTGCCTTTGTGTAATGGTAATGACTTTATTCATGAGCTAATAACTCCTGGGTTCTACTGTACTTTGAAATCAAGTGATCAACTAATAATGAAGCTTCAAACAATTTGCCCTGGAATGGAGGTGGCGGATCGATAACGGATGTAACTAATTGATTAAACTCGGTACAGTGACGTACACCAACCTTCTCGACAGCGCGAGCAAACAGTAGTTGATGATCATCGACATGCTCTCTATAGCATTTCAATCTGGGCAACAGGACGAAGCTAACACCCATATCTGCCAATGTACGAGTCGATCCTTGGCCTGCATGCGAAATAACCATTGAGGCATCCCTCACCGCGAGGTACATCTCATCACGGCTCAGTCCAACTACACTTTTCAGGAGGGGATGGCTCAATTTTGTTACAGAAGTCACACCATGCTGAAGTAATACCGGCTCAACTATAATTTCCCTTTTCAATAATTCTTGTAGCCAATTGATAGCCCGGTCAAAGGGATAAACGGCAGTACCTAGAGTAAATAGAATCATTGGACAATTCCCTTATATTGAGCTTTGGGGTTAAGTTTGGTGCACTCCGGCCACTGCACATAAAGTTCATCTACGAAATTTTTAACAAGTTTGCCAGTCATGCTCAAATCAGTGGAACGTGAGATGCTTTCAACAAATACTGTTTTGATACCAAGTAGCTTGCTAGCTAAGACAAAGGGCACAGCTATACTTGCTCCAGTGGAGAGTACCAAGTCAGGTCGACTCTGGCGCAAAATGGACACAGCTCTAAAAAAGTTAATGATTGCTATCCAAAGGTCGCGCGCCTCCTGCCTCTCTATCCAATAAACATTCTCTTGTCCTCGCAATTGCTCAGTGTCAGCTTTTACATGAGTAACCCACTCTCTTGGGTAAGCTGACCAGAATTTCTGCAGTCCCATCATGGTGGAAAAATGACCACCAGTAGTACAAACCAGTAGTATTTTCATATTGAGTAGCTGATAGCTGTCTTTCTTAAAGTTGTGGGAGCTAGGCCCGTCCTCATCCTACTTTGCCGCATGCGAGCCACTTATGTACTTTTTCTGTTCTCACAGGGATTATTACTGCGACCGACGGGCAAGGAAAAGTCAAGCTTTTTATCAGAAGTTTCTCCTCAGAACTTGGCTTTGAATCAGGTGATGCTGAAGCTCCTAATTTAGACACATTAAGCCATGGCTTTGGTTTTGTCAGTCAGAAAAAGTTTTACAAAGTCAGAGGCTTGGCTGAAGATAGTCATACTCAATTGTGTAGATGCATATACTGGCTCCCCCTGCCTCTTCGAAGAAGAACAGTGGATTTTTTCTCTTATGACTTTTAACGACTTTTTAGCACTGACAAGACTGAATCTATAGCTTAACGTCTTTTAATTAGGAAGCCTCAGTAGCACCTGATTCAAAGCCAAGTTCTGAGGAGATTCCTCTTCCAGAGTTACTCGTACTCGGGGTAACTTGTGAAAATTTTCTCACCAAATTGTTGTTAAGGGATAGCACAAAATTATGGCCATCATTTTAGTGACAGGCTCGGCAGGATTAATTGGTTCTGAATCAGTACGATTTTTTTGCGACCGTGGCTTCACCGTTGTTGGTATTGACAACAACATGCGTCAGGTTTTCTTTGGGGAAAATGCCTCGACAGAATGGAATCGCGATCGCCTCTTAGAAAATTATGGTGACCAGTATATTCACCATACTGTTGATATTCGAGATCACGCGGCGATCGCCCAAGTATTTCAGACCTATGGTAAGGACATTGACCTCATCATTCATACAGCCGCTCAACCCTCCCATGACTGGGCGGCTCGCGAACCCTACACTGACTTTACAGTCAATGCCAATGGCACTCTAGTATTACTAGAAAATACCCGTCAAACTTGCCCAGATGCTGTATTCATTTTTTGCTCCACTAATAAAGTTTATGGAGATACTCCAAATTTATTACCCCTCGTTGAGCAAGAGCTGCGCTGGGAGATTTCGTCAACACACCCTTACAGTAAGGGTATTGATGAAACTATGAGTATTGATCAATGCAAACACTCTTTATTTGGAGCTTCTAAAGTCGCAGCCGACGTATTAGTTCAGGAGTATGGTCGTTATTTTAGCATGAAAACTGCTAGTTTCCGAGGGGGGTGTTTAACAGGCCCTAGTCACTCTGGCACTGAATTGCATGGTTTCCTTTCTTATTTAATGAAATGTACAATGATTGGAAAACCTTACCAAATATACGGCTATAAAGGCAAGCAAGTTCGGGATAATATTCATAGCTATGATTTGGTACATGCTTTCTATCATTTTTACAAATCACCGCGTGTGGCTGAAGTGTATAACATGGGTGGCAGTCGTTTCAGTAATTGCTCCATGTTAGAAGCAATTCAACACTGTGAAGCAATTACTGATAAAAAACTCAACTGGACTTATGCAGAATCAAATCGAAGTGGAGACCACATCTGGTGGATTAGTGATATACAGAAGTTCAAGCAGCACTATCCTGAATGGAATTTAAAATACGAAATAAAAGACATTTTAAAGGAAATTTATTCCAAAAATACCAGTCGATGGTTCTAAAAATACATGAAAAGTAAACGTACAAGTTACACCCTGTTTGCGTTTAAAGTGCATTAGTGATGAAAAACCTCTTCCGGCAACGAATAGTTAGGTTTATTATAGCCGGTAGTGTAGCTACACTATTTAATTTGTTGCTTATTGTTTTCATGATTGATGCGTTGAGGTTTAATACGCCTTTTCTGCGGAACATAGCCAATGTAGTATCAATCGAGCTGTCATTGCTGTTTAGTTTTTTCGTCTATCGGACTTTTGTTTGGTCAGAGGGTACTTGGAAGGTTAGAGAAGTTTTGTCGCGACAGCTTCCTCTTTATCACATATCAACTGGAGCTGCTGTGATTCTTCGGATCTTAATTTTGTTTCCTATCTTGGATTGGTTAGGTATTAATTATGCAATTAATACCTTATTGGGTGTGTTGTTAAGTAGTTGTATCAACTATGTAATGAATGAACGATTGGTGTTTCGAACTCAAGCTAAATATCGTGGTCAGTAAGAGGAAAAAATTTTTCTGTTTCGACATGATTACAAGAGCTTGAAACCATGTAGCACATGGATATTTTCTTCTTTATCCAGGAGCTCTCTTAGGCTCCTAGAACCTAAAAGAGCTTCTCGATCAGTCTTAGTAGTAGTTAATTTTGAGTTAGGGAGATAATATGAAAAGATCAATTTTGCTCAATCCAAAGCTTAACAGGAAAGCCTCGCTACAGCTAGGAGTTAAAGAAGGCTTCATTACACCTTACTGGCGCAAAAGGATTATTCAGTTTTATCGCTCAATTATTCCATCCCATATTAAAAGGGAAGCTCAAATATGGCTAACCAGGCCAGAGGAAATTGTAGAGTTTGCTGAAAAAATTAAGAATCCTAATTATGACCTCTCATTAATTGAATATGTTTGCATTGTTGACACTATCGCTGATGTATACGATATAATTGATTTTTTTGGAAATTTAAGAAACAAGCTAAACGAGCATGCCAAAATTATATATTCCAACTTTAATTGGCTCTGGTACCCTATATTTAATCTGTCAGGGTTCCTGGGGTTTTCTAGAAAAAGAGGATTAGGCAATTTTTATCGGGAAATGGATATAGATTGTTTTGTGGAAATGTCGGGTTGGGATAATGTTAAAAAGATAAAAAGATACATTCTTCCTTTTGAAGCTCCTCTAATTGGACCTTTGTTTGATAATTTTTTAGTAAAGTTACCCCTGTTTAGCTTATTTTCATTAAATACGATTTTCATAGCTAGAAAAAGTTATGAATTTCAGGCTAAAGAGCGTTCTGTAACTGTTTTAATTCCATGTAAAAATGAAGAGGACAATATTGAAGGTGTAGTCAAACGAATGCCAAATTTTGGCAAGAAGATAGAATTACTTTTCATCAACGATAAAAGTACTGATAGAACTGAGGAAAGAATTCTTTACTACCAACGCAAGTTTCCTGAAAAAAACATTTTATTACTTCAAGGTAAAGGAATTGGGAAAGGAGAGGCTATTCGAGAAGGCATGAAAAATGCAACAGGTGATATCTGTATGATACTCGATGCTGATTTGACCGTTATTCCTGAAGATCTCCCTCAATTTTATGAGGTTATCAAGTCCCGGAGAGCTGACTTTATACATGGAACAAGATTAGTTTATCCTCAGGAAGAAGGCGCAATGAGGTTTGCCAATATTATTGGGAATGTTGCGTTCTCAATTATTTTTACTTACATTCTAGAACAAAGAACGACAGATACATTATGCGGAACAAAGGTTTACTGGCGCAGAGACTGGCCTCTGTTTGAACAGATGAAGTCAATCTTGAAATATTCTGACGTGTGGGGTGATTATAATCTGATCTTTGGAGCTTCACGTTATGGTCTAAAGATAGCACAACTGCCTGTTAGATACTTTGAACGATTGTCAGGCGTGACAAAAATGAATAAGCGAATAAAAAATGGTCTCATTATGCTTAATGTTGCATGGAATGCCCTCTGGAATGTCAAATTTTTTGATTGATTAACCCAGGAGTCAGATAGTAGCTCAGAAAAACCGAGAATTTATATGCTGCGAAGAATTAATCCAGGTCAACAATCAAGATATTCACTCTCAGCTATCTTTTGGCTTATAGCTATACTGCTAGGCGCTCTTCAAGCTTGGTTCAATCGTTATAGCCTGTCCTCGGATGATATTATTTCTTACCTAGACATTGGTGACGCCTACTTACGGGGTGAATGGAATGTAGCTATCAATGGATATTGGAGTCCTCTCTATTCCTGGCTACTCGGTTTGACTATGCTTGTTTTAAAACCTTCTCCCTATTGGGAGTTTCCCGTAGTTAAACTTGTCAACTTTCTGATTTATCTGTTCGCTTTAGTTTGCTTTGAATTCTTTCTGCATCAACTGGTTTCCTCCTACCGAGAAAAAATATATCAAGCCTCTCCAAACAGGTCTTTTAAAATCCCAAAATGGGTATGGATAGTATCAGGTTATACCATATTTATTTGGTCTTCTCTGCAATGGATAGGCATTTATTGCGACACTCCAGATATGTGTGTAGCAGCATTTGTATACTTGGCCGCTGGGCTAGTGCTGCGCATACACAATCGCTCAGATAATTGGTTCAATTTCATCATGCTGGGAGCAGTTCTTGGATTTAGTTATCTATCCAAGGCAGCCATGTTTCCTATAGCTTTTGTCTTTTTAGCAGTTGGTATGTTTTCAGTCGGTTTGTCAGTCAAATCTCTCCGACTAGCATTGCCGCAAATATTGGCCTCAATCCTGATTTTTACAACTATATCAACTCCTTTCATCGTCGCCCTTTCTACTGCAAAAGGCCACCTGACTTTTGGCGAGACTGGAAAGTTAAATTACGCATGGATAGTAGCTGGCGAAGTTAAGCCTTATAGGTTTTGGCAGGGTAATGAACCTGGGAGTGGTACACCCAAACATCCCCTTAGGAAAATTTTTGATCATCCTGAAGTTTTTGAATTTGCGACTCCTGTAGGCGGTACTTATTCTCCTTGGTATGATCCATCTTACTGGTACGAAGGACTTAAAGTCAAATTTAATTTAAACAAACAAATAGGGATTTTAGCCTATAATTTTATTTATTACTACTATATACTTGGAACTTTAATTTTTGGTTATTTAATCCTTGTTTTTGTGAGCGGTAAGTTTTGGCTTTCAGTAAAGGAATTAACAGGAAGTTGGAAGTTACTCATTCCAGCAGCAGTAGGGTTAGGTATTTATATGTTGGGGCAAAACATGCCAGATCAAATTATCGATAGGCAACCAAGTACGAGGTACATTGCTGCATTCATCGTTCTCTTGTTTGCTGGAGTCTTTTCAAGTGTGCGTCTTCCTGATTCCCAAGAATCGAAAAAATTGATAATAGGTATGACTATTGCTGCATTGGTAGCAACCGGTGGCCAGCTGTTTTATCAGAATTCCAAAGACTTTTTGAATGCAGTGAGAAAACAAGATCAGCATATTCAATGGCAGGTTGCTGACAGGTTAAAACAGTTAGGATTTCAGCCTGAAGAGAAGGTGGCAATTCTTGGAAAATATGCCTTTCCTTCTTATCATTGGGCTAGATTAGCACGAGCCAAGATTGTCGCTGAGATTCTAGATGAAAGAAGCTTCTGGGATACAGATGCTGTCGTTAGATCCGAAGTTCTTAAAGCTATAGAGAAGACTGGAGCAAGGGTGGTCGTACAGAAACCTGGGTTTAAAATACCACTAGATTGTATATCTGCAATTGGTTGGCAAGAAATTGGCAATACCGGCTACTATGTTGATTTTTTACGAAAATAAGTAGAGTCAGAATAAACTCAAATGGCTAAATTCTCACGCATGGTTGCCTTATGCCTCAATTGTATGAACTCGGAGCTGATACTTCCGTCTGTGCTACTTGCACTCGTGATTGGAGCCTGTCAGGCAGTAAGCCCAGCTCCGATAGTACGCCCAACTTCAGTAGTAAGCTCAGCTCGGCTAGTAAGCCCAGATCCAGCCAACATTTTAGTGGATGCCAACCAAGTTGTGCGTCAAAAGCCACTGGGTATTGGCGGAGTTGATATTAATTCTCACAGTCCCGATTTTGCCAAAAATGCGAATGGCATTGATTTCCAAGACGATCTTAAAGAGGCCAGAGTCCAACTCGTTCGTAGCCTGACTTACCCGGATAACCGTAATCCCAACAACCAGCTAGCTTACTTTGATCGGAACGTCAAAGCTATTATCGGCGCAGGTGCAACGCCGCTCTTGATTCAGTACATTAATCCCAAACTGCCGTTCCTAAAAGTCAATGGCACAGTGGGTGGTACAGTTGAGACAAACCTTGTGTTTCTTGTGAAGCACTATATGGCCGCGCCGTACAATCTCAAGTTGCAGTATTGGGAGATCAGCAATGAGCCTGATCTCGGCATTGACTATAAAGTTTCCAGTCCTCAAGAGTATAGTGAACTCTTTAACCGCTGTCACGACGCGCTGGTCAAGGCAGGTCTACGGGATCAAGTTATCCTAGCTGGTCCGGCTGTCGCCAATGCTTACAGATGGCCCATACCTGATGGCTACAACACCCAGATCCTCGACTATTTTCTGGAGCACTCCAATTACAGTGTTGATGTAGTCACCTTCCACAACTACGCTGGCTCCAAAACGCCTGATGGACTGCTTAACACACCGCACAAGCTCGACAACATGGCAGATAGTGCGCGGGAAATTACAGATAAAACCAACTACGGTATGGCAGCGCTGTTGGCGAAGATGAAGCAGATCAAGTTCGCCCGTCCCCATGTAGGTGTGGGGATCACTGAGCACAATACTACTTATTTCCAGCATACGATCGCCAATGGATTGTGGAACCTGGCTTTGACGCATTATTACCTCTACAATCCTTTTGGAGAGATCACCACGGCGTATCTTTTTGATGCCTACGGTAGTCAACAAGGTGGCCTTGGGCACTACGATGACAACAAGCAAAAGGATTACAGCTACTGGGCTTTGTGGATTAACGGCAATTTGCGTGGCTCCAAGGTGCTCTCTCAAAAGACTACCGGCAATCTCGATCACAACGGCAAAGCGAATCTTTTGGTCACAGCAACTAAAGACTCAGCCAATGTGTATGTGGAAGTGATCAACCGCAGCCTAGCAGAAATTCGCGACCATGTATTTTTGAAAGGGGCGGGCGTTGGTGGCAAGCCTAAGCTGTTCACAATGGCAGATGGCGTGCTGCCGCAAAACGGGAAGCCGACAATGCTAGGTACAAGCTTCGACTATGTATTCCCTCCTATGTCGGCCTCGATCTTCAAGTTTCCCCTCAGTTCATCTACAAGTCGGCGTTGATAATGGCAGGACAAAATGTCCTAGATACTCTCCCACCACTTGATTTCTAGCACTCGCTTCGGTATCGCGTCTGAATTCCCGCCCAAATTTTATGGTTTTGAATTTTTTCCTGTATGCGTTAGCTTTCCTCATGGGTATTGCCTTTATAGCTCTGGTGTGGGACTACGCACTAATGTTCCGGCGTTGGATAATAGAGAGACGCAATGTGCTAGATGCCAATCAACTAAAAGTACAAAAAAACGACACAACCGCAGCAGACCAAACTACATCTGCCGCTACTGGGCACAGCAATTTCTTAATTTCTACTCACCCACAGGCTATCCCGACGAAACCAGACAACAATACTTAGCTACAGCCCATCACCAATAAAGGATATAATATCAAATTAGCCTGCGAACGTCTCATCAACTAGGAGGATCGCAGGCAGGTTGGGTGGGATAGGAGTTATGGCGCTAATAGTTCAGAAATACGGTGGCACATCTGTTGGTTCAGTCGAACGCATTCAGGTAGTAGCAACTCGCGTTGTGAAAACGGTAAAGGCTGGTAACGCCCTGGTTGTGGTACTTTCAGCAATGGGCAAGACCACCGATGGACTGGTAAAATTAGCCCATGACATTTCAACCAATCCCAGTCGCCGGGAAATGGATATGCTGCTCTCGACTGGCGAGCAAGTCTCTATTGCCCTGCTGAGTATGGCATTGCAGGAATTAGGGCAACCAGCAATTTCCCTGACCGGAGCACAGGTGGGAATTGTGACTGAGGCAGAACACACCCGTGCTCGGATTTTACATATCCAGACAGAGCGGATTTCACGGCACCTGAATGACGGCAAAGTGATTGTGGTAGCAGGATTTCAGGGCATTTCTAGTACATCTGAATTGGAAATCACGACGCTAGGGCGTGGCGGTTCTGATACCTCAGCTGTGGCCCTAGCAGCTGCATTAAAAGCCAGATGTTGCGAAATCTACACCGATGTCCCCGGAATATTAACGACAGATCCCCGTTTGGTGCCAGATGCCCAGCTGATGTTGGAAATTACCTGTGATGAAATGCTGGAACTCGCAAGCCTAGGGGCGAAAGTGCTGCATCCACGTGCTGTGGAAATTGCCCGAAACTACGGCGTTCCCTTGGTAGTACGCTCCAGCTGGATAGAAAACCCCGGGACGCGGGTGATCTCCCCAACGCCCCAGCCACGTCCTCTAGTAGATTTGGAGATTGCCCGCCCAGTAGATGGAGTGGAATTTGACACGGATCAAGCTAAGGTGGCGTTGTTACAGGTGCCTGATCGACCGGGTGTGGCGGCGCGTTTGTTTGGTGAAATTGCCCGTCAGCATTTGGATGTCGATTTGATTATCCAGTCGATTCACGAAGGCAATACGAATGACATTGCCTTTACTGTAACCAACTCCGTACTCAATCGCGCTGAAGCGGTAGCGGCGGCGATCGCACCTGTACTGCGCTCTGAAAAAGGCTCTGAACTAGGAGAAGCAGAGGTAATGGTACAGCGGCAGATCGCCAAAGTAAGCGTTGCTGGGGCAGGGATGATTGGGCGCCCCGGCGTTGCAGCGAAGATGTTCGCTACGCTCTGGGCTGCTGAAATTAATATCCAGATGATTTCCACCTCGGAAGTGAAAGTCAGCTGTGTGATTGATGCGGAAGATTGCGATCGCGCGATTGACGCCCTATGCCGTGAGTTTGAAATCAGTCGAAACGCGATTAACTCCGTCGCTACACGCCAATCCTCAGTCAGAAGAAATCTCCCCGCAGATGGCTCCCCAGTAGGGATTCCTGAATCGCTACCCAGTACGCCACTGGTGCGAGGCGTTGCCTTAGACCTCAACCAAGCACGTCTCGCCATCCGTCAGATCCCAGATCATCCGGGAATGGCAGCCCAGCTGTTTGGACTGCTGGCTCAGCACAATATTAGCGTTGACATGATTATCCAGTCGCAGCGCTGCCGTGTAATTAATGGAGTAAATACGCGTGATATTGCTTTCACCGTGGCACAGATGGATGCTGAAGCAGCCAAGCTCATCCTGGAGAAAGCAGCAGCAGACTTAGAATGGGGCCAAATTGTGATTGACAGCGCGATCGCCAAGGTCAGTATTGTCGGTGCAGGCATGATCGGACAACCAGGAGTCGCAGCTCGGATGTTCGAGGCGCTAGCCCAGCACCAAATCAATATTCAAATGATTGCCACCTCGGAAATCAAAATCAGCTGTGTAGTGGCTCAAGAGGACGGAGTAAGCGCCTTAAAGGCCATCCATGCTGCCTTTGGACTTGCCGGTAGCGATAAAATTCAGGTTCCCGCTTGACGAAAGAGGGCAGAGGGGCTCCAGGGGCAAGAAAAGATTTCGCCCTACGGTCTTACGGTATGTACCGAAGAACCATGCTCCCCTGCCTCTTCTTGTCTAGATAAAGTTGTAGATCAGGTTACTAACTAGGGAGAGTGCAAGCGCCCCGATCATCGCTGTCCAGATGCCCGATTTCAAGCGAAAGCCTTTTACTAGAGACGCTGCAATCCCAAAAGTTATGGCCGTAATGATAAAGGTGGACACGCCAGACAACAAGTTAAATGTGAGAAAATTTGGGATTGCAAATGCTAGTCCTAGAATCGGCCTCACCACAGCTGCCACAATACCGAAAACGGCTGCTGAAATATATGCTTTCGGCGTGCTGTCAACTTCAACTCCCACTGGCAGTTGGGTAATAATCAGCAGGCTGGATGCGGTGACCAGCCATGCAATCAAAAGATCCACAATATCCATAGCAAGTAACCCTCAGATTTAAAGTTCGGATTTGTTAAAAATTCATCGCTAACAGTACCGTAACTTACTAAATCTGAATCATCCATCTGCAAATCGGCAGAAATCGGCACTACCTCTTGGGAGCATAAGCGCTCTGCGCCTTATTTGGGGATATTAGGAGTAACGGGGCTGGAGCCAGCTGGATGCTCGGAGGGTAGGGTTGCCAGAGCCACGCGATCGCCCCCCACCTGACGCAGCAAATCCAACACCTGCACAACATCGTTGTAACTGGATGAGCGAGAGGCATTCAGCACCATCGTCCCAGATGGATTCGAGGAGTGATAGCTCTGCAAAGCCTGATACAACTGTTGGTGCGTCACCGGCTTTTGTTCGACGTAGGTTTTACCAGTGGCGTCAACAGTGACAAGCAACATCTGTCGCACCTGGGGTGCCGCGCCAGTACTGGCTCTGGGTAAATCAACACCAATCGCCTGCTGCCGAGTGAATTGCAACGCCGCCAAGATAAAAAACGTCAGGACACAAAAAATGACATCAATTAGGGGAATAATTGGAACTTGGATTTCTTCGAGCGGAGAATGCAATTTAACTTTCATGATCGCAACTTGTTAGGGGAAGAAAAGGTACTAGGTTTTTGATTCTTGACGTTTGTCAGGGTTCAGCTGGATTCGCCTCGTCAGTCCTGCCTGTTCTTCGGGATGAGATCGGTCGTTCACTTGGGGCGTCAAGTAACACTTCGGCTGATGATGATGTCATGATTTCCTCATCAAGCCAAGCCTGCCGGTAGATCAACTCCAAAGCAGTTCCTGCCTTGCGAAAAACTTTGACTTGGTTGACTAAAAAACCTTGAAACAGGCGATAGAACGTCAGACTGAAGATGGCGACGATTAGCCCCGTTGCCGTACAAATCAGCGATTCCCCAATCCCTAAAGTCACCTGAGATGCTGAGGAGTTTCCCAAATCGCCAAGGCGAATTGAACGCAGAGACTGGATCAGCCCCAGAACCGTGCCCAGCAACCCCAGCAGTGGCGCGAGGGCAATCACCGCCTCCAAAATTTTCTCGCCCTGCCGCATCGCCGCCAATTCATCCTCCGCCGCTCCCTCTAGTGCCAACTGGAAAACTTCTGGGTTGGGTTTAGAGAGCCGCAAGGGGGCATAGAGAAGCCGCCCAATCGGCTGATTGAGCGCAGATCTTGCCAGCTGAGTGGCAGCCCCCCAATTCTCACCAGCATGATCTAGAACGCGATTGACAATATCTTCTTCCTTGGTCAGGATTCTGATCCAGAACCACAGGCGCTCGATAATTACACTCAAAGACAAGATCGACAAGGCCAGCAATGGCCACATCGCTGGTCCGCCCTTCCTAAAAACATCTACGATATCCACTGTTTTTGCTTTCCTCCGTGCATTGGTTAGCCCAACGTTTCAGCCGGGTCGTCTGCAACTAGTCCAAAGCATTCTAATTGTAGAGATTAATTAACGACTTTAACCCCAGTCGTACCTATCGGGGGTTAGGGATGTAGTAGTCATCGAGAGTAGAAGCTTCCAGACCAACTGGGACGGTTATTCCCACCGGAATTTTGCCGGGTTATTTGCCAAGATTAAATTAACTACAGGATTAAGACTTATGAACTTCTCGCTCCAATCGCTTTACAACTGGTATCGCAATCTGATCCGTAACCCCAAGTATCGTTGGTGGGTGATTTTAGGAAGTGTGCTTTATTTTATCAGCCCGATTGATATTGCCCCAGACTTCATACCCTTTGTGGGAGAATTTGATGATGCCATCTTGCTGACGCTGCTGGTTTCGGAGGTGTCTCAACTAGTGATTGAGGGCGTCAAATCACGTAAGAGCAATGCCGATACCAAAGCCCCCAATGCCGCAGAGGCTTCCACTACGACGGCAAACACCGTTGATGTTAATGCCATATCTGTCAAGTAACTGCCACACGAAGTTCAAAGCCGATATTGGTGATAAATCTCATTTGCGGCTCGGTGCAGCAGGGAATGGCGATAGACCAAGCCGTTAACGTCATCAGCATAACCGCCCCCGATCACACAGGCAACGGGATATCCACCAGCCACACAGGTACTCAAAACCTGCATTTCGCGGCGGAATATCCCCGTGTCTGTTAGGGCTAATTTGCCCAGGCGATCGCCGACATGGGGGTCAACACCAGCATCGTACAACACTAAATCCGGTTGGAAATCAGATAATAAATCCGGCAGATACTGAGCCAACGTTTGCAAATAGGCATCATCCTCCATTCCAGCACTTAGGGGGATATCTAGATCACTCTTTTGCTTAGTGCCAGGGAAGTTGACCTCGCAGTGCATCGAGAAGGTGAAGACACTGGCGTCGTTTTGGAAGATGAAAGCGGTGCCGTCTCCCTGATGAACATCTAAGTCAACAATTAAAACTTTGTGGACAAACCCCAACTTTTGCAAGACACGGGCTGCGATCGCTAGATCATTAAAAATACAAAAACCAGACCCATAACCGGGAAACGCATGATGAGTCCCACCAGCAGTATTGCAAGCCACACCGTGCTTCAGTGCTAGCTCGGCTGTGAGAATCGTGCCGCCTACCGCCGTGCAAGTTCGATTTACCAGCGCTGGACTCCACGGCAATCCAATACGTCGCTGGGCTTTGGCGTCGAGCGTTCCCTCACAGTAAGCCTGAACATAATCATGGGTGTGAACCAACTCAATCCACTCTTGAGGCGGACGTTTTGGGGTGTGAAATTGTGCCGGATGGGCGATACCATCAGCTAAGAGCAGTTCGTAGAGTTGGCGAAACTTGGGCATCGGGAAGCGATGCCCTTCAGGCAGAGGCGTAACATAATCTGGGTGATAAACCAGCGGCAAGTCCATAAGCGATCAACGGGGCGGACTGCTGAGTCAATCAGCCCTGTCGATGGGTGCTTGTAATGGTCTAACCACGACCCGACCATTTTCAACCACGGTGCAGTTTTTAGACTTGGTTTTACCGTACTTGACTTTGTGCTCATCATCATCTAAAGACTGATTGTAGTGGTCGGTGTTTTGCTGCTGTTGTTGATTGAGGACAATCACACAACAGGGGGCGGAGATAGGAAGCGACATATCAGGCACTGCTAGATCTACATTAATTATTGTCCCGCTAATTCGGACGCTAAATGAAACTTTCCGAACTCAAAGCACTCTGCATCAAAGCCATTGAGGAGGCCGAAGCCCGTGAGCGTAAGATGGGTAAAGAAGACGTGGCTGCATTGGCGTATAGACAGACACCACTCGGTGAACTACAAGTTCTCTTTACTGAATTGAGCGAACTTGCTAGCGACGCGCAACTATGGGATCTGACCGATGAATAGGACTTAGTTAGCAATAGCTGCTTTGTTAAGGAAAAAATACTATTATGAGAAAGATGCTTTAAAAATCTTAATAAAAACTCTGTGACGACCCAGCAGCTGACACCCAAAAGCCTGTTTGAAAAACTCACTTGGACCTGGCAAGGCCACAAGATTCAGTATACCGTCATGGGCACCGGACGCCCCCTAGTGCTAGTGCATGGCTTTGGAGCTGCGATCGGACACTGGCGCAAAAATATCCCCGTGCTAGCTGCTGCTGGCTACCGAGTGTTTGCTTTGGATTTACTCGGCTTCGGCGGTTCCGATAAGCCGCCTTTAGATTACACCCTGGAGTTATGGGAGCAGCTACTGAAGGATTTCTGGACCCAACACATTCAGGAACCCGCTGTATTTGTCGGTAACTCGATTGGAGGGTTGTTGAGCCTGATGGTGGTGGCTGATCATCCAGAAATTTCTGCCGGTGGCGTTCTGATCAACTGTGCCGGTGGACTAAGTCATCGTCCCCACGAATTGAATCCACCCCTACGGCTCGTGATGGGAGTCTTTAACAGGCTTGTCCGTTCTAAAGTTACAGGGTCGTTCCTATTTAACCGCGTCCGTCAAAAACCGCAAATCCGGCGCACGCTCCTCCAGGTCTACCGCAACCCGGATGCTGTCACCGATGAACTAGTGGATCTGCTCTATGCTCCTTCGTGCGATCCTGGAGCGCAACAGGTTTTCGCTTCGATTCTGAGTGCGCCGCCTGGTCCGAGCCCAGCTGAATTGTTGCCAAAAGTCAAGCGTCCCCTGCTCGTGATTTGGGGAGCCGATGACCCCTGGACACCGATTACTGGAGCAAAAATTTTCCAGAGCTCAAGTATCGAGCAACCGATCAAAATTGCCCCAATTCCCAACGCTGGTCACTGTCCTCATGATGAGCGACCGGACATCGTAAATCAGCTGATTTTAGACTGGCTAGGGCAAACCTGTGCTTAGTGGTTCAATCACGCGGATGCCTTCTGAACATTGCGAGCAGTCAAGCCAAATTTGTTCTCGACGATCTCGAACTCCACGGGGGTACTAGCTTGAAGGGTGCGATACCCCTTACCGGGAATGGCGGTAAAGTTGAAGAAAATATCCTCACCCCCATCGTCTCTGGCGATCATGCCACTGCCTGCCTTGAGATCGAACCAGCGCACCACACCCCGCGCCACAGGTAGTCCATTTGCACCCAGAGGTGGCGCACCGTTAGCCCACTCTTGCTGGGGAATCCGAATTTGACGCACCTCCAGAGTGTCGTAAGCCTCGTGGCGGTAATCAGAACGGGTTTCCATGATGGCGCGCAGGTCTTGCCGCAGTTCTTCGATTGTAGGTCGTCCGACAAAGAACCAACCGTTATAAATCTTGTAAATGGTGAGGTCAGGTCGCAGAACAAACGTGTAGGGCTGGGCGCGGTAGGCATACTCGCCTTCCGTCTCATCTAGGATGTTGATTTGCTTGATGACTTCCCGTTTTTCGTCAGACAAAAAAGGCCACTGCGCCCCTAGACCCGCCCGAAAGGCTGCCTGTACGATGGGTGGATCGACGCTGAGAGTCAGGAGCTTGCCATAGTTGACGGCTAGTTCCCCCTGAAACTGCACAAGCTGCGGTAGTTGCTGGCGATCGCGTGGACAAAAAAACCCCCTGTAAAAGACCAAAATCAGCGGGTAGCCATCTGTGAACTGGAGGTATTTGTCCATTAGACTGGGCTGGGTGAACTGCTCGAGACGCATTGGTTCATTTTCGTGATTTGGCAGCTCAAAGTCAGGAAAGTAATCGCCCACTTGCAGATTGGTTGTCATCGGTAATCCTCCTTACATGTTTGGGCACGTAGGCATTTCGTCTGCTATCAGCAGACGCGCCAGAGTGGGCAACGCCTCGCCATAGGTGGGATGGATATGAACAGATTGCTCCAGTAACTGCCAGTTAGCCCCCGCCTCCATCAGAGACAAAAACACATGCACTAACTCGGCGGTTTCGTAGCCCACTAGCGTTGCCCCCAGAATTTTGTTGGTGTCATTATCCACCACCATTCGGTAAAAGCCCAGATCGTGACCCCACTCAATTGCACGGGCAATTTGAGCCATCGGCAGGGTGACGGCACGGGCATTGAGTCCCTTTTTCTGGGCTTGTTCCAAGGTCATTCCAACTCGCCCGACCTGAGGTTCAGTGTAGGTGGCATAACCGAGTACCCGGTCATTTCGAGTCCGGTCTTCGCCGCACAAAATCGCCTTTAGGCGTCGGTAATCTTCCCAAGACACATGGGTAAAAGCAGGCTGGGAAGCCACATCCCCAATTGCGTACACTCCAGAGGTGGTCGTGTGGAACTGGTCATTAATCTTGACGAAACCCTTTTGGTCTAACTCAACGCCAGCGGCGGCAGTGTTAAGAGCACTCGTGTTGGGTTGGCGTCCGGTGGCAACCAGGAAGGCTTCACCCTGGAGTTCCTGACCGTTGCTAAGCGTTAGGGTAAACACACCGTTAGCTTGAGCTACTTTCTCAACGTTCACATTAAAATGAAGCTGGATACCGTCTTGCTTAAACGCCTCAGCTAAGGTTTCGCTCACATCTGACTCTTCTTGAGAGAGGACGCGATCGCCCCTCACAATCACTTGGGTTTCACTACCCAAACGGGCTAATCCCTGTCCCAACTCCAGCCCGATATAGCCGCCTCCCATCACCAGCAGACGCGGCGGCAACTCTTGCAAGTCAAAGAAATTTCGGTTGGTGAGATAGGGAGTACCGGCAAGACCGGCAATTTCAGGAACCCGTGACGACGTGCCCGTGTTGATCACCACTAGAGGTGCTTGAACCGTTACCTCTCCACCTGTAACCGTGTGCTCATCTTCGAAGGATGCTTCAGCACACACTACTTTTACACCCGCTCCTTCCAGACGCTTTCTAACTCCTTGGTTGAAGCTGTTGCGAATCCTGCGCACCCGCTCCATGACGGCGGGAAAATCAACCTCTACCTGAACGTGTATGCCTAGTAGGTCTGCCTTACGAGCACGACCCGCCGCATGGGCTGCAGCTAAGAATGCTTTAGAGGGGGTGCAGCCGTAATTCACGCAGCTGCCACCTAAAGCGTCCCGCTCAAACAGGACAACGTTGCGACCTTCCTTCGCTAAATCGACTGCAAGCGGAATGCCACCCTGACCGCTGCCAATAACGATTGCATCTATGGTTTCCATCGGTTACGCAGTTTAGTGAGAAGTAATTCGGATGAAAAAGCTCTTGAGATCGAAATAAAACAAGACTCTCAAGAGCTTTTTCCAGCGTAACCTAACAGTGCCTATGAGGAGACAAGACCTAGCTGTTGCATCATGCTCAAGTCGTCTCGGCTAGTCCACTCTTCGGCGATCTTGCCGTTAGCAATGCGGATAATGGACATCCCAGAAACAGTTATCAGCTTGCCAGTAGGAGGGACGCCCTTTATCTCTCCCTTATGAGAGCCACGAGCTGTCCAACGGTACGCAACTTTGTCTCCTTCAGCAACTATAGTGAGGTGCTCATCGGGGGAAGATTTGCGAAGTGCGGTAATACTTTGTTTTAAGCCTTCAGGTCCTTGACCCTGACCTTCCAAGCCACCGTGATTGATGTAGTCGGGGGCAAGTAGCTCGTCTGCTAGGTCTAGCTTTGCCTGGTTGTAAATTTCCTCAACGTAACGTTTGGCTATGGCTTTGTTGTCTTCTGACATCACATATTCTCCTAACTCTAGTTTTCTGAAGTGAGCTGCTTATGGGTTATCGCTTACAGTACAAAACTCCTCACAAGTCGACAACTACCAGACCGATTGGATTTGAATCCGCAGGTACATCGACAGTTTCCACCTCTTTTAGGCCCCCATTCTGAGTCTCGTCAGTTAAGGGCAACACACGAAGCACATTGATCTTGGGACTGACTGGTAATGGTTTGGATTGGTAAAGATATTTACCAGCTGAGTCTAGGGCAATATCTGAGGAAAGGAGGCCCAAGGCTACCGTATTGTTTCTGCTAACAAAGCTAAGTTCCCCTTGAGGATTGACCTTGTATAGGGACACTGAGCTTGAAAAAAGGTTAGAGAACCAGGCGTAGGTTCCATCCTTTCTGAATCTTACCCAGCACGGATCTTCTGCTTCGTACTCAAAAACCCTACTGACTGGACTGATTTCCCCTTGGTCAGAGAGGAGATAAGACCCGTTCCCAAACCCAGTTGAAAGGGATGCCAAAAACTGCTGATCGTCAACAGGGCTAAATGCTGCCCCAATGGCACCCTCGGGCTGAGCGTCAAGTTGTCCAGCTTTGCTCAGGTGACCACTGCTATCAACCTTGTAGCTATCAATGATGCTGCTAGCTTCTCGAGTGTCGATCAGAAAATTCCAGATTTGTTAAACAAGACATCACCAGGGGCATCGTTGGCACAGGTAATGTTGAATAGCGGTACCATCTTGGAGACGGTATTTCCCATTTTTGATAACTTTTGGGCTTTGGCAGTGGAAACATTGCATGACTGAAACCTCCTCACTGCCTTCATTCTACACGCCACTAATTAGAAGACCAGTGCCAGCCATTCGAAGTGGTCAAAACCAAATCTGGCAAATCTGTCTTTGTGTGCCACAATAATGCGCTTGATAGAGCCTTGCATGACTCGCACCAGTAAGGCTTGAAGCTTTTTTCGTTTGAAGTTAAGTCCCCCTCCGATTTCTGAGATAACTTCGGCGTCGGGATAGAGGGTGGCTTTCTTCGGCAACTTGTCGATTAAGGTCTGGTTGTTGAGCACGAGAGCTGACAAGGGGCGTAAAGGACTGTAGCCCGAACAGATCCAGACTTAGATGTATAGGACTGAACGTCGTATCTTCGTTGTCCCGAAGGTGTTTTAATCGCTTGGATTTTACCTTCTTGTTCCCATCTGACGAGGGTTCGGAAATGAACGCCGAGTTGAAGGGCTGCCTCTTTTGGCGTGACATACTTAGTAATCTTTTTTCCTCCAAAGCCTCATCGTATTATATCACTATATGACGATTTGCAACAGGTTTTAAAGATTAAGTCTTAACTCTTGAGATCGAAATACGACTTGACTCCCAAGAGCTTTTTCCAGCGTAACCTGACAGTGCCTATGACGAGACAAGACCTAGCTGTTGCATTATGCCCAAGTCGTCCCGGCTAGTCCAGAGGCAAGCGGTTCGCTGCATTAATCATGAATTAACCCACATACTAAATTTATCTAGGTGATGGATTAAATATTTAAATCCCTGGACATTTCTGGAAATATGCTTTAAAATCAAGTGGTAATAAACCAATCTGTAGTCTGGAATGTCCAGAAATTATGTCAGCCCTAGAGAAGCAACTAGAATTCTGGGAGTTTCCGAAAGAACCCTCAGAAGATGGGAAGAAGTTGGAAAAATCAAGACCATTCGCACGTCAGGAAACCAGCGCAGATACGACGTTGCAGGCTACACAACTAGCGCTGGTGGGGATAGGGCTACCATACTCTATGCCCGTGTCTCTTCCCCAAAACATAAAGTTGACCTCAATCGTCAGTGTGAATATCTCAAAAGTCGATATCCTGACGCAGAGCTTGTCTATGAAATTGGAGGCGGACTCAACTACAAAAGACAAAAATTTCTATCCGTATTGGAACGGATCATGTCAGGATCTGTCGAACGTGTTGTGGTCGCATATAAAGACCGACTCGCAAGATTTGGCTTTGAGTTGTTTGATTGGCTCTGTACCAAAAACTCTTGTGAACTCGTGGTTCTCAACGAAGTTAAGTTATCTCCCGAACGCGAATTGGTTGACGACATCCTTGCAATCCTCCACTGTTTCTCAGCCAGATTGTACGGACTCAGAAAATATAAGGCTGAAATCACTAAAGATTCGGATTTACCCAAGCCCAAGTCTCCATCCAATTTGGAAAAAGTGGCTAGCAGCGAGTAGATATTGCTTTAATCAGGGAATTGCATACCAACGAAAACATGAAAAGATTAGCCGCATTGACCTGCGCAAAGTTGTACTGAAGAATGTGCCTGATTGGGTTAAGGAAACACCTTATTCATTCCGAGTTCAAGCGGTTTACGATGCCCACGAAGCATTTACTAAGAGCCGTAAGAATGGGACTAAACTTGCCGACGCTGGAAGGTTCCGTTCGGTCAGGGACAGGTTACAGTCAATTAAGTTTCGTCCAGAGGATTATAAAAATGGTACGTGGTTTCCAGAATGTACAAAACAATTTAGCTTCCAGGTAGCAGAACTTATACCTAGCATTGATGTTCAGTACCAACAGAAGCAAAAAGACGGTTCGTATAAGACGCGGATTAGAAAGCAGACTTGGAACGCTTCGACTCAGTTAGTTTATGACAAAAAGCGCTGGTTCGCTGTATATCCGATAGAGTTTAAGCCAGAACAATCAAATCGTCAGTCAATGATTGCCCTTGATCCTGGAGTTCGTACCTTTTTGACTGGGTTCGATGGTGAGAAGTTTGTAGAGATTGGTGGCAAGGATATTGCCAAGGTCTACAGACTGTGCAAGCACATTGATAATCTGATTTCTGAAAAATCAAAACTGAAGGGACGCAAAAATAAGCGGCAACGGCAACGGATTCAAGCCCGAATTGACCACCTACTTGTTAGAGTGCGCAATCTGGTTGATGAAGTTCACAAAAAAGCAGCTAAGTGGCTAAGTTCTGAGTACAGATTAATCTTCCTTCCTACCTTTGAGTCATCCCAAATGGTTGCCAAGTCAGGAAAGAAAAGCCGCAAGATTAACTCTAAAACGGTTCGCCAACTGCTGCGCTGGTCACATTTTCGTTTCAAACAGACACTCAAGTTCCACGCTCTAAAACGTGGTGCCAAGATTATTGATGTGACCGAAGAATATACATCGAAAACCTGCACCTCATGTGGTCACGTTCACGCAAAACTTGGCAGCTCCAAGCAGTTTCGTTGTCCTCGTTGCCGACACACTCTGCCAAGAGATTTCAATGGCGCTTTGGGGATATTCCTCAAGGCATTGCGAGATATCGCCTCCGTTGATAGTTCGTCTATCTCGGTGCTATGTCCGACTTCCTCCGGGATTGTCCGGGCTTGATATATCTGAATCTGTTGTAGTGGCGGCTAGCTGTGTGATCCAAAAAACAGCACAGCCGCTCAAATTTATCAAGGTAGTGAATCATGACAAACACAATCTTAGTGCTGGGTGCTACAGGCAACATTGGTAGTCAAGTCGTCAAACAGCTAGCTGCTGCCGGGGCTGATACGCGTGCAGCGGTTCACTCGATCAGCAAGGCAGACGGGATCAAAGGTGCCGGTGTGTCACTTGTTGAGATAGACATGAACAATCCGGCGACTTTTCAGGCAGCCTTTGAAGAAGTTGAAAAAGTTTTCTTATTGACTCCGCCGTTTCCCAATATGGTAGAGATTACAGCCAACTTGGTGGAAGCAGCGATTAAGGCACAAGTAAAACATATTGTTAAACAGTCTGGTCTGGGTACTGGTGCCGAGCCAGGAGCCACGTTGCTTACATGGCACCGCGAAGGGGAAAAAATGATTGAAGCTTCAGGCATCCCCTACACTTTCTTGCGCCCCAACTCGTTTATGCAGAACTACTCCAACACTTCTGCTCGGACAATCAAAACCCAAAGCACTTTTTCTAAGCCAATGGGAGATGCCAAGGTGAGTTTGGTCGATGTACGGGACATTGCCGCCGTAGCCGTAGCAGCACTGACGCAAAGCGGACATGAGGGCAAAGCATACGACGTCACTGGCTCGGAGGCGCTCTCTAACGAGCAAATCGCAGAAATTCTTTCGACGGTTGTCGGCAGAAAAATCAACTATGTAGATATTTCAGAAGATGCAGCGACCCTTGGAATGAAAGCTGCCGGGATGCCAGAAGTGCTGGTTGATGCCTTCATGGATTTGAATCGCATTGCTAAAGCAGGCAAAACCTCAGCTGTATCACCTGTAGTGGAGAAAGTTACAGGGAAGAAACCGATATCTTTCGAGCAGTTTGCTAGGGATTACGCTGAGGCTTTTAAATAGCACAAATAGAGCTTTCTATGAAAAAGGGCGATTTCTCCTGCGCCAGGTAGATACGCTCTCGTCTCCAAAAGGCCCAAATATATGGTGGGCAGTGCTACACCTATGACATTTTATCCAAGGAGCGTGCGATGCGAGCAACAGTTTACTATGGACCTGGCGACGTTCGAGTTGAGAACGTTCCCGACCCTGCAATTAAGGAGCCCACCGATGCCGTCGTGCGGATTACCCACGCCTGCATCTGCGGTTCAGACCTGTGGTTCTACCGAGGTTTGGAGGATTGGAAGCCAGGCTGGCGGACAGGCCACGAGTGGATGGGCATAGTCGAGGAAGTCGGCTCAGAAGTCCGCAACCTCAAGCGCGGCGATCGCGTGCTCGCCCCCTTCGTCTTCTCTGATGGCACATGCGAGTTCTGCGGCAAAGGGCTGCAGACCTCATGCGTCAATGGTGGCCTTAACAGCGGCGTTTGGGGGGGTGAGGCCAACGACGGCGGACAGGCAGAGGCGGTGCGTGCGCCGCTCGCCGACGGTACGCTTGTCGTCGTGCCTGACTCGGTCGAGAACGACGACGCGCTGCTCACCGCCATCCTGCCGCTCACTGACGTCATGTCCACAGGTCATCACGCTGCAGTATCGGCAGGGACGCGGCGAGGGGGAACAGTAGCGGTGGTCGGTGATGGCGCTGTGGGGTTGTGCGGGGTGTTAGCGGCGAAGCGGCTTGGTGCCGAACGCATTATCATCCTCGGTCACCACGACAGCCGCCTCGAATTGGCGCGGCGCTTCGGGGCCACCGATGTCGTGACGAGCAGTGGCGAGCAGGCAGTTGCCGAAGTGATTGAGAAGACCAAGGGCGGCGCGGAGTCGGTGCTAGAATGCGTCGGCGCCCAGTCTGCCATGGACACGGCGCTGGGAATCGTGCGTGCTGGCGGGGCGATTGGCTACGTGGGAGTGCCTCACGGCAGTAGTGAAGCGATCGACCTCCAGCGCATGTTCAAGTCCAACATCACCTTGCGGGGCGGTGTCGCACCAGCCCGTGCCTATATTCCCGAGCTACTCGCCGACGTGGTCGCAGGCAAGCTTGACCCCTCCCCTGTGCTCGATAGCACCGTTGACCTCGACGGCGTGCCATCCGGTTACGCCGCCATGGACGGTAGGAAAGCTATCAAGGTGATGGTCCGGCCCTAAGCTGCTGTTCTGGGCAGAGGGGCAGAGGGGCAGAGGGAGAAACAAAGGTAAGCGCCACCTTTTTCTTTCTCCTGTGCTCCGGTGCTCCCGTGCTTCCAACACAATGCAATTTAAGTGCAAAACAGCTTATTAGGTCTTGGGGCTGGAACTCGCACGGGTTGCGGTTTTTTTCTTAGCAGCGGTCGTTGACGACTTGGCAGCTGATTTGCCGGTTGAGCTAGCTGATTTACTCGACTTGCGACTTGATTTCGCGGTAGATGCCTTAGTTGCTAAAAGTTCCAGTGCTGTAGAGAGCGTCAACGTTTCGACTGATTGGCCTTCGGGTAAACCGACATTAGTTTTGCCGTGCTTAATGTAGGAACCATAGGGACCATCGTAGATATTCACTGGCTCTCCATCAGTTGGGTGAGAACCCAGTTCTCGTAAGGCTTGCTTGGACTTGCTGCTGAGTGAGGAGCTACGTCCTTTCTTGGGTTCAGCCAGTAACTCTAACGCACGCTCTAGAGAAATTGTCAAGACATCATCACTAGCTTTAAGCGATCGGAAGTCTTTCCCCTCCTTACCCTGGTCATGAACTACATAGGGACCATAGCGTCCTAGCCCTGCCTGGATTTTACGGTCAGTGCTGGGATGGACGCCCAAGGTACGAGGGAGAGACAAAAGGCCTTGGGCCATTTCCAGCGTCAGGTCTTGTGGGTTTACCCCTTTGGGCAGCGAAGCCCGCTTGGGTTTGGGGTTCTCGTCCGAGGCTTCACCCAGCTGGACATAGGGACCGTAGCTACCAATCAGTACATAAATCGGTTCGCCAGTTTCAGGATGGCGACCCAATGTGTCTGGTCCCTCGGTTTTTTGCCGCAACAGCACTTCCACCTGCTCTGGGTCTAGCTCAGCTGGAGTCATGTCTTTGGGAATTGAAGCCGTAACAGTATCGTTGCCCTTTTCGGCTTCGATGTATGGGCCAAATTTACCAATACGGACTTTGACGTCTAAGCCCTCTAGTATGACAGTCCGGGCTTTGTTGGGGTCAATCTGGTTTTCCCTTTCCTTGACTAGGGTTTGCAGACCAGTATCTCCCAAATAAAATGAACGTAGGTAGGGGAGCCATTCGGCAACTCCTATGGAAATTTCATCCAGAGTCTGCTCCATCCGAGCGGTGAAGCTGGTATCTACCAAGTCGGGGAAGTATTTTTCCAGCAGATCGGTGACGGCAAAGGCGGTGAAGGTGGGTACAAGGGCGTTGCTTACCAGAGTAGCGTAGCCACGGTCGATGATGGTGCCGATGATGCTGGCGTAGGTGCTGGGACGCCCGATGCCTTCGCTTTCCAGGGTTTTGACGAGGGAGGCTTCGGTATAGCGGGCTGGAGGCTGGGTTTCGTGACCAATCGCTTCTAGGTTAGTGCAGTTGGGGTGATAGCCTACATTCAAGGGCGGCAATATCACTTCCTGATCTTCCAGGGCGGCTTCGGGGTCGTCCGAACCTTCAACGTAGGCGCGTAAATAACCAGGAAAGTCAATCCGTTTGCCAGAAGAGCGAAACCCAGCGTCTTCGGCTTGCAGCCCAACGGTAATTTGGGTCTGTCGTGCATCGGCCATTTGGCTGGCGACGGTGCGCTTCCAAATTAAGTCGTAGAGTGCGAGTTCTCGACCACTCAAGCCCGTTTCCTGGGGGGTGCGGAAGGTGGTGCCCGCTGGGCGAATGGCTTCGTGGGCCTCCTGAGCGCCTTTGCTTTTGGTGGTGTACTGACGGGGCTGGGGGCTGAGGTATTGTGTGCCGTACAGTTGCTCGACACAGCTACGGGCGGCGGTGATCGCTTGCTCAGACAAATGCACCGAATCTGTCCGCATGTAAGTAATATACCCCTGCTCGTACAGACTCTGGGCAACCCGCATCGTGTCACGAGCCGATAGGCGCAGTTTGCGGTTGGCTTCCTGTTGCAGGGTTGAGGTGGTAAACGGTGGCGCGGGTTTGCGAGTCACCGGGCGTTCCTCTAGCTCTGTGACTGTCCAAGTTTTACCGGCAAGGCGTTCCTGGAGGGTTCTGGCTTCGGCTTCATTCAGCAAGACTACATTCCGACCAGCGGCAATTTGACCAGTGTTAGGGTCAAAATCGCTACCATTAGCCAGTCTGGTTCCTGCCAGTGTGACTAGCACTGCTGCAAAGGGGGTTTTTTCCTGCACTAAATTTGCCTTGAGATCCCAGTAGCTACCTTGGTGGAAGGCTCGCCGTTGGCGCTCCCGGTTTACCAAAAGCCGCACGGAGACAGACTGAACTCGCCCAGCTGACAAACCCCAGGCAATTTTCTTCCACAGCAGGGGAGACAGTGTATAACCCACGAGCCGGTCTAAAATCCGTCGCGTCTCCTGAGCGTGTACCAGATCAATGTCGATGCTGCGGCAGTTTTTAAGGGCTTTGCGGATAGCATCTTGGGTGATTTCGTGAAACACCATCCGCTTGATGGGAACCTTTGGTTGCAGCAGCTGCAACAAATGCCAGCTGATACTTTCGCCTTCACGGTCTTCGTCGGTGGCTAGCACCAGTTCATCTGCCGCTTTGAGCGCTTCTTTTAGCTGGGTGACAATTTTCTTTTTATCTTTGGGAACAACATACAGCGGTTCAAAGTCAGCGTCCACGTTCACCCCCAGCTGTGCCCATTTTTCCCCCTTCACTGCTTCGGGAATTTCACTGGCAGATTGGGGAAGGTCACGCACGTGGCCCATAGACGCCTCAACTCGGTAACCAGAGGGCAGATAGTTACGAATAGTTCTGGCTTTGGTGGGAGATTCGACAATGACGAGAGTTGACATGGAGCTTTAGGGAAAAATAGCAGCTAGGCTAGAGTGTCCAATTTAGATAATTTAAGCGATATGTCAAGAGAGATCCCTTGAGGTGTATTATTGCTTATCTTTTGGAGAGAGCGATGGCGCTAAGCGCTGGCGTTGTACACTCGCGCTTACAAGTCCATTGCTATCTCAATCTCTAACTTATATCTGATATCAGTGATGACACCTTTTAGGTACAGCCCCAGAGGAATACAGCACCGCCTCCTAAAATTTCGGTTGGTTGTGCAAAAAATAACACAATCCTTTGATATAGCGGTTTGCGTTCGGATGAAGTACAGCATCAGCAGGACAATGTCATATAGGGCTTGACTTGCGGTGTATCGCACTCAAATGCAAACCGCTATAATTGTGAATGATAGCTTGGATACCGCGTCCTCGCTTCACCGGCTTACATCCGCAACCACTCTTTCCGTGCGGTTTTACGCCGATATAATAAACAAAAGTCAGTCTTTATGCCTAATAGCTAAAAACTTTACACCTCATGGATTTTGCCAATCTTGCCGCCCAGCTGAATGCTGGGACAATTCTGCCAGAGGGGATTGTCATTATCACCCTGCTGGTTGTTTTAGTGGGTGACTTGATTGTGGGGCGTAGTTCCTCGCGCTGGATTCCTTATGCGGCGATCGCAGGTTTACTCGGCTCGATCATCGCCCTGTATTTTCAATGGGATACTACCAATCCGATCTCGTTTCTCGGTGCCTTTAATAGTGACGACCTCAGTATCATGTTTCGCGGCATCATTGCCCTGTCTACTGCTGTGACGATTTTGATGTCGATTCGCTATATAGAGCAGTCAGGCACGGCTTTGGCGGAATTCATTGCGATTTTGCTCACTGCCACGGTGGGGGGGATGTTCCTATCAGGGGCAAATGAGCTGGTAATGGTTTTTATCTCCCTAGAAACCCTCAGTCTTTCCTCCTACTTGATGACCGGCTACACAAAGCGCGACCCCCGCTCGAATGAGGCAGCGCTGAAATACCTGCTGATTGGAGCTTCCAGTACAGCTATCTTCCTGTATGGGGTCTCTCTGCTATATGGTCTATCGGGAGGACAAACGCAGCTGAATGCGATCGCGAATGGAATTGCCAACGCCAACGCTGGTCAATCATTGGCTCTCGTCATCGCCCTTGTCTTCGCGATCGCAGGTATTGGCTTCAAAATTTCCGCCGCCCCCTTCCACCAGTGGACACCAGATGTTTACGAAGGCGCTCCCACTCCAGTCATTGCCTTCCTATCTGTAGGTTCAAAAGCCGCCGGGTTTGCCCTAGCAATCCGTCTATTGACAACAGCCTTCCCCCTAGTTACAGACGAGTGGCGGTTTGTCTTCACCGCTCTTGCCGTTTTCAGTATGGTGTTGGGTAATGTGGTAGCCCTGGCTCAAAGCAGCATGAAACGGATGCTGGCTTATTCCTCCATCGGTCAAGCCGGGTTCGTCATGATTGGTCTGATTGCTGGAACTCAGGCGGGATATGCCAGCATGGTCTTTTACCTGTTGGTCTACCTGTTCATGAACCTTGGCGCTTTTACCTGCGTGATTCTGTTCTCCCTGCGGACGGGAACCGACCAGATTAGTGAGTACTCCGGTCTGTATCAAAAAGACCCACTTCTAACACTCGGCCTTAGTATCTGCCTGCTTTCTTTAGGAGGCATTCCGCCGCTGGCTGGATTCTTTGGCAAGATCTACCTGTTCTGGGCTGGTTGGCAATCTGGGCAATACGGATTAGTATTGCTGGGGTTAGTCACCACTGTGATCTCGATCTACTACTACATCCGGGTGGTTAGGATGATGGTGGTCAAAGAGTCGCAAGAAATGTCCGACACCGTGAAGAATTATCCAGAAGTGGATTGGAATTTGCCTGGGTTGCGGCCTTTGCAAGTAGGGCTGGTGCTGACCCTAGTCGCCACGTCTCTGGCGGGAATTCTGTCAAATCCTTTGTTTACCCTGGCTAACAATTCGGTCGCCCACACACCGATATTGCAACCAGCGGTTGTTACCACCCATCTGACCGCTGAGGTTCTGGATAGAGGTGAGGTTGGTCACTAGTTAGTCTTTTGCTAATTGTTTCTAACAAAAGCTATAATTTGCTCATGGCTTAAATGCCAATTTAAATAACAAATGTCGGGAGAAATGCCCTTTTATCAAACCAACCTCTGTAAATCAAGTTGGTCACTGTGTTAAAAAAATAACAAACATTTGTTGTTTGGGTCGTAAAGCATGAGAAACAAGTGCGCGACCAGGTTTAAAGTGCGCAAGGTATACCTTGTGCATCGGTTGATACGCCTTGGTTGACGGAAAACCTAGCTTGCTAGATGGAAGTCAACTTATGTATTTGTTAGCGAAAGTTAGCAAAAAAGTATCGGTTAACAATACTCAGCAACTACTTGACTTCAAAAGCTGAAAGTTAACACATTTTTTGAGGGGGCGAGAAAAACTCGCGCCCCTACGTTTTCCCTTAAGGTTGGTGGTTGTGTTACTTTTACGCGATTTTCAACCCTTAGCTGCGATCGCTACCACTCCCACGGGTGCCAAAAAGTTACAGTCCCTTTGTCAGATTACTGGTGCAACTCTCTGGCTCCCGGAATCCTTGACCGGGGTTGAGGGTTCGCAGGTCTATACTGGTTCCCTAAAAAACCAGCTGGCTAAACTCTGGCCCCACCACCGAGCCTTTGTCTTCTGTTTGGCAGCTGGGGCAGTGGTGCGGTTGATTGCCCCCCTGTTGCAGCACAAATCCTGTGACCCAGCTGTTGTGGTGCTGGATGAGGCTGGTGATTTTGTCATCAGTTTATGCAGCTCTCATCAGGGAGGGGCTGACCAGTTGGCAAGTTCAATTGCTCACCTGATTGGAGCAACACCGATTATAACCGGCGCTTCAGTTGGGTTGGGACTACCGGCGGTGGATATACTAGGTGTTCCCTTTGGGTGGCACAGAGGAGAGGGAGATTGGACTGGGGTGAGTGCAGCTGTTGCTCGTGGTGAAACCGTTCAAGTGATTCAAGCAGCAGGCTCTACCCTATGGCAAAGCCAGCTGCCCCAAACACATTCTTTCTATTTAGAGCCCGCTGAGTCTCTAACACCCAAAGCCAGAATCTGGATTAGCCCCAAGCAGCAACCATCAGCACTCAGCAGTGACTCCGGCATCCCACAAGTGCAGTGGCATCCACGGGTGTTGTGGGTGGGGATTGGTTGTGAGCGGGGAACATCACGGCAGCTGATTGAAACAGCGATTCAGCAAGTGTGCCGGGATAATCAACTGGCGTTAGGTGCGATCGCCGGAATTGCCACCATCGACCTCAAAGCGGATGAAGTTGGCTTAGTCGAACTCTGCCGCGATCGCAATTGGTCTTTACGAACCTTCAGCGCTGATGTCCTTCGCTTTGTCTGTGTCCCCAACCCCTCAGCTGTTGTGCAAGCAGAGGTAGGAACTCCCAGCGTAGCAGAAGCAGCTGCACTATATGCAGCGCGTGAATCGGCAGTAGACCCAACACCAAACACCCTTCTGGTTTCTAAACAAATTTTTCGGTTGGAAGGGGAACCAGGAGCGGTGACAGTAGCGATCGCTCAAGCCGAACAAGAATATACTGGGCGCACTGGTAAGCTTTTACTCGTAGGCACTGGACCAGGTCAGTTAGAGCAGATGACCCCAGCTGCCCAAACTGCTGTATCATCCGCCGACGCCGTAATTGGTTACTCACTTTATATCGAGCTAATTGCTCCCCTACTGCAAACAGCTCAAATTGTGGAATCGCTACCAATTACCCAGGAACGCCAACGCGCCCAGCGGGCGATTCAGCTGGCTAAGTGGGGGTTGACGGTGGCGGTGGTATCCTCTGGCGACTGCGGTATCTATGGCATGGCAGGTTTGGTACTCGAGGAACTCCAGGTTCAAGGCTGGGATGGTAAAAGTCCGAGCGTCCAGATGTTTCCTGGGATCACCGCCCTGCAAGCCGCTGCCGCCCGTGTAGGTACACCTTTAATGCACGACTTCTGCGCGATTAGCTTGAGCGATTTGCTCACGCCTTGGGAAGTAATTGAAAAGCGCTTAGCCGCAGCAGCAGCAGCAGATTTTGTTACTGCTCTTTACAACCCGCGATCGCAGACTCGCATCCAGCAGCTGGCTCTTGCCCAGCAAATCTTTCTGAAACACCGTGATCCCAACACCCCAGTAGCTGTCGTGCGCTCCGCCTACCGGCAAGACGAGCAAATTAGTCTAACCACACTGGATAAATTCCTCGATGCTCCCATTGATATGCTGACCACAGTTCTAATTGGCAACAGCAGTACCCGCACCCACGGTGACTGGATGATTACGCCACGGGGTTATCTCGGCTTTGGGGTGCGATCGGGGGCATCATCTTAACCCGTCAACGCGGGAGCAAGTGCAAGCCGACCAGTTCAACACTGCGGTGATGGAGTTCCTCAGGAGCACCAACGTTCCCTCATTCCACCGTTCTAACAAATAGGTTCAGCACGCTAGCAACAATCGTTAGAACAATTGAACCCAACAGAGCAGGCCCAAAGCCAGTAATTATCAAACCAAAACCGGGCGTTAGGCGGCTTACCAGCAAAAGCATGATTGCATTAACAACAAACAGAAACAAACCCAGGCTCACAAGGGTAAGCGGCAACGTCAAGAGCACTACAATGGGTCGGACAATCGCATTCACTAACCCCAAAATGACTGCTGCGACCAGGGCGGCAGCAAAACTCTTGACAATGAAGCTTGGGACAATATAAGCCGTAATCAGCAACGAAACCGCAGTGACAAGCCAAGTCAATAAAAAGTGTGGCATGGGTGTTCTTCAACTCATAAACCAGAATGTGAGCGCTCGCGCCTTTGTCAAAATATCTTTACCTTTTGAAGCGAAATATATCAACCTTTGTCTCTAGACATTTACGTAGGCTCAAGTCATTTGCACCCACTTCAAACCAGCTACCTGGTTTTTGGTAAAAGTCCAGACCACGACCGATTTTGACGCTCCAACCGTTGTCGAAGCGAATTTCACGAGCGTGTTGATTTGGGTTCAATTGAACATCGAGTACTATATCGAGTTCCAATAGGCTTTGCTTCAAATCGCTGAGCCTCTCCTGAATTTCTACAACAAGAGTGTTATTATCGTAGCTCGTAATCAGCTCGATCCGCTTGAGTGTGCCAGCTTTGATGACAGTTTCACAAAAGCGCACAAAGTTCTGAATCTGGTGGGGTTGACGAATATATGGGTCTTCAACGATCGCCGATTTCGCCCCCTGTAGATAGGGTCCAAAGATTGAGTCGTAGCTGTAACCCGTATCCCCGTAGGAGATTGTAAAATGTTGTTCCTGCGGCAAAGGCACCTGGTCTATAGGCTTGTTTTCCTTCAAATTTGAATGCTGAGTGTCAGTTGTAGAGGGCTGAACGCTTTTTCTGGAGGCTTTTGAACGCTTTGGCTTGGTATCTTCATCAAGTACACGCCGCGTTGGTTCTTGGGTAGCTAGTGCATTCTTTGACTCTGGGCAAAAAACAGTAATTTCCTCACAATTAGCCTTGAAGTACGACAGGTTGATCCTTGCAAACTCATCGTCCGGCTTGCGCTTATTCATTTGTTCTTTGACCCGGCGGCGACATTCAACTGCATAGACTACGTACTCTTCAAACTCTGACTCGGTGGGACTGCCTGCAGGATGAAGGATTTTGAGAAAGGCTGCCATTGTTTTCTTGATGCCCTTCTCATCTCTACCTTCTACTGCCGAACCGAGCCGAATCCGTTTTGTAACTTCTTCGTAGCGATTTGTGTGCTGGAAAAGGTAGTGGAACGCCTCTGCAAGGTAATCAGTGATGAATCCGTAGTTATTGGTTAAGAACTCGCTACTGTTTTTGGGCATCTCCCACCCTGGTAGATAGCACGCAAAGCGATCCATGACCGCCAAATTAAATTCCGTCGGTAAAGGTTGAAAGAGATCGTACTGACTAGAGTTGACAATCTGCTCAACCGACATATCGATATTACCGACGAATGCCAAGCTGGCATCAGCAATGACTTCAATACCACGGGAGAAGCGGCCATTAGCCATGAAGTCTTTCATGATCTGGATCGTGTCGGCATCTTTGATCTTGATACCACCAACTTCATCGAAGGCCCTCAGCATAGCGCTCAAAGTTAAAGCGGCTGAGCTGAATTGGTCGTAGCTCCTCAATGTAGAAGGCGTAGTCGTCTTCCTCAACATCGTTGTGTCCAATCGTTACCTCAGCCCAGATACCGCCTTCGAGCAGGCGATCGTTTTCCCGATAGAATTGCTGACTAATGGCGATGCGCTGGGAGAAACAAGACTATGACCGAGGACTCTAATTCAAGCCAAATACCACAAGCGACTGAAGAGCGTGAAGATGATGAAATGTTATATGAGTACGATTTCAGTCAAGGGGTCAGAGGAAAGTATGCTAAGAAACTGCAACAAGCTAAGGAAGTGACGATTAAGATAACGAGGCAGGAAAGTAGCGAGCGATCAGAATAATTGGATATCTTGTTCTAATACCCGAATCACTCACTGACTATGTAGAATACGACAAGGAGAATTGTAAAAATGACCCGTACTTTTAGCCCTGAGTCTTATGCTAGCCTACTCGCTCAGTATCAGCCTAGAGTGATCGAAACTGAGTCAGAAAATGATGCAGCGATCGCGCTAGCCGAAGAGCTGGAGCATCGCCCAAATCGAACTCTAGAAGAGGATGCTCTACTAGAGCTGCTGGTGACGCTAATCGAAAAGTTTGAGGACGAACACTATCAGCTTAACGCTTCAAAACCTCAGTCTATTCTTCAACACTTAATGGAGGCACGCGGGCTCAAACAATCAGATTTGGTGGACATCCTTGGCTCAAGCGGTGTCATCTCCGAGGTCATTAATGGCAAAAGAGATATCAGCAAAGCTCAGGCTGGTTAATGATGTCACTGGAATGTCCTTCGTCATCAACAAGGATGCCGTTGAAGGGGATTTGGACAGGATAAACATCGGGTAGTTCATTTGGTGCCGTGGAAGGAAGTCCATTTTCACACAGTGGTCGAGATGATGTAGCGGCTCATGAGGTTTGCTCGCGGGCATTACGTAGCTTTTCTCGCAGCATCTCTACCACTGCCTCGCCATCCAATCCCTCTGTGCGCTCCAGTTCGTGAATGCCAACCTGAATTTTTTGCCGCGTCTCCTCTAGCCATTGCTCGTAGTAGCGCTCTCTTTCCTCAAGCAACTGTAATGCGGTGTCCAGTGCCTCAGCCACACTGCCATACCGACCCGTACTGACCAATCGTTCCAGCAACTGTTCTTGAATTGGTGTGAGTGCGATAGATATGGCTTGCCCCCTTTAGACAACTGCTTTTGTTAAACAATAAGCTGCTGTTTCTACCATAGCGGCATCCAGCACTCCATACCCCAAATCAGCAAACACCGCAGACTCACTCACGGAATCACTGCTGTTCAAACCTGCGTGCTCGCCTTCTGTTATCAGATTCGAGCAGGCGGAAGAAAAGGATCATGGTTCACTGTTCGGCATCGCTCCTCACAAAGGAATTGCCTCCTGCAACACACGCTCCCGAATGCGAGGTTTTAATCCCTTTTCAGTTACAACATCCACTCGACAACCTAAAAGAGCTTCTAATTCTTCAATTAACCCCATTGGAAACCAGGGCGATCGACGAGTGCGATCATAGTCCACCAGCACATCAACATCGCTCTGTAAATCAGCTTCACCCCTGGCAACTGAGCCGAAAATGCGAACGTTATAGCGGTTTGCGTTCGGATGAAGTACAGCATCAGCAGGACAATGTCATATAGGGCTTGACTTGCGGTGTATCGCACTCAAATGCAAACCGCTATAAATGCACCGTGGCGATCAGCAACTTTCAGAATTTCGTCTCGTTTAGTCAACAACTCCTGGATGGTCATAAAAATTCACTAGCTCACTAAGTAGGTTGAGCGCAATACGGCTGCCTGTTGTCCAACCTGGGCATCAATCAACTGAAAAATCGTATGTTCTGCATTCGCGATCGCATTGCTCATCATCCACCAAGTCATGTTTCCATCATTATGAAATGCCTCTAGAAGTTTTTGAGCCGAGTTTTATCACATATTAAAGCAGCCTAAACATTTGTACTGCATCAGATGTAAATCGTGTCCTAAAAACGCTCAAATAAACGCCAGGTAAGGCTTGTGGAAAAATTGGTGATTTTAGAGGATTTAATGACTTGAGATTAAGACAGTATTTTAGCATTTTATCCACTAAGATACAGTAGGTTTTTCGTCAAATTAGCATAACAGGTACGTAGAGTGTTATGAGCACATTCAAAGTAGAAGTGGTCAGAATCCACAGCGTTAAGCATCACCCCAATGCGGATCGACTTGAGGTTGCCTCCATAGAGGGCATGGCGTACCAGGTAGTTACAGCTATTGGGCACTTCCAGCCTGGGGATAAAGCGTTTTACTTCCCGATTGACAGCGTTATACCTGAAGCGTTTCTAGATAAGTTCGGGATTCGTCCCTATTACTCGAAGAAACTGCTCCGCAGCAAAACTGCGAGGCATCTTCTCTGAAGGTCTGCTCATTCCTGTGGATGAGGGCTTCAGTGGATAGTAATTTTGTGGTATGAAAGCGAGGAGTTTTCCTTACCGAGGGTGCCTGTGCTCGTAACCGTTCACGGGGGGGTACATCATGCGCATAAACGTCAAAGCCTTGCTAAGCAAAAGCTTTGGGTTTTATGCGCATCAAAATATCGTACCTAAAATGTCTAAAAGACAATTTGCAGACCAGTATAGCACTTTTGACTACTCACAATTATCCGGTATAAATCCAATCTAGACTGGTTTTCGTACTGATTACGTGTGATTTCATATTGGACGTTTTTTTGATCCCCCCCTGAACGGTTACCTGTGCTCTATGTTGGGCCTTACAGTTGGGAGGCGGTGTCCCAGTTCAACAATGCGGCGCAGCGTACTTAGCCCGCAGAAGTTTTCGGGGGGAGTACTCCCCCCGAAACATTCTGCCCAAGAGTGTCTGATGGAGGGGATTGTTGTGCAACCTCTGGTTGAGCGGACTCATCCAGAAATTGGCCGAGTGGTGCTCAAGCTAATCAGCGATCGCTACCTACTACGTAAGGATGGTACTGAACTTCACGATTTAGCTTCTTAAGGTAAAGAAAAAGCGAGAACCCGCTTGCTCGCTTTGTTGTGGCAACGGATTCGGCGAAGAGCCAAAACTCAACTGAATAGATAATTCAGCCAATATAATACAGTCAAACTAGTTATAAATAGTTAGTAATTCTACCGGAAGAAAGTTCTAATATCAACTGAGCGGTTTGTTATTTACGCCAGTTTTTTGTCGGATCTATTCTGGAAGAATTTCTGGAAAAAATTACTTTTCACGTAGTACCTATTGCTGCTTTTATCGAGAGCCTTTATCCATTCCGCATGTATATACTATGTTGTTACTATACCTCAGTAGAGTAGGAAACGCTATATATAATAGACAATGCTGTCGAACAGGGTAAGGCTAACGACATTAATTTGATAAGATGACAAATAATTGGCTACTCGAAAAATTTTTGCACTGAATTGGTTACCCGATATGTTTTGGCGGCAAATAGCGGCGTTCGTTCTGGTGATTATTTTATTTTGCTGGACTCTACCGGCAAAAGCAGCAGACTATCCTCCTCCTCTGTCATTTAGCAATGCGGAGTTGAAAGGACGGGACTTTTCGGGGCAGACCTTGCAGGCATCTGAATTTTCCAACGCTAATATGGAAATGGCTAATTTTGCCGGTGCCGACTTGCGCGGAGCAATTTTTAGTGCTTCTGTCATGACTAAGGCCAATCTGCACGGGGCGGATTTAACCAATGCGATGGCGGATCAGGTAAAATTCACTGGTGCTGATTTAAGTGATGCGGTTTTGGCGGAAACGATTTTGTTGCGCTCAGTCTTCGATGCTACAGATGTTACAGGTGCTGATTTCAGTGATGCGATTCTCGATGGCGTACAAATCAAAGAATTATGCCAAAGGGGGAGCGGTGTGAATCCGAAAACTGGTGTCGGCACTCGTGATTCGTTAGGATGTCGATGAAGCGGATTGGTGTGATTGGTGGGGGGCAGCTCGCCTGGATGATGGCGGATGCAGCTCAGGAGCTTGGTGTTGAATTGGTGGTGCAAACGCCCAGTCCTAATGACCCAGCTGTGGCGATCGCATCTGAAACCATCTTTGCCCCAGTGGATGACGCCGCCGCCACAGCCGAGTTGGCTACTCGTTGCGATGTAATTACCTTTGAAAATGAGTTTGTTAACGAAGACGCTTTATCACCCCTTGCTGAGCAGGGCGTGTGTTTCCGTCCTAGTTTGCAAGCATTGGTTCCCCTTTTAGACAAATACCATCAGCGCTGCTATCTACGGGATTTGGGTTTGCCTCAGCCCAAGTTTGTCGCCTTGGAAGAGCAGGGGAGAGGGGGGGATGGGGAGATGGGGTTTCCAGTGGTGCTGAAAGCACGTCGCCATGGCTATGACGGTCAGGGGACTTTCATCATCAAGGATATAGAGGCTTTGAAGCACAGGCTGGAAGCAAGCTCTACAAAAAACCTGGGACGTCAACCCCTGTTTTTATTAGAGGAATTTGTCCCCTTTGAGCGGGAACTGGCGGTGATTGTGGCGCGTTCTGCCGCTGGGAAGGTTGTCACTTACCCGATTGTGGAAACTCAACAGCAAGAGCAGGTTTGTCGGCGTGTGCTTGTACCAGCTGACATTAGCCCAACTGTTGCCGCAGAAATAGAGGCGATCGCTCACACTTTCGTCAATAGTCTACAAGCGGTAGGTGTATTTGGGATTGAGCTATTTCTGACCTCGGCAGGCTCGGTACTGGTGAATGAAATTGCACCACGCACCCACAATTCCGGGCATTTCACCCTGGATGCCTGTAAAACTTCCCAGTTTGAGCAGCACCTGCGAGCTGTTGGTGGTTTCCCCTTGGGCAGCCCAGCCCTTTGCTGCGCTGGAGCGGTTATGGTGAACCTACTAGGCTACGAATATTCCCAAACTGACTACCTCGCCAAGCGACAGCAACTGGGGCAAATTCCCCAAGCACACGTCCACTGGTACGGCAAGACTGAATCTCACCCTGGTCGAAAGCTGGGTCATGTCACCGTTTTGCTGGATGCTCACAACCAGTATAAGGGAAGTGGTTACGCCGGAGGTGGGGGAGTTGCGATCGCGCGAATGATTGAATCAATCTGGTACGGGTGCTAGGCTGAGCTGTCTAGGCAGCTCACACGCGAGGTAGAGAGGTCGAGGGTGATGAGGCTGCTAAGTTAGAACCGAAAAAGAGGAACAAGACGAGTGACCACAGCGAGAACTGCCCTTTAGGGAAAATAGAGGGTTGAGTTGATACCCGATGGTCGCGAACCCAAGCTGAGCTGATAGTAGCAAATATCCAGCCGCCGATTAACACAGCAGTTAATGTCAATAGAGGGAGCAACATTTAGTCTCCTTTGAGTAAAAATACTCAGAGTTTTGTTTACCTATGCATACCTTAGCAATAGGAAGCAAAGAGTTGCAACATTTATTAACATAAAGCCGGAATTGTAACGAATCGAAACAACCCTCTTAGAAATAGGAGTGTGATCTCGTAGCGCCATGAATATTGGTTTATTCTAGTTAGAGCCTCAAAGCAGTTCGTACCCGGCGTTGCTTGAAGGGCAACTATGAGTTCACCAGGCCATGTGGAATTAATCTGATTAAATTTGCTGAAAGCCGAAAGCTGAAAGCTATAATGAAGAAGAAGTTTCACTGCGACGTTGGTGACTGCCAATAATGTTTTTGATCTATGTCTGTAAGAATAAGGGAACCAAACAGTTATAGCTGCAGTAGACCGGGCTTGTACCCGGAAACTTTAAGCTAGGTACTCTGGTGCCCACCTGGTTTAGACCAGGTCCAAAACTGAGGTAAAACGGCGTTGTGGTGAACTAAATTATTATGGACTCCTCTTGTCTGCTAGACAGGGGGAGTTTTAATAAGTCGCACTTCGGCCATTTTGTATAAATGAATGCAATTTTCTGAATCAGACAGCGTTAGGATAAATCGATTTAAATAAATCTGAATCAGAGTTTAAACGGTTTGTTGCAACTGCTAAGTGCCCCGGTGTTCCCAGCTGCTGTTTTTAGGCTAGGCAATGGCTTAACATTTATTCATCAATATCTCCCTGCCACGCCTGTTGTTGTGGCGGACGTTTGGGTGCATGCCGGTGCTACGCGAGAGCCTGAACATGGGTCTGGCATGGCCCACTTTCTAGAACACATGATCTTCAAAGGCACCGAGGAGCTGGCTCCTGGAGTGTTTGACAGGGAAGTTGAAAAGCGGGGCGGGGTGAGCAACGCGGCTACCAGCCATGACTACGCCCATTACTTCCTCACCACCGCAGCGCCCTACCTGGAAGATACCCTGCCCCACTTGGCAGAACTGCTTTTAAATGCAGCAATCCCAGCGGATGAATTTGTCCGGGAACGCGACGTAGTCCTAGAGGAAATCCGCCAAGCCTATGACGACCCTGATTGGCTAGGATGCCAGGCTCTGAGCGAGAGTGTTTACCAACGCCACCCCTACGGACGTTCAGTTCTGGGTAGCGAGCAAGAGTTGATGCAGCAGTCACCGGAGGCGATGCGCTGTTTCCACCGCGCTCACTACCAACCGGAAAACATGACCGTGGTGATTGTGGGGGGGATTGCCCAGGAGCCTGCGCTGGAACTGGTGAGCCGAACTTTTGTGGGGGCGAATCGGCGAGTCGCCCCCACTGAGTGTCCCCAACAGGCAGTGGGAGAACCGCTAAGGGCACGCGAATCTGGAATTCGCCGCCAAGAACTGTGTTTGCCTAGGCTAGAGCAAGCCCGGTTGCTGATGGCTTGGACGGGACCAGGAGTAGATCAACTAAACAGTGCCTACGGTTTGGATTTGCTTTCTGTGCTACTGGCAGAGGGGCGGTCTTCTCGCTTAGTACGGGAGTTGCGGGAAGAGCAGCAATTGGTGCAAGGAATTAGTAGCAGTTTTTCGTTGCAGCGGGAGTCGAGTTTATTTACGATTAGTGCCTGGTTGGAGACGCAAAATCTGGAGCGAGTCGAGTCTTTGATTTGCGCTCACCTCGATGAGTTGCAGACTACATCGGTTTCACCAGGGGAACTTACCCGTTGTAAACGCCTTCTGTGTAATGATTATGCGTTTTCTACGGAAACGCCGAACCAACTCGCGGGTCTTTACGGGTACTACAACACGATCGCCAAAGCAGAATTAGCGGTGATCTATCCAAATCAGATCCAGTCGTTTCAGGCTGAACACCTCCAGCATTTAGCGCAGAAGTATCTCTCGCCGCACGATTACGCGGTCACAGTAATAAAGCCTTGCTAGCAACGAATAACTGATAAATGACAACGGATAACGGAAAACCAGGTGTGATATCTCCACTGCAAAACCAGACTATCCATCGCACTGTTTTAGACAATGGCATTGTGGTGCTTGTGGGGGAAAATCCAGCGGCGGATATCATTGCCGCTCGCATTTTTGTACGCGCCGGTAGTTGTTCCCAAGCCCAGGAGAAGGCTGGATTGGCGCATTTGCTCTCGGCAGTACTTACAAAGGGAACGCCAAATCTGTCCTCTTTGGAAATTGCCCAGCGAGTGGAATCGGTGGGGGCGAGCCTGAGTACTGATGCTGCTGCGGATTATTTTTTGCTGAGTCTGAAGACGGTTTCGGCAGACTTTGCAGAGATTTTGGAGTTGGCGGGGCAACTGCTGCTTGAGCCCACGTTTCCAGAAGTCGAAGTGGAACTGGAGCGTCGTCTGGTGCTGCAAGATATTCGCTCCCAGAAAGAGCAGCCATTGATGATCGCGTTCGAGCAACTGCAGCAGGCAATTTACCAAAACCATCCTTACGCCTTATCGGGGCTGGGAACAGAAGCGACGGTGTCGCAACTGAGCCGTGCGGACCTCCAGCATTACCATCAAACCTATTTCCGCCCGGATAATATTGTGATTAGTATCGCTGGTCGGGTGACACCTAAAGACGCCGTTGCCCTAGTTGAGAAAGTCTTTGGCGATTGGCAGGTTCCCCCGACGCCGCTACCCACTCTGACGCTGCCCACTCTGAGTGCTAACCCACAGCAGAAGATGACGCCGCAACAGACGCAGCAATCTATCGTGATGCTGGGCTATTTGGCTCCAGCAGTGCAAAAGGCTGACTACACGGCTCTGAAATTGCTCTCTACCTACTTGGGAAATGGGCTTTCCAGCCGCTTGTTTGTGGAATTGCGGGAGAAGCGGGGCTTAGCTTACGAAGTTTCGGCGTTTTACCCGACACGCCTGGAACCATCGACCTTTGTGGTCTACATGGGCACGGCTCCAGAAAACACTGCGATCGCGCTTTCGGGACTGCAGACAGAAGTTGAGCTATTGTGTAGCGCCCAGCTTGAAGATGACGCCCTCCAGGTAGCTAAGAACAAACTGCTGGGGCAGTACGCCTTGGGCAAACAGACCAACGCGCAAATTGCTCAGCTTTTTGGTTGGTATGAAACCTTAGGGCTGGGAATTGAGCTTGACACCCAATTTCAGGAACATGTCGCCGGTGTTACTGCCGCTATGGCTCAGGAGGCGGCTTGCCAGTATTTGCTTGAACCCTATGTTTCTATTGTCGGCCCAGAGGAAGCCCTTAACAGTTTGGTTGCACTATCGCAACCAGCGTGATCACGGTGACTTCTGGTGGGCAAAATAGGCGTCCTGGTAGGTGGGTTCCCAGTCCACGATTGATATACAACTGGTTTGTTCCTACTTGATGCAACCCCTGTGCCCATTCCCAATGCCGCACCACTTTGGCACAGTCTTTTTGAATGAATGGCACCCAGCGCCGCACCTGTTTGGGAATGCTGCGGCGGAGCGATTTGTACCATGGCATTGCAGGGCCAATTCCTGGAATCATAATCTGACCGCCATGAGTATGGCCTGATAGTTGCAAATCTACCCGCCATTGTTTCAACAGCTTGGCAGTATCTGGGTTGTGGGATAACACAATTCGGGGTGTCTCGGCATCCAACTGGCTCATCACGGGTGTTAGATTGAACTCGCGCGACCAATAGTCAGCTAGCCCCACTAGTGGTAATGCTTCTCCCAATGGATAAGCGATCTCATTCCAGAGGACATGAATACCAATGCTAGTCAGGGCATCTGTGATTTCTGCTTTTGATTGGCGGTAATAAATATCGTGATTGCCCAGTATGGCATAGATGCCAGCACGACTTTGTAGGTGTTTGAGTCGTAGTATCAACTGATGAATCGGCGTTGGATCGTCGGTCACATAGTCGCCGGTCAATAGAACTAAGTCTGGTTCAGCCTGATTGCTGGCTGCGATCGCTTGTTCTAGCATATCTTCGGAAAGCCGCCAACCATCGTAGTGAAAGTCTGACAGCTGCACGAGCTTCGTACCCTGCAAGGATGCTGGTATCGCGATCGCAACTGTGATTTTTTCAACACTCAAAGGCCCAGATAATACCCAGTGCATGACGCTGACTTTATTCCTCTTGGGCAGCGCTTTTAGCTTAGCAGAACTTAACGCAGTGCTCGGAGGAAGCGAAACAAGTTCTCTAACAGGCTCTGGAGTCGGTGGTTTTTTTCGTATTTCTGCTTAGTCAGCTTAAACGCCGCTTTGCTGTTGACTTCTGTCAAAGTGGGGTAGATGTGGATGCCACTGAGGGCAGAAATTTTGAGTTTATGGGACATTGCCAAAACGATTTCGTGAATTAACTCCCCAGCAGCTGATCCAACCAAATGAGCGCCGAGAATCTCACCATTGCGCCGCGTGATGATTTTGGCAAATCCACTGGTTGCGGCTTCTGCCTGGGCGCGATCCACCTCAGCAAAGTCCTGCTTCACCACATAAATATTGTCTCCGTAGCGCTCCCGAGCTTGCTGTTCCGTCAACCCAACACGCGCCAGCTCTGGATCAGTAAACGTTGCCCACGGAATCACCCGATAGTTGGCTTTGGTAAAGGGGAAAAACAGAGCATTTTTCAGCACTACATTTGCTTCATAACCTGCGACATGGGTGAACTGATAGCCGCCAATCACATCGCCACAGGCATAAATGCGGGGATTCGTTGTCTGGAGGAAGGCGTTGACTCTCACCCCCTGTCCCATTTCTACCCCAGCTGTTTCGAGATTAAGGGATTCAACATTAGGCTGCCGCCCAGTTGCAACTAAGATTTCATTGACTTGGGCAATTTTTTGCCCAGCTGCCCACAGGTACTTTTTGCCTCCGGCGACTTCGACTTGCTCAACTCGTGTTTTTGTCAGAACGCGGATACCTTCTGATTCAAACTGAGCTTTCACCACTTGGGCTGCTTCTGGCTCTTCTTTAGGCAGGAGGCGATCTGTGCTGGCAATGATAGTAACTTGTGATCCGAGCCGGGAAAACGCTTGCCCCAATTCACAACCAATTGGTCCAGCGCCAATCACAGCGAGGGAATCCGGGCGCGTATTCAGGGAGAAGACTTGTTCATGAGTGAAATAGCCTGCTTGCTCGAGTCCGGCAATGGCAGGGATTGCCGCTCTAGAGCCGGTGGCAATCACAAAAGCTCTTGCTCTTAGGCAGCGACCATTTACTTCAAAGCTTTGCCTGTCTACAAAGAAGCCACTGCCAAAAATGACCTCGACACCCAATGATTCAAACCGTTCTGGTGAGTCGTGCGGTTGAATCGTTGAGATCACGCCTTGAACGTAACCGATCGCGAGGGCAAAGTCAATTTCAGGCTCATTGCAATAGATGCCGAAGCGTCCAGCTTGTTTCACCTCGTAGGCGATGCGTGAGGCATGGATGAGGGATTTACTGGGTACGCAGCCATACCATAGACAATCGCCGCCCAAGCGATCGCGCTCTACTAAAGCCACATGAGCTTTCAGCGAGGCAGCTACACCGGCAACAAGCAAACCGGCAGAACCGCCGCCAATGACAACTAGATCGTATTCAACTGCCATGATCTTACCTAGTGAGACGATAGGGCTGAAAGCTCCCAGGGCAAATGCATTTTAACTGCTTATTGAAAACAATGGTTGTGTCGCAAAAACGATTTGAGGACAGGCAATCCTTCTCAATCCCTGTTTCTTATTGGGCAATATGGGCTTTACCTAAATGTTTGTAAATTGAAATTAGCTAAACTATAGCGGTTTTCAACTGGGTGATGTACAATAGCAGCAATGAGCAAACCAATTGCGTATATCTTTAATTGTTACAAGGTTCATGGCATCACTAATCGCTTGATCCAAAGCATCTCGGCTGCGTG
>JAABUX010000846.1_pt1 | contig 49362 bp, 53 predicted proteins | sample 5561851 | NCBI WGS metagenome assembly JAABUX01 (sample SAMN10711883, study PRJNA513361) | rock metagenome | isolation source: Antarctica rocks | place: Antarctica: Victoria Land, Richard Nunatak red sandstone | collected 2016-01-03 | reverse complement strand
TTACCATACTGATCATGTTGTGCGGCTGATTTGCTGCGCAAATCAAACCGCTTTACAGCCGTCAGTGGTATAGTTTTCAACTGAAATATGGTATACTATTCAACCGGTATATACATCATAAAATGATTAATGCTTTAATTAGCAGTATCTCCTCTCGCATCAAAATTAGTGAGGAAGAAGTCGCCCTAATTTCGAAGTACTTTCATCCTGTATTGTACGCCAAAAACACGGTCATTGAAGAAGAAGGTAGTGTGCCTCGATACATGTATTATGTAGTTAGCGGATTTGTTCGCCTTTTTCACTACAATCGGGAGGGGGACGAAATCACTACGCACATCAACTGCCCGCCTGGTTTCATTACATCTTACGTAAACTTCTCTCGTCAGACCAGTGCGAATGAGAGTGTTGAATGTATCACCGATTGTGAGCTACTTCGAATCACAAAGGCCGACTTGGATTTGATTACAGGTAAGAGCATTGCAATTAAGGATTTTAGTATTCAGGTGTTTAACGAGGCCTTGGCATACAATGAGACCCGGTCAGTAGAACTCGCGTCTTTGTCTGCTGATCAGCGTTATAAAAATCTCATTAAAAATTACCCGGAAATCCTTCACAATGTGCCAATCCAGTACATCGCCTCCTTTCTAGGGATGAAACCTCAAAGCCTTAGCCGAATACGCCGAAATATTATTAAGTAACATTTGTTAATCGGCGGGTCTGCTTCATTTCAGAGTTTTGAAAAAAAAAGAAATGAACCAGAATAATTTAGCACTAGTTACAGGCGCGAATGGCCACCTGGGAAACAACTTAGTTCGGTTGCTTAGTTCAAAAGGTATCCCCGTACGGGCTTCTGTTCGCAACATTAAAAACAAGGAGCCTTTTGCAAATCTTAATTGCGAGGTAGTACAGGCTGACATTCAAGATAAGGGGTCGCTAATAAGAGCGTTAAGTGGCGTGGAGGTGTTTTAGGCTGTAGGGGCTGTTTTTACGCTGTGGGCCAAAAACCCCAGGAAAGAAATTTACGATGTGAATATGCTGGGCGTAAAAAATATGGTTGAAGCAGCGGCCGAAGCCGGGGTAAGGCGTATTGTCTATGTGAGCTCGATTGCAGCCCTGAATTATGCCAAACTACCCACAAAGGAAAGTTATGGCCTAAACCAGACAGAAGGGACATGTATTATAATTCCAAAAACGATGGAGAAAAACTGGCGTTTGAACTTGCCTCAAAGCATGGCGTCGAGCTGGTCGCTGTACTGCCTTCGGCAATGATCGGTAGCGTCGCCTTTGGCAAACTAAGCGTTTCATACAATATTCTTCGTCTTATCCTGAAGAAGGAAATTCCAATTGAAACGCACATTACCTTAAACTGGATCGATGTTAAGGATGTCGCCGAAGGATGCTATTTAGCAGCTACAAAAGGCAAAAATGGCGAACGCTACATCCTAGATAACGAAAAATGCACGTCTATCAAGGAGACGACGCAAATCGCGCAGGGACTATTCCCTAAGCTAAAAATTAAATTACCGGTCGACGTTCCTAAGCCGCTTTTATATGTTCTTGCGTGGATTATGGAAACCGGCGGTAAGCTCAGTGGAAAGGCGCCGTTGTTAAGCACGAAAGATATTGCGATGTTCTCAGGATTACAGCAGGATTTCGATATCTCGAAGGCGCGAAATGAGCTTGGTTTCAACCCTAAGAACTCACTAAGCGCAGTAAGAGAAGCCATGATTTACCTGAAGGATAACAATGACAGGTTTCTTAATAGCCCAAACTTTTAATGGTGACACCAGACATAAGCCTCCCGAGAAGCTTTCTCAGGGGGTCATCAGTGTAAGTACCCAGAGCAAAATCGAACCCTTATGAATTCATAATATTAACGCAAATACAATTCTTTCGATTTTCTAGGATCTGCCTGGACGCGCCCTGGGTTTTTTAGCGATATCGGTCTTGGTACTTTACCCCGTGATAATGGCCTATGAGGTGCATGAGCTAAACCAGTTTTATTCCGACGATTCTGACGACCCTAATGTAGATCTGGTATGAGCCTACCAATGAATCATCTGCTGGTCTTAGTATCCAGACTCGACCAAGAGATTTGCAATCAACTAGTTCTCGCCTACTATGAACATTGGGACCAGGGCATATCGCAACTGAACGAGGACAACGAGTAGGAGCACGATGATGGTGATATTTCAAAAGAGGTTGTTACGCACTGGATGGCTTGACTAGCGCTGCCGATGTAGGGTTTTCGGCTAAGTCCCGACGGACATATTCCATAAATGCAGTCCGCTCTTCCCGGCTCAATCCCTGAACCCAGATGATAAACTTGGAGATGACTCTTGCTTGTTCATCACCAAGAATGCGTCTCATTTCATCGTATGCCTCGTACCTGTTCAGGGTGTCCATCGTGCTAGTGTTTAAAAAAGGTGTTGACTATAAAAGCGATGAGTTGGGCGGCGAAGAGGCTGATGAACCAGAAAAGTAGTTTGTTTTCAGATTTTGTAATCTGATGCTCTAACGCTGAGAGTTTGAGGTCAATTGAGCCTTTCAGCTCCAGGATATCTGTTTTCGTCGCCAGGGCCCGCTGGTTGAGGATAGAGTTCTTGTTGATTATAGCTGCCTCGCTATCGCCAAGAAGGCGTCTCATTTCGTCGTAGGTGTCAAATGATTCTTGTGTCTCCATTTTTAATGTCCAGTTGATAGTACTATCGCCTATCATCAATTTAAATTCGCGACTTCGCGCTTAAGTTCTGATATATCACCTCTTAATTCGGACCGGAAGTCTATTGCAGAGTTTTTGGTCTCCAGGGCCGCTTGTTTGTCGTTCTTCCCATCGTCCAAGTACAGATCCAGTAGGTCCATCGTCTTGGCACCAAGCAGCTCGAAAAGCTTTTGGCTAGTTTTGAAAGTTTGTGCTGAGTTTAACTCTAACATTAAATAAGTCAAATATAACTATAATACCTAACAAACTTTAGAATTCAGTCCTCAAGTCCCGAAAAAGTGATTAGCCTCCGAAAATTGAATGTCGATGTACAGAAAAGGCGCTGGAAGCCGGTTTGATTGATACCCATGACCCTGACCCTGGTACATTTGGGATCAGGGTTTCAGGCCGGTAAAAACAAAAAGGATGCTGGCAGCTTCTACATAGTTAGAATGGGCCCTGGCTCAGTACACTACCTGAGCTTCTCATTTAATGGGAATGTCTAAGAAAGAAGTGAGCAGAACTGCAATGCAGGATTAGGAATTAAAATTACTTTTTAGATTTTTTTGAAAAGTCCAGTTAGGTAGTCTAGCTCATTAGAAAACAAATTGGCTGGCGGTTCGTCGGGAAACAAATTGTCTTGCAGTTCTTTTGAACAAATCGCATCTCTAAATAGTAATAAGAGGTAGGAGGTCAGTTTTATTTTTTTAGTTAAGGAATCAAAATCGGCAGCTCTATAATTAAGGTTTTCTCGTTCTCGTCCATTTTTTTTATTGCTTTTGTCCTTATAGCCCCTAGCCAAATCAAAATCTGTTTGTGTGACACTTGCACAACCAATGAACCATGTACCATGAATGATCTTGTTTCGCTCCTCAATAAGCTTTTGACAATAGCTGAACAAAGTATTAACGCGGTCCAATTTGGGGTTAGATTTGAGGAAGGATGCACATGAACCTTCCAATTTTCTCAGCAATGGCATAGCAGTCAGGTCGCAAAGAAGAATATTAACATGGTCTTGTTCTTTTAGACCGTGATATGTAAAAATTTCGATTATACATCCCTGCATAATATCACACATGCTTTGAAATTCAACTGCAAAATGGCCTATAGCTCTATAAATTTCATTTCTTTGGGTGGTAGACTTTTCTTTTCTTTCTTCTTCTGTCATAATTGAACTTCAAAAAACTGCCAGTCTATAAAATCGTAGTTGAACCCGGCTTGCTTTAGAGCCTGTTGTTGTTTCTTGGTAAAGACCCACTTTGGCCTTTTGCCAAGCTCAGGATTTGCGGGCTCAGCTCTAAGGCCTTTCGTTTCCTCCTCTTCTCCATGCTCAAAAATTTTACTGTCATAGTATTCATTCTAGTACTGGGCTGCTCCTTTCAAGTATAAGATACTCCTCCTCTGTAAAGGTGATTTTTGTTTTACGGGCACTCAATTTCTTAATGGTTTAGGGTCTAAAAATATTCTGTGGCCTAGTTCAGACTTACCGAGTGTCGGTCAAAGTGTCGGTTGAATAAGACTGTTTTTCATGAAAAAACCCTTCTGACATAGTCAAAAAGGCTTTTTGAAATTCACAGTACCCAGAGCCGGGGTCGAACCGGCACGAAATGAATCATTGGTGTTTGAGACCAACGCGTCTACCAATTCCGCCATCTGGGCATCGAAAAACAAACCGAAAAAAATATCTGCGGCATTTACGCCGCAGATATTCGTTAGTTAGGTTATTTAGTAATGGAAATTAAAGGTAAAAACTATTTACCTCCTGCAAAGGTTTATTTTGGACGGCAACATTTATTTAACGAAGATTTTCATGATGTCGTTTCCAAATTGGAAAATGATAAGACCCATAATAATGAAGAAGCCGACTAACTGGGCACTCTCAAGAAATTTGTCACTTAGCGGCTTGCCTTTGATCATTTCGATGATCAGGAACAGAGCATGACCCCCGTCAAGGGCAGGTATTGGAAGTATGTTCACAAAGGCAAGTCCCATCGATAATATCCCTGTAAGTCCCCAAAAACGTACCCAGTCAAAATCGGCTCCATATACCCTCGCAATTCCAATCGGGCCACTCATAACTCTTGGACTCATTTCTCGCTTAGCGATCTTGCTAATGTTCTTGGCGCTCTCACCAATAACGCCGAACGCCTTGGTCGAGCCGACCTGGAAGGCTTTAAAGAAAGTGAACGTCTCCCGCTTGCTGGGCATTATCGGAACAAAGGCAGTAAGACCCAATTTACCTTGGGCATTCGTTGTAGCATGAATATCGAGGGTGTTCCCTGCACGGGTAACTTGGAGCAACAGGTTTGTCCCTCTAAAGCGCGCGATTGCCTGCTGGACTTGGTCCCAGAAAGGCGTAACCATTCCGTTGATTCCAATGATCTTATCACCTTTCTTTAGACCAGCAATGGCGGCGTGCCCACTAGGAACTATCGAGTCGATTTGAGAGCGGACACGTTGCTGGAACAGCGGTTCATCAGTACTGTATTTCGAAAAGATCTCCACAAAGTTCGCAGGGACTCTAAGGGTTGTATCCCGGCCGTTGCGGGTAAGGCCAAGGTCAATGTTTCCATAAAACAATTCACTGGACATCAGATCAGTGTTTCGGTTCACCGGTTTCGATCCCATGCGCACGATATGGTCACCCGCTTTTACCCCAATATGTTTTAAGGCTTCACCAGGCACGATACCATCCGTATAGGCAGACATCGGAACATAGGTTTGACCAACCTCGAGCGTAAGAAACCAAAAGATGAGAACACCAAAAATTAAATTGACCGTTACCCCGGCAAGCATGACAATTAGTCGCTGCCAGGCGGGTTTGGAACGAAACTCGTCAGATTTCGGCGGAAGCGCCATTTGCGCTTTGTCCATGGATTCATCGATCATCCCTGCGATCTTCACATAACCACCCAGTGGAAGCCAGCCAATGCCAAACTCCGTGTCGCCGCGTTTGAGGCTAAGAAATTTCACACCCCACGCGTCGAAAAACAGGAAGAACTTTTCGATCCTGATCCCAAATGCCCTTGCGGCCAGGTAATGACCTAACTCATGGAGTATGATCAAGATTGCGAGGCCCAGCAGCAGCTGCAGCACCATGATTACTACGCTCATAAAAATCTTTCTTTATTGCATTAATTTATACCAGCTGAGCCGCGAATTTACGGGTCTCTAAATCCGTCTCAACGTAATCCTGGTAAGCAGGAACAGGGACGTACTTAATTTCCTGCATGCAACGTTCAATGACATCGCTCATTTCAAGGAATTTTATCCGCTTGTTCAAAAATTCGGCCACAACAACTTCGTTAGCGGCATTCAAGATACAAGGCATATTTCCGCCCATATTCACAGCTTCTCTCGCAAGTGTAAGATTCCTGAAAGTCTCCAAATCGGGTTCTTCAAAACTCAGGCTCCCTCCCTTTAGAAAGTCATAACGGGGGTTTGAATTTTTTAGTCTTTCTGGAAACCCGAGTGCATACTGGATGGGTAGTTTCATGTCGTGAGTGCTGAGCTGTGCCTTCACAGAACCGTCTCTGAACTGGACCATCGAATGAATAATCGATTGGGGGTGTACCACAACCTCGATCTGGTCAGGGTCAATGTCAAAGAGCCATCGGGCTTCAATAATTTCGAGGCCTTTATTCATTAGAGAGGCCGAATCGATGGTAATCTTGGCGCCCATTGACCAGTTAGGGTGTTTCAAGGCCTGTCCCAGGCTTACCGTTGCTAAAAATCCTCTATCTTTTCCTCTGAAAGGACCGCCAGAGGCGGTGAGTATGAGCTTCTCGACCGAGTCCCTGTCTTCGCCCTGAAGACATTGAAAAATGGCCGAATGCTCAGAATCTACAGGGATGATCGCAGATGGGGAAGACTTGAGGAGCTCCCGTATGAGGTCGCCAGCCACGACCATGGTCTCCTTATTGGCGAGTGCGATTCGTTTGCCGGTTTTTATCGCGTTAATCGTTGGAAGCAGCCCGCAATAGCCCACCAGACCCGTGATCACAATCTCGATCTCGGGGAGCTTGACAAGCTCAGCGATAGGCTCATGCCCACTGTGAACCCGAATGCGTTCCTGGCTAAGGGCTTCCTTAACTACATGAAAGAAGCGGTCGTCGGCAATGACTACATGCTCGGGCTTGAATTCCAACGCCTGCCGAACCAAAAGCATGGCGTTCGTATTGCTAGTAAGGAGGCTTATGTTAAACATCCCCGGCTGGGAACGTATGACTTCCAATGCCTGGGTTCCAATTGAACCTGTTGATCCCAGGATAGCTATTGTCTTCAAAGCTTCATTGCCGAATGTAAGTGAGTAATTTCTCTGCCAGTTTACGGTCGTTACTCAATCTTGGGACCTTATTCTGGCCGCCTAGTTTGCCTTCGGCGCGCATGAGATTGATAAATGAATCTTCTTCAAGCACCCTTATCTTGAGTGGCTGCAGTACTTTTCCCTGGATGAGATCTTTGTAATAGCTGTTTCTTTCCTGAAGGGAATGGTCAATGTCATGGGCAAACCGGGTTAGGTCCTGAGGCAGGTTCTCGAATTCAATGAACCATTCATGGTACGGCAGTTCACCTTGGCGTTCGGCAATGACGCGGGGTGCAACAGTAAATTCCCTGATTACAGCCTGCTGCTGCAAGGCTGCGTCTCTTAAAGAAAGATCGACCTCCTCCCCGATCACGTGTTCCCCAAAAGCCGAGATGTAGTGCTTGATGCGGCCGGTAACAACAATACGGTACGGTTCAAGTGATACGAAACGTATCGTATCGCCAAGGATGTAACCCCACAGCCCTGCATTCGAGTTTAAGATTATGGCGTAATTTTGATGCAGCGTTACCTCACTAAGGGTAAGGCGCTCAGGCTCGGGTGTGCCCATGTCTTCAATGCGCACGAACTCATAAAAGATTCCGGAGTCAACGACAAGCATAAGCCCTTGTTCAGTACGGGTGTCCTGATAGGCAATGAAACCTTCTGAGGCGGGATAGGTTTCAATCGTATCGATCTTTCGTCCAATACTAACCTCAATACCCGCACGATAGGGTTCGAAGTTTACACCGCCGTATACATAAAGGGAAAGGTCGGGAAAGATCTCTCCTACCGGTTTGCCTTTCCGCTTTTCAAGCCGGTTAAAGAACATTTGTACCCAGGCCGGTATCCCTGAGATTAGACTTAACCTGATACCACTTGTCTCATCGATGATGGCTTCGATCTTTTGTTCCCAGTCCTCAATGATATTGGTAGCATAGCTTGGAACTTGATTCGCGCACAGATAAGCCGGTATGTGATGGTTGACGATGCCCGACAGTCGCCCTGTTTTGACTCCGCCTAACTCCTTAAGCTCCGGACTGCCTGAAAGAAAGAGCATGTTACGGTCGACAAAATCGTTTTTGCCCGTTTCGTGAATGTAAAGAAGGAGCGCGTTCCTTGCCGAGTCAATGTGATTGGAAATTGACTGAGCGCTAATAGGGATATATTTCATGCCCGATGTTGTACCCGAAGTCTTGGTAAGGTACAAGGGCTTACCCGGCCACAAAACATTCGCTTCGCCCCTCATAAGGCGCTCGACCCAAGGTTTAAGCTCTTCGTAGGTACGCAGAGGTATTTGCCGCTTAAAATCTGCATAGTTTGTGATCTTGTCAAAGTGATGCTCGTGACCGAATTGCGTATTTTTCGCCTGTGCCACAAGCATCGTTAAAACCTGTGACTGGCGGTCCAGAGCGTTCCTGCGAGCATTCTCTACGTTCTTATAGACAAAAGAGGCAAAAGGGATACTGAGCGCGGCTTTAAAGCCCATTGCTGGTCATGTGATTACGAACGAGCTTAATTTAAGCGCTTTGAAGATAACCCTTTTAAATAAATCAGTGATGAAGCCAATACCGTAGCCTATAAGCTGGACCCCGCTTGCTTCAACGCTCAGAAGGGCAATAGCAAGGTTTTTATACCTCAATAGAGCATCCGCAAAAATACACAGGCTGTAAAAAGCGAGGCCGCAGGCGGCGACCGTAAACGTTTTAAACCACAGCAGTGGAATACAAAGGACGGTAAAGCCTACGTATACCGTAAAAAGCGCTGGCAAGAAGTGCACCGGTTTCAAGCTTTTGGGGTAAAAGGTAAAAATGTTTATGCGCGCGCGGCCAAAAAAATGGGTCTGTTTCCAGAACTCATTCATTGTGCTTCGCCGCTTGTGGTAAACAAAGGCGTTTGGAAGAAGCCGTGACTTAAAATGAGCATTTTGAATGCGCAGACTATACTCGATATCCTCTCCAAGCCGGGTGATCTTAAATCCGCCAAGCGTCTCATAGACTTTTCGGGACAGCCCCATGTTGAAACTTCGTGGGTGGAAGGTTCCGCCCAAATTGATTTTGGCTCCTCTAATCCCTCCGGTCGTGAACATGGAAGTCATCGCGTAGGAGATTGCCTTCTGGATGTTGTTAAAACTCTCGTGGGCAGCGTCAGGGCCGCCAAAAGCGTCAAGCGAATCTCTCTTTATCGCGTCGTAAACAGTTTGAAGATAGTTTGCTGGCAGGAGCACGTCTGAATCGAGAATGATGAAGAACTCGCCTCGCGCACGCTCAAAACCGTAATTGCGCGAATAACCCTGCCCGCTGTTCGGCTTAACGAAGTATCTGACATGGAGTTTGCCAGTATAGGACATCGCTACATTTGCCGCGTCAAGGTCAGACCCATCTTCAATCACCACGACCTCGAAGTTTTGATTGGACTGGGAGACTAGCGTATCCAACAGTTCGGCCAGTTCCTGCGGACGATTGTAAACCGGAATGATCACTGAAAAAAAGGGGTTCATAGCACCTTTTCGATCTGGTACACGTTGCGCTCGGTGGCGCTCCGTGAAACCAGTTCGGCCAAAAATCCAGTCAAAAAGAGCTGACTGCCCAGCAAGATGAGCACCAGACCAATGAAGAACCAGGGCTGCTGGGTAACGTCACGATAGGGGACCTTGTGCGCGATGTCCCAAAGCTTGCCTCCTATGATGCCGAGGGCGACCACGAGACCGATCAAGAAACACAGTATACCCATGGTGCCAAAAAAGTGCATGGGTTTCTTACCAAACTTTCCGACAAAGAAGATAGAAAGCAAATCAAGGAGGCCGTTTACAAACCGGTTGAGTCCGAATTTAGTCGTACCGTATTTCCGGGGATAATGGATGACCACTTTCTCGGTGATACGGGTAAAGCCTGCCCACTTAGCGATCACTGGTATGTACCGGTGCATCTCACCATACACTTCAATATTTTTGACTACGTCGTTGCGATACGCTTTGAGCCCGCTGTTGAAATCGTGTAAATTTTTGATGCCCGATATCTTACGCGCGGCCCAGTTGTACACCTTGGTAGGGAGGGTTTTTGACACCGGGTCATGACGCTTTTTTTTCCACCCTGAGACCAGGTCGTAACCTTCCCTGCTGATAAGTCGGTATAGCTCGGGAATCTCATCGGGGCTGTCCTGAAGATCGGCATCAAGCGTGATGACGACCCTCCCCAGGCTGGCCTCAAAGCCAGTATTTAGTGCCGCCGACTTTCCATAATTACGTCTAAAACGAATTCCCCTTATAGCAGGCTTTTCACGGTGCAGGGCTTCTATTACCGTCCAGCTGCCGTCGTTACTGCCGTCATCGACGAAGATAATTTCGTAGCTGAGCCCTGTTTCCTCTACAACCCGGCGTATCCAAGCCTCAAGTTCAGGTAAAGATTCCACCTCGTTATAAAGGGGAATGACCAGCGAAACATCCATCAGGGACTGTAACTCACGCTTTGAACATGGGCTTTTTACGTTGAAATATCAATGCGAGTATTACTGACAGCACCGCCCAAAATCCAACGCCGTATAACAAGCCTTTAAGGATATTGCCCATGTGACCAGGGTTCATGTCCTGGCTTTTCATTTTCTCGATTGCCGCATCGGCATTTCCACCACCACCCATTTTCTCGAAGGTTTCGGCCACCATGTCTAGGATAGCCTGCTGAGCCCGGGCACCCAAAGTTGGGTCGAGCACGTTGAAAAGCAGGGCTTGCCAAAGGGTATAAACGGCCGTTGAAATGAGGGCGATGATAATCGAGGCGCGAAGCGCTTCGCCGAAGCTCCAAAAGTTACCCAGCGTTCGGCGAATCTGCACTAGGAACAGGCACTGGAGACCGAGGAAAACCGCAGCCAGGATGAAACCAGAGGCTGTGTGCTTAAAGAAAAATAGCGGGTCGAAGAGCCAACCGATCAGGGAGATTGCGACATTAATAAGGCCTAAATACAACCCATCCCGAACCGATTCTTTGTTGATTACTCCAGAACGTTGGTGCGCTTCTTCAATTTCCATTGCCATTTGAACACGAATTTATTGAGGTTATTTCTCAGAAATTTCCAGTGGTAATGCGTCCAGGCCGTCATTAAAGGCGATTATGCTAAAATAGATAGACGCTTCGAATGCTTTTTCTTCACTTCCTTCCAGGAATTCCTTCATGTCGTCGTACTCAGGAGCGGTGTTAAGAAAAAAGGCCATCACAGGGTAGAATTCGGCCTTAAACTGACTTTGTGAAGGCAGGCTTTTAGCGGCGTCGGCAATTTCACCGTAACCGGTGTCCATTAATCCTTGATGAGCGATAACATCTTCATAAATCTCATGCTCATCCTGGAATTCCTCATCTTCGACCAGCAAAAATTCATTGAGATAATCAGAGAGCGAAGGCTCGATCTCTTCTTCCCGACATTCCCTCAAGTAAAGGAATACGTTGAGGATCTCGGTACCGCGGTCGATCGTGTCGTCTTCGATCTGCTGCCATTCGGGAGATTCAAGATAGTCGTCTTCAAACCTGGCGGCGTCTGTCGTGAAAAAGTTTATCATGAGCAGGTCAAATACGAACTCCCTTATATCTTCAAACTCTGACTGTGAATCGAACAAGTCATCTACCTGACTCAGTTTAGCCATGAAATCTTCGGGCTTGTCGAAGATCTGTTCCAGCGTAGCATGAAACTGAGCGGCGGCAGGTTCAAGTGTTATTTCTTCAACCAGCTCGTCATTTGTCCCTGCCTGATAACCTGCAAAAGCTGCAAGAAGAGCATCATGAACGTTAGTATCCATTATGTGGTGATTTGAGTGTAAGGATGGACCGGATAAATGACTTGCTTAGGGCGAAAGTTTACCGGGCAAATAGAATTAAAAAAATGGAGATAACGAATTGTTGTCAAATTAATTTAAGCGCCCCCGGGTCTTGAACAAACAGCTTGCCACCAGTGTAAAGCGCGCAAACGCGGCCTTTAAGTTCATGCTCCAGGAATGGGGTGTTCTGGGAACGCGAACCTAGATGTGCCTTTGTAAACGTATATGTCGTGGCCGGATTGTAAAGAGCAAGACTGGCATCGCCGCCTTTGTGAATCGAGGGAACTTTTAAACCAAGTACTTCGCGAGGTGCGATCGCCAGCAAGCGAATAATCTGGTTCTGGCCGGTACGATCACCAAGGGCCTGGTTCGTTAGAGAATAGGCTGTTTCAAGTCCAATGATCCCGTACAAAGCGGTTTCAAACTCCACATGCTTGAACTCGGCTTCTTGTGGCGTATGCAAGGAGCATATAGCGTCTATGGTTCCGTCCAGCACACCAGCAATTAGCGCCTCCCGGTCTTCGCCGGTGCGCAAAGGAGGCTTCACCTTATAGTTACTGTCAAAGAATTCGAGGCGGGAGTCGTCCAGGACGAGCTGATGGGCGGCGACAGAACAAGTGACCTTTACCCCTTCTTTCTTCGCCCGCCTTATAAGTTCTACAGCGCCGGTACTTGAGAGGGCTGTAAAGTGAATCCTAGTGCCGGTGTACCGCGCTAACATGAGATCCCTGGAAATCATAAGTTCCTCTGCAATTGAAGGTATTCCTTTCATGCCAAGCTTGAAACTTTCGACGCCTTCATGAACTTTGGCCTCGGCGGCGAGAAAGGCGTCTTCGGATGCAGCCATAATGAGGCCGCCAAAATCGGCTGCATATTGGAGCGCCCGCATCATAAGCCCGCTATCCTGGATAGGCCGGTCTCCGTCTGTGAAGGCCCGCGCACCTGATAGCCACATGTCGTAAAGCTCGGCCATTTCCAGTCCCTCGCGGTTGCGGCTAATGGCGCCAACTGGAACCATTTCCACCGGCAAAACTTTGCTCTTATTGCATATAAGCTCTATTTCAGATTTAGACTGAAGTGCAGGTTCTGTATTGGGCATGATTGCCAGCCCTCCAAAACCGCCCTTGATTGCCGCGCGGCTTAATGTATGCAGGTCCTCCCGCCGTTCGTAGCCAGGTTCGCCCGAATTAGCGCATAGATCAAAAAATGAAGGAGAGACGCAGAGCCCTGTTTGCTCGACGACACTTTGCCGGCCAGCCTCCCGGTTATTAGGATCAGGGGCTAAAGCTGGAGCTATAATATGGTCACCGATGTCCTGGATAACGCCTCCCGAAATCACCAGGTTGGTGCGCTTGCCGTTCCAGGAAGAATTGGGATCGCAAATTCGTGCTCCAAGGACGAAGACGCGCTCGTCTGAGTGTTCGGTCATTGCGGATCGTTCGTTCTCACTGGTTTGAAATAAAGCGTTAACTCTTCGGCGGCAAGTAGTGCCAGCGCAATGATAAGACAAAGCTTCCAAAGCCAGGACGCGTTAGCATCCAGCATATACCCGGGCGCACTGGCATTCGCTTTTCTCGGCTGGTCATTGGCAGAAGCCAGCATTGACGAGGTCGACGTATTGGGTTCAAAGCCCGTTAAAGCGGCTAGTTCCTTATCCGTATAATACTCAAGCCTGCTTTCCGACCGGTTATAATTAAACGCATAGCCCTGCAGCGCTTGCTGTTTGGAACCCATGAGGGCATAGAACCCCGGCTTGTCTGGCTGGTCTGCAATGTACAGGTAACTCCCGGCAGGCGTTGTCCTGTTTTCGGGGATGATCTCGGTGCCTCTGCCAATGAGTTTGTACCTCGATGTGACGGCAGCATAGCCGGGAGAATAACCGGAAACTGCCACTTGCGCGCTAGCTGTTGGCAAGCTTTCAATATGCTTATCTGCTCCGATGGTGTAATAAGACCTCTCTCCCGTGTTCCATAAAGCAATTTGGTACATGAGAGGCACAAAAAGGTCTTGCCGCTGTGTGGTTTGTGAGCTGTCTTCAAAGGGCGCTGCCGAAACAAAGCAGCTTCCCTTTCCAAGGCTGTACCGGGTCAATAGATTATTCCCAGAGGAAAGTCTGAAAACCGGCTCGGAAACCGCGCTTCGATTTGTTGAGAATTTGAAATAACGGTTTGCCGAAGGAAGCGTCGCGTTGCCGGGTATGGATTCAAAGACTCCTCTGAAAAGATCCAGGCGGGTATTGATGTGCAAGACTTTCGCCGGGGCCGAAACGAATTTGACCGGGTAATCTACCTTGAGGGACTCCAAAAAGCTACGCTGCACACCGAGCGGTGTTTCTAAAGACGGAATGTAAAAGAAGGTGCCCCCCCTTGCGATAAATTTTCCTAATTCAAGTGCCAGTCCGCTTGAAAGGTTTTTAAGTCTGTCGGCAATGACCAGGTTTTGCGCGGCGAATAAGCTGTAATTGATCTGATCCTCTGAATCTTCCTGAATCTTGAAAAATGGGTCGCCTTTATATACTGCGTTCAAGAACAGGCTTTTTCGGATACCCTGCAAGAGAAGGATCGAAGCGCTCGGACGAACGTTCACCGCTGCATACAAGGTGTTGTCGAAAGCAAGACTGTTATCGGCAATTTCAAATTCAAGGTTCTCGATACCGGCCCTGGCAGGCGAAAACGCCAAGGTGTCTTGTTTCGAGGAACGCGCTTCAATATCCCTGCTCGTGCCTAAGGCGGTTAAACTACCGTTCACCTTCATGGTAAGACGGGGCCAGCCGGTAAAACCTTGCGTTCTACTGCGTCTCACAACAACTGCCGCTCTGAGCCCAGGTCTGAAAACAGGCGAAGTGAACCAAATCGAATCGATCGAGACGTCTTTGATCTCTTCTTTGGCTGGCCTTACAGGCACAAGCGTCACATTTCCAGACAGGTGCTGAGCTACGGTGTTTCGCTGAAAATCAGAGAAGAACACGAACTGCGGCGATCCAACCTTTAAACTCGCCGCAGCTTGAGCGCCCCGGTCAAGAACTTGATTTAAAGTACGGGAGTAGGGACTGTAGGTTATCTGACCAAGCCTTTCAAGCAATTCACGTCTGAAAATGGGCCGGTCATCGAGGCCTTTGAAATCTCCGGTGAGAAGCAAATAACGCTGATCGGGCGAGTTCCTGCTGGCCATAAGCGTGCATTCCCGACGGGCGATCTCCAACAGAGTGCCCTGCTTTGTCTGCAGTCCCATTGAAAATGAGTTATCAATAAAAACAACGGTTAGTTTTGAAGAAAGGTTACTCACGGCCTGGCCGCCACGATGTATGACCGGCCTGGCAAAAGCCAGGACCATAAAAATGATCACCCCAATGCGCAAGAGGAGAAGCAAGAGATCCCTGATGCGGGCTCCCTGCTTTGTTTCGGTGATAATGTTCTCCAGGAATACCGAGTTGCTGAAATACACGGTCTTGTAAGCGCGAAAATTGAAGAGATGAATAAGTACCGGGATGGCTGTGGCGGCAAGCGCCCAAAGAAATGACGGATAAAGGAAGCCCATTTTGACTAAAAGTACCAATTAATGATATTTTTGACCGGTAATGATGTATCGGCCATTGAAATCCCTCAAAATAGCCATTCAGAAAACCGGCCGGCTAAACGAAAAATCAGTCGAGGTTCTCAAACGAAGCGGCTTTAATTTCGACAACTACAAAAGCTCACTGATATCACCGGTCTCAAACTTTCCTCTTGAGATCCTTTTCCTGAGAGACGACGATATTCCGGAGTATGTCCAGGACGGAATCGCCGACCTGGGTATTGTGGGGGAAAACGTCATTGCCGAGAAAAAAGTAGAAGTAAGGCATTTGGCGCGCCTCGGTTTTGGAAAGTGCAGTCTTAAAATAGCCATACCCAATAATTCGTCAATAAGCGATCTAAGGGATCTTGAGGGCAAATCGATCGCTACGACCTATCCTGTGATCCTTAAAAATTTCCTGCGGGAGAATTCGATAAGTGCAGAGATTCGCGTGATTAGCGGCTCCGTGGAAATTTCCACGAGTCTTGGGCTCAGCGATGCCATTTGTGACCTCGTATCAACCGGCGGCACACTTAAAAGCAATGGCTTGGTTGCTTTCGCCGACGTTTTGCATTCAGAGGCGGTTTTGATTAGCCGGCCCACGATCGAGCATGAGGAACTTGTCCAGGAGCTCTTGCAGCGAATTCATTCGGTACTCAGGGCAAATGAGACAAAGTACGTCGTCCTTAACATTGAGCGCTCGAAACTTGATGCCATCACGACGCTCTTGCCGGGGATAAAGAGTCCTACCGTTGTTCCCCTGGCTCAGGAAGGGTGGGTAGCTGTCCACACAGTAATCCCCGAAAGGGACTTTTGGGAGAAAATAAATGTCCTCAGGAGCGCGGGGGCCCAGGGTATCGTCGTTCTGCCGATTGAAAAGATTATTATTTAAAAGGGCGTGGTATTAGGACAAATCTTAGCCGAGTACACCTATGACGCTCTGGACGAAGCAGCGATAGCAGCTCTCTGCAAGCGCCCCGGTTCGGCCGGTGAAAATGAAGTCGTTGAAACAAGGGTCATGTCGATACTTGCCGATGTAAGACTAAACAAGGACGAAGCGCTCAGGCGGCTTACGCTTGAGCATGACCAGGTTAACCTAAGCCGCTTATGGTACAACGCTGACGAGATCGCTTCGGCGGCGAGGCAGGTATCGGAAACGGGCGCGGCGGCTATTCGAAAAGCGTACTCGAACATTCATACCTATCACCAAGCCCAAACCTTTAACAGCGCGAAGATCGAAACCAGCCCTGGTGTGGAATGCTGGCGAGAAAGACGCCCTATTGATACCGTGGGCCTTTATATTCCCGGGGGTTCGGCCGTTTTACCTTCTACCTTTCTCATGCTGGGGATTCCCGCTCTGTTAGCCGGTGTGCCTGAGATCGTCGTCTGTTCTCCCCCCCAAAAGGGGATCGAGGGTCAACCTTCGACCATTAACCCTTATATAGCTTTTGTAGCCAGTTTGCTCGGAATAGACAGGATCTATTCGGTTGGAGGCGCACAGGCGATTGGGGCGATGGCTTTTGGTACCGAGAGCATCCCTGCCGTAGCGAAGATCTTTGGTCCCGGGAACCGCTATGTTACTCTTGCTAAACAGCTTGTCCAGCAACAAGCCGTCGTTGGGATTGATATGCCGGCCGGTCCCTCAGAGGTTCTCATCATTGCCGACAGCACCGCACAAGCAGCTTTCGTCGCAGCCGATCTTCTTGCCCAGGCCGAACATGGGCCAGATAGTCAGGTTGTTTTTGTAACGAATAACCGTGCGCTGGCCACACAGGTGCAGCACGAAGCCCGGCGGCAAATGGATAATCTCCCGCGAAAGGCGATCGTTGAACGCTCGCTTGCAAATTCCTTTATCCTTATGGTGGACAGCTTAGATGACGCGTTGTCATTTAGCAACAGGTACGCGCCCGAACATTTGATTGTATGCCTCGCCGGCGCCCTAGAAAGCACCTCTAAAGTCACTGCAGCAGGTTCGGTCTTCATCGGCAATTACTCTCCTGAGTCAGCCGGAGACTACGCCTCTGGAACTAACCATACGCTGCCTACTTCGGGCTTCGCACGCATGTATTCGGGCTTGTCCCTTGACTCGTTCTCTAAGCAGATCAGTTTTCAGCGGCTTACTGAAACAGGTCTTGCCGGTCTTGCCCCTACCCTAGAAGATCTCGCTCAGATCGAGGGACTTGATGCGCACAAACGCGCGGTCACGATAAGAACAGACTTTTTGAAACAAGAAACCTAATTAGGTCAGATGAAGTCAATCGAACATCTTGTCAGAGAAAACATCAAAAGCCTGGAACCGTATTCCAGCGCCCGAAGCCTTCACCTTTCGGGCATTTTACTGGACGCTAACGAAAATCCGTACGACTTATTCGGCCAGCCGGGCCAGCCTGCGCTAAACCGTTATCCGAATGGCAGCAACCCCGAGCTTAAGGCCAAAATTGCCGAGCAGTTTAGCGCGGCTTCAAAACAGATCACGGTAGGGAATGGCAGCGATGAGATCATTGATCTGATGATACGCATTTTTTGTGAGCCGCGAGTAGATCGTATTTGCGTTTGCGTTCCTACCTACAGCATGTACAGGGTTGCAGCCAATATTCAGGATGTCGACGTACTGGAAGTGCCGCTCAAAGACTATGACCTCGATGAGGCGGCGGTTCAGTTGGCTTGCTTGTCACCCACAAAGATCCTGTTCCTGTGTAATCCCAACAATCCTACCAGCACGCTGTATTCAAGGGAAAAGGTGCTGCGTCTGTTGGATACGCTCAATTGCATTGTGGTTGTTGACGAAGCCTACATGGACTTCGCCGGCGAAGCTTCTCTCATTGGGGTGTTGGACACCTACAAAAATCTGGTCGTTATGAGAACTTTTTCAAAAGCTTATGCAATGGCCGGTGTTCGGCTTGGTTTCGCCTTTGCCTCGGAGGAGATTACCGCCTTGCTTCATAAGGTTAAGATGCCGTATAATATCAATGTGCTCACTACCCAGGCGGTCCTCGAAGGACTTGACCACGCTGCCCGGATAGGCCCCGTTATTACTGAGCTTGTCGAACGAAGGGAGCTGCTGGAACAAAAACTCAGAGATTTTGACTTCGTCGAAGAGATACTTCCCAGTCACACAAACTTTTTGTGCGTTAAGTTTACCAACGCCGAGGATGTTTTTAAGAAAATGCTGGCGCGTCATATTGTCTTGCGAAAATTATCAGGACCTTACCTTGCCGGCTATTTACGGATTAGTGTTGGTACTGAGGCCGAAAACAGACTATTGCTTGACGCGTTAACCGAAACGATGGGGGTCTCTACAGTCAACAGCCGCGCCAATGCTTAAAAGAGTTCTGTTTGTTGACCGGGATGGAACCGTGCTTCGTGAACCGGCTGATGAGCAGATCGACAGCCTGGCTAAACTTCAATTTTTACCTTACGTTATCACAAGCCTCAGCCGTCTCCGTGAACTAGGCTATAGCTTGGTGATGGTTACCAACCAGGACGGCCTGGGTACGGCGTCCTTTCCCGAGGAGAACTTTTGGCCGCCCCATGAACTCATGCTCAGCATTCTGGCTTCAGAAGGAGTTTATTTCGAAGAGATATTCATAGATAGAACCCATGAGCACGAACAGTCTCCAACCCGTAAACCAGGAACGGCAATGCTCGAAAATTACTTGGCGCTTAACGATATTGACTTCGAACGGTCCTTTACTGTTGGAGACCGGCAAAACGATGTGCTGCTCGCCCAAAACCTTGGCTGCAAGGCTATCCTCGTTAAAGCTCCTAACGCCCCAATATACGCGGATAAAACGATTAATGCCGCTCCTGAACCCGATCACACCGTTTTAGGCTGGAACGAGATAGTTAGAATTTTAACGACCCCCCCGCGGAAAGCGAGCCTCGAACGTTCGACGGCCGAGACCCATGTAACCTTGCACCTAAACCTTGACGGGAACGGGATACACGACATCGATACAGGCCTTAAGTTCTATGATCATATGCTGGACCAGCTTAGCCGTCACTCCGGGATCGATATTAATCTAAAGGTACGAGGTGATCTTGAGGTAGACGAACATCACACCATTGAAGACAGCGCCATTGCCCTGGGTGCAGCGGTAAAGATCGCCTTGGGGGACAAGCGCGGCCTGGAACGCTACGGCTTCCTTCTTCCGATGGATGAGGCGCTTGTAAGCTGCGCCATTGATTTTTCGGGCCGGGCGTGGTGCGTTTTTGAAGGGTCTTTCGACCGGGAATACGTCGGTGATTTCCCAACCGAAATGCTTTCCCACTGGCTGCATTCCTTCTCAGAACACGCCGGTTTGAATCTTCATCTCAAGATTCTCGAAGGCAGCAATACACATCATAAGGTCGAAGCAAGTTTTAAAGCGCTCGCCCGATGTCTCAAAGACGCTCTTCGGGTTACCGGGGACCGGCTTCCCAGCACCAAAGAAGTGATTTAACCAAAAAATTTTCACATTCGCAAAGTTTGACCACATTGCGGGTCGCAAACAAACATTCAATCATGTCGCAAGATTTAGAAACGGCCGGCATAATCACCTATGGAGCGGGGAACATCTTCTCCCTTTGTTCGGCACTGGACCGCCTTGGGCTTCCCTACCGCATGATCACTGTACCAAGCGAGTTTGAGGGCTGCGGCAGGTACATCATTCCAGGAGTAGGTCACGCCGGACAGGCTATGAACAAACTGGCCCAAAGTGGCTTTGTTCCCTTCATCAAGACTTGCATGAAACCGATTCTTGGAATCTGCGTTGGGATGCAGCTTCTCACCGTTAGTTCAGAGGAAGGGCAAAGCACCTTAACTGGCATCGTTCCCCTTCATACCAAGCTTTTTAGGCAGCAAGATGGCAGCAAGGTACCTCACATGGGATGGAACGAAGTAGAGGCCCAACCAGGCGATCCATTGTTTGCAGGACTCGAGGGAAAATGTCATTTCTACTTCGTACACTCCTATTTTATAGAATTTAATAGTAATTTTACAATCGGTACCACGATGTATGGTCAGAAGTTTTCGTCGGCACTAAAAAAAGATAATTACTGGGGTGTTCAGTTTCATCCAGAGAAGTCTGGACATAACGGAGAGCGATTGCTCAACAATTTTTATACGCTAAACAGTTAGCACATGTATGTAATTCCTGCCATCGACATACTGGATGGAAAAGTGGTTAGATTACGGGAAGGTGATTATAACCAGGTAACCTCATATCCTGTCTCACTGGAAGAAATGATCGATCAATTTCAGTCTCAAGGGACTGATTTTGTACATATTATTGATCTGAACGGTGCCAAAGGCGATTTTAGCAACCAGGATTACCTGGTAAGGGTTATTCGCAGATCCTCGCTCAAGATCCAGTACGGGGGTGGAATAAGATCCATTAACAAGGTTAAAGAACTTCTTGATCTTGGTTTCGACCGTCTTATTATTGGCACAATGGCCATTACAGATCCTTACTTTCTCGAGAACCTGAGCATTGAGCTTTGCCAAAAAGAAAAGCGTCAGGATCACATTGTTATCGCAATAGATGTACTCGACGAAGTCATTAAGTACAGCGGCTGGGTTGAGGCGAGCCCAATAAGGCTCCTGGATTACCTCGATAAGTGTACAGCTTTGGGTTACTTCCGCTTTCTGTGTACCGATATTAATAAAGACGGAAAGATGGGCGGCTCGGGAATTACGCTCTATAAAAAACTCCTGGCTCATTCACCGTTCATTAAGCTTGTCGCGTCGGGCGGAATAAGTACGATGGAAGAACTCAGGGAACTCGCGGCGATTAAGGTCGAAGCGGCTGTAGTAGGAAAAGCTATCTATGAAGGCAAGCTGAGCAAAGAAGATGTGAAGGACTGGAATCTCCAGGCTTTGGTGAGTTTCTAAACTTTTATGCTTGCGAAACGAGTTATCGCCTGCCTTGACGTGAAGGATGGACGGACTGTAAAAGGTGTCAATTTCATCAACCTGCGTGATGCCGGTGACCCTGTAGAGCAAGCCTGGAATTATTCCCGCCAAGGTGCCGATGAACTTGTGTTTTTGGACATTTCGGCCTCTGAGCAAAAGCGCAAGACATTACTCGGCCTGGTAAGGGAAATTGCCCGTCAGATCAATATTCCGTTTACGATTGGAGGCGGAATTTCAGAACTTAGCGACGCTCATGACCTGCTTTCGGCCGGTGCCGACAAAATTTCCATTAACACGGCCGCGGTGCGTTCGCCCAAGCTTATTGATCTTTTCGCCCATCAATTTGGCAGCCAGTTTGTCGTTTTAGCCGCCGATACCCGCCGGGTAGGGAGCCGGAACTTCATTCACCTGGCGGGGGGGAAGGTGCCAACAACCCTTGAAACCGAAGATTGGATCCTTGAAGCTCAGGATCGCGGTGCAGGCGAAATCTTGTTGACATCGATGGACCATGATGGCACCCGGGAAGGTTTTGACCTTGAACTTCTTGGAAAGATCAATGCTTCCATTCATGTTCCGTTGATCGCCTCGGGTGGAGCAGGCCGAAAGGAGCATTTCCTCGAAGTCTTTGCCGAACAAGCCGCGGACGCTACCCTTGCAGCTTCGGTCTTTCACTTTGGCGATATACACATCCCGGCATTAAAAGCATATTTGCGAGAGAACCAAGTTGCCGTAAGGTTAGAAGAGGAATTAAATTAAAAGCAGCACATTGAGCGCGTTTGAGGAAAATGATGATACCGGCCCATTAGTTGCAGGTAACCAAAACCGGACACCCGATTTTGAGAAAGGGAATGGCTTGATACCGGTTGTTATTCAGGATATGCACACACTTGAAGTGCTTATGCTGGGTTACATGAACCGTGAAGCCTATGGAAAAACTTTGATTGAAAAGAGGGTAACCTTTTTTTCGCGTTCCAAGAACCGGCTTTGGACAAAAGGAGAGGAAAGTGGCTATTACCTCGAGCTCGAGTCTGTTCACATGGACTGCGACTCAGATTCCTTACTGGTTAAATGCCGCCCTGCAGGTCCTACCTGCCATACCGGCGACCGCTCGTGTTTTCAAACCGAATACGAAGCCAATTTTATCTTCCATCTGGAAGAAATCGTCAAGTCCCGCTTTGAAAATCCGGTTGAAGGTTCATATGTAAATAAGCTACGTTCTAAAGGGATCCATAAGATCGCTCAAAAGGTAGGCGAAGAAGGCGTCGAAACCGTGATCGCAGCCCTGGTTGAAGACCGGCAGCACTTTATCGACGAAAGTTCAGACCTTCTCTTCCATCTTCTCGTCTTGCTTCGTGAGAAAGGCGTCACCCTCCAGGATCTTGGCGCGAATCTGCGCAAGCGGCACCAAGAGTCGTAATTAAAGAATAAGTCCGCCTGCAGGGTAGCTATGAATATTCCGTTTCGTGACGCAACCCATAATCGGCACGTAGATTTATCTAATCCTTGGCGACGGCAGCAAATGGATAGTCGGTATACCCTTTTTCTCCAGGAGTATAGAAAGTAGAAGAATCAGGATCGCTCAATGGGGTATTAGTATCAAATCTACGTGGAAGATCGGGATTAGAGATAAATGGCCTTCCAAACGCAATTAACGACGCCCTTTTCGATTCCAATGCTTCTTCCGCAGACATTAATTCGTATCCACCACTCAAGATCAAATTACCCTGAAATGCAGAACGGATAGCATCTACGGTATTTTTCGGCACCTCCGGGGCGCCCATTTTTGAATGATCAACCAGGTGAACGTACAGCAGTTGCATTTCTTTTAACTTTTCTGCTATGTACCGGTAAGTTTCCTCTAGCTCAGGGTATTCGCCGAGCATGTCGTTAAACACTCCGTGAGGAGATAAGCGGATACCCACCTTATCGTAGCCGATCTTCTCGACAATCGCCTTTACCACTTCAAGGGTAAATCGAGATCGGTTTTCAATGCTACCACCGTAGTTGTCGGTACGGCGGTTACTCCCTGGATTAATGAACTGCTCTACCAGGTAACCATTTGCTCCATGAATTTCGACGCCGTCAAAATCTGCATCCATGGCGAACTCGGCTGCACGTGCATACTCTTGAACAGCGTGCTCAATCTGCTGGGTACTCATAGCGACAGGCGTTGGAAGGGGTTGCATGCCTTCTTTATCCGTATACATTTCTCCTTTAGCAGCAACGGCAGACGGGGCAAGAATTTGTGTCCCTTCAGGCATATTAGCCTGATTTCTTTCATGCAAATTATTGCATTACGAACAGAAACTTCCATCGTGTGCGGGGGTGTCAATTTACGAAGGGTAAATATATCATCTTCCGGCAATCCTGCTAGTGTACTTATTACGGCGTCGCAGTCTTGTATCGACTTCAAAAAAGAGGGCACATCTCTATGCGTCACTTACACCAGAGTAACTAATCCTGACTATTAGGAGCTTATGAAAAAAGAAAAATCAAAAAAACGTCTTCTATGCCCTATTGCCCAATAAAAAATGTTCTGGACAGGGTCGGTGACAAATGGTCCATCTTGATCATAGATTTCCTGGGGCATCACGGAACCCTCCGGTTTAATGAGCTAGCCAAGCTTATCGAAGGCATTTCACAGCGAATGCTTACAGTTACTTTAAAAACCTTAGAGGCAGATGGATTAGTATCGCGAAAGCTCTACCCGCAGATTCCGCCAAAAGTAGAATACAGTTTAACAGACCTGGGGAGAACGATGTTACCGACTATCGCAGTATTGAAAGAGTGGGCGGAAGCCATTATGCCAGCAATTCTTCGATCAAGGGCAGCTTATAAGACGTAAAAACCCAACGAACAAACTACACCAAATGTTCATAATGACGTTTTGCGTTATTTTCGACATTAACTGGCTTACATGTCCATTGTTTCGACATAAGAATCCATTCATGTCGAATTTTGTCGTTAATTTCAACATCAATCAAAATTCATGTCGAAAGACTCATCATGAAATCACCGTTATGATGAGAATCGACGCAAAATTCGTCCCGAATGGCTTATGACAGCAAAGTCCCGTATAATGACCTGCCCGATCTGGCACTGGCAGATTTTGTTGAATCGCCGGATATCTTAAGAAATCTAGCCAAAGCATCCAGGTATTTGGGCGAACTAAACGGCCTCTGTGCTTCCTTGCCAGATCCCCAATTATTGGTTAATACTATTGTTCTGCAGGAAAGTAAGGATAGTTCGGCTATTGAAAATATTGTCACTACCCAAGATGAGCTATATAGAGCTGCCAGCGGAGATGGAACAGCCAGCCACGCCGCAAAAGAGGTTTTGAGTTACAGAGAGGCTTTATATACCGGGCTTGAAAAAATGAACACTCATCAAAATCTGCTCATGACCAATACCATGATAGCAATCGTTCAAACCATACAACAAAATAAAGCCGGCATTCGGGATACGCCAGGAACAGCTCTGAAAAATGTGATTACCGGAGACGTCACTTACACACCACCTTGCTGCAAAGATGTGATCTTGGAAAAAATGGCAGCATTGGAGCAGTTCATCAATTACCCAAACAGCTCATCCTTAGATCCCCTAATCAAAATGGCTCTTATCCATTATCAGTTTGAATCCATTCATCCGTTCGCTGATGGGAACGGACGCACCGGAAGAATTCTAAACGCATTGTACTTGGTACAACAGCAAATGTTATCACAACCCGTACTTTATCTCAGTTCTTACCTTGTAAAATACAAAACAGAATACTATAAACTACTCCGGGGTGTGACAGAACAAAACAACTGGCGCGACTGGATCATGTACATCTTAACAGCCCTTGCGGAAACAGCGCAGTTAACTACTCGGAAAATAAGAAGTGTCCTTTTGCTAAAAGAAGATTACGAAAAACAACTGAAAAAGACTTTAGGAGCCTCTTATAATTATGACTTGCTTCAGCTAATGTTCACTATTCCGTACCTGAAAATTGACTTGGTGGAAAGACAGAAAATTGCACACAGACAAACTGCCTCTTCGTGGTTAATTAAACTGGCAACAGCAGAAATTCTAAAACCCCATAAAATAGGCAGAACAACTTATTACATTAACTACCGGCTAATGGAGATCTTATCATCTGACTAGACAAAAGCTTGAAGCAAAAAAGTTGAGGCCTTAACCGATCACGCGCTTGATGGTGCGCAGTTTGTGCGAATACCGCTCGAGACCAAGATTATAGATTCCCACATGATCGATGGGGTCTATTCGAACCCAGCCAGAGGCATGCAAAACCTGGCGCTGACTCATCAAAATTCCGGTATGTACAATGTGGCCTTCGGCATTGTCAAAAAAAACCAGATCACCAGGGACTGTTTCTTCTAAGAAGCTAATGGTCTGGCCGTGCAATACTTGTTGTAAAGCATCTCGTGGCAGCACAATGCCGATCAGACGCATAAGTACTTGAACAAGGCCTGAGCAATCAATCCCAAAACTCGAGCGACCGCCCCAATAATATGGTGTGTTAAGAAGTGATTCGATGACTTTCTTCAATGCACTAAAATCTTTTCGAACGTTCGGAAAGATCTCGCCCGGATACCGAACCATAGTATTTGAAAAAGTGAAATCGCCATTCGGACTGCATTTCGGTAAAACTGACCCGGGAAAGATAAGCTGCTTAAACCAAGGCTTAAACGAGCCTTCAAAAACAGGGCCGGTACTTAGGCTGGTTTGAGTCAGGGAGCCAGCAAGGGAAAAATCACCATCGTCTAATGTCTGCGCATCTTCTTCAGACAACGGAATAAATTGCTGGCGATCAAGCCAGCCTTCATAGCCGTCAAAAATAAGTGAAATGCGTGTCCATTTCGGCTGGCGTTCCAATATCAAGAAATGTTCACCAAAAAGAAGAGTACTTACCTGTTCTGAGCGGTCACTTGGCGTGAGACGAAGAGGCGCGGAACTTAGGTGGCAAATGCCCAAATTCGAATCGACACCCGCTAGCGGTTTGGGTGTCGGGGCAACAGTCAAAAGCAGGGGTCAAAAGCACCGGTCACAGTCACAGGTGCATCCAGGCCTTTTTGGCCAAAAGCTCCTCGGTAGTTTCACGGTGATCCTCGTCATCAATACAGCAATCAACGGGGCAAACAGCAGCGCACTGAGGCTCATCGTGGAAGCCCTTGCACTCGGTACACTTATCGGTAACTATAAAATAAACCTCGTCAGAAACAGCGTCATTCGCAGTATCGGTGTTTACTTCAGCACCGTCTAATTTGGTGACAAGCCCTTTTAGACTCGTCCCATCGGCATACTTCCAAGCGGCTCCGGCGTCATAGATGGCATTATTCGGGCACTCTGGCTCGCAGGCACCGCAGTTAATGCATTCATCGGTTATTCTAATAGCCATTGAAATATCTATTATTTTGCAAATATAACACTAAAGCCGCTTAATCGTTTGGTAATATAATACTCCAATGACTTTCAACTCGCTTGACAGGCAAGAAATAGTGCGTTGCCTGGGAAACCTTTCGGGCTACCTTTTGTCGCCAAAATTTCCCCTGGACATTGAAAAAAAAATATCCGAGGCTAATCCCTGGTTTACACGGGCCAACGTAGACGTTGCGCTGCGTGCAATTGGAAAAAGCCTGCAGCCCGAAAAAGTCTCAAAATGGCTATCAGCCTATCCTGAAACCGATGGAAAGCCTTTAAGGTGCGGACTTATTCTGGCTGGAAACATTCCGGCAGTTGGATTTCAGGATATTTTGGCTGTGATTGCAAGCGGCAATAAAGCAGTGATCAAGCTTTCCTCGCAGGATAATGTTCTTATCCCCCATTTGCTTGAAAGTTTGGTTAAAGCCAATGGCAACCTAAGACACTCGTTTGACATCGTCGAGCGACTAACCGATTACGATACGGTAATCGCTACTGGCAGCAATAATAGTTCCCGGTATTTTGAATACTATTTCTCCAAGGTCCCGCACATCATCCGAAAGAATCGGAATTCGGTCGCTGTACTAACTGGTGAAGAGTTCCGGGACGACTACGAAGGATTAGGAAATGATATTTTTCGGTATTTCGGCCTTGGCTGCCGAAACGTTTCAAAATTGTACGTTCCACACGACTATAATTTTGAACGGTTCTTTACGGCGATCGAACACTGGAGTCACCTGATGGATTTTCATAAGTATGCCCACAACTTTGATTATCAGCTCACGCTCAGCATGATCAACCGGCTTAAGCATTACAGCAATGGTTTTTTGGTTCTTAATGAAAATGCCTCGATGCACTCTCCTATCGCGGCCCTTCATTACCAGCGCTACCAAAACCTGGACGAGGTGCGCCAGGTACTGCAGCGGGATCGCGCAGGCATACAGTGTATTTGTGCTTTACAAGAATTAAATTTAGAGCGGTCTACCCCTTTTGGAACTACTCAGGAACCCGAACTTTGGGACTATGCAGACGGTGTTGATGTTATGCATTTCCTGCTTGATTTGCAGAACGTCCAGCAATAATTAACTTTGATGAGGTGTATGTTATTAAGGTGAAGGGCGTCGCAAAAATTCCGGATTATATTCAACTCAGAGACGAAAACTTTACCCTTATTGCTTACTTCAGGCTTGACAGACCAGAGAAGCCTCTTGAAAAGTGCGGTCTTACAGAAAACTCGGCCTACATACTGGATCTTATTGAGCATATTCCCTTTGGGAAGCTTGTCAAACTTGAAATTTAATGGCCCCTGAATATATTATCAGTCTTGAGAATGTGGACGTTTTCCAGCAGAAACACCTCGTTCTGGCTCAGGTGAATCTCCACATCAAGCGCGGTGAGTTTGTTTATCTTATAGGACATACCGGCAGTGGAAAAAGCAGTCTGCTAAAAACGATCTACGGCGACCTTCATATTCACCAGGGTGAGGGTCAGGTGTGCGGTTTTAACCTGAAGACGATGAAACTGGGGGAAATTCCTTTTCTGCGGCGCAAACTAGGGATTGTGTTTCAGGATTTCCAGCTTTTCTCCGACCGCAATATTGAAGAGAATCTTCTATTCGTTCTTCGGGCCACCGGTTGGAAAGAAAAACCGTTGATGGAAGTGCGCATGAGAGAAGTTTTGGAGCTGGTAGGGCTTCGCTCAAAAGCACGTAAGATGCCTCACGAACTTTCGGGAGGCGAGCAACAACGCATGGTTATCGCGCGTGCGCTCTTGAATCATCCCGAAATTATTTTGGCCGATGAGCCAACCGGTAACCTGGATCCTGAACGCTCCATGGAAATTATGAGCACCCTTTTAAACATCAGCAAGCTGGGAACTTCCGTCCTTATGGCTACCCACAATTACGGAATCATTAACCGTTTCCCTAGCAGGGTTGTTCGCTGTGAATCGGGGAAGGTTTTAGAAAACGACGCCCAATTGCGCGGAGTCACCTGAGCCATTTACTCTACCTGCCTACCGGCGAATTTGCACCAAAAAAAGCCGGCGACTTTAGACCAAAAGTGAAACCAGGAACCTTTCAGGTGCTGGTTATTAGCGCCCGGTAATCCAAACAGGGTTCACTGACAACACTTGGATTAACGCTTTAATAACTTAAAAGCGCTATCTCTTCCAACACCTTGAAAAATGGCAAGATTGATCCAAGCAAGGGCTAGTTGTTCCAAGAGCGATACCCTATGTTCGTCGCCAAAGTCATAACACTCTGCAAAACCTATGTCTAGTGCAAGTTTTCTGGCTACTTCTTTTGCCTCGCTACTACCCCCTGCCATAAACATATCCAATGTTTGACTTCCAAAGTTAGGCGAGTCCATGCTTTCCCAACCAACCGTGTTAAAGCATTTGACAACTGCTGCACCGGGTAGGAGACCGACCAGCGCTTCAAAACCGTTTGAATAGGGTGCCTCCGGTTTTGATCCGACCGTATTTGTAGAATCAATGATGATCTTACCAATACAACTACCAAACTGTTGTAAGAAGTCGCTTGTAAAGCCGTCAACACGAATCGCAACTATAATGACATTGCTTCTTTGAATCGCTTCCTCGATTCTAAGCAAATCGATTGAGGGATGTGCGAGTGCAAACTTTCGTGATTTTTCTGAAATCTTATTACGAACGCCTACTGATATCTTATGTCCCGTCTCATGGAGCCTCCTCGCTAAAACACTTCCTACGGCTCCCGAACCAATAATAGTAACATTCATGATGATGGATGACGTATCTAGCCTTCTAATTACTTGCCCAATAGATCTACAACCAAATGGGCAGCGGCACTTCCAGAATTCTGCTGCTGGCCAGTAATTAAATTTCCATCTGCAATTGCATGCGATGAAAAAGGCGCCGATACTTTAAAAGTTGTATTGTCAATTTTCTTCGCCTCATCTTCAATACGGTATGGCTGTATTTGCTGTCCCACTGCGTTGTCTGCATAATCTTCTTCTGTGTCAGCAAATCCCGTCCATGTTTTTCCGCTTACTAGTAATTCTCCGTTTGATTTTTTAGCTTCCAGCAGTAATGTCGTGGAATGGCATACAGCAGCGCTTGGTTTACCAGCCTCGTAAAATGCGATGAAGCGCTTTTGCAGATCGCTATTTCCCTTAAAAGTATACATGGGTCCCTGGCCTCCTATTAAAAAAATAGCATCATAATCGTTTTCATTCACCTCAGTAAACTTTTTAGTGTTAGCGAGAATACCTTGAAAGGTTTTTTGTTGCATAAATCCCAAAGTAATTACGTCAGAGGCTGAGTATCCGCTTTCGTGAGTGGGATCAGAATACGCGTCCATTTCGATTTTACCGCCGTCGGTTGATACTACGTCGACCTCATAACCCGCCTCTTCAAATACCAAGAGTGGATGAGTGAGCTCGGATGCCCAAAAACCAATCGGCCAACCAGTTTGAGTTGATGTGGTTGGACTGCTTGCCACTATTAAAACTTTACCTTTTGAAGGTGCCCCATGAACATGTACATAGCTTTGTACTTCTTTAATCTGATTCATTCTTTTTGCTTTAGGATGTTTTATAAAGTTGTTGCCAAGGGTCAGTTGTTGCGAAGGGTCAATTCTTGACGTTTGGTTCTACCTGGCTTTCTTGACGAACAAACCTAAGTAGGTTTTCTATATTTATGTTCTATATATCTTAAAAGTGCGATACTAACACTTATGAATGTGTGCTAATAATCAGTTGTTTATACGATGCCTGACTTTAAATATAAAGGGAGAATTTATTACAACCCGGTTCAAGTTGTTATGGAAATGATAGGGGGAACCTGGAAAGCACCTATTCTCTGGAGAATTCGGGATAAGGTAATGCGCTACTCAGAGCTTCGGAAGGATATACCCCATATTTCAGATAAAATGTTGACTACGCAATTGCGTCAACTAGAAAGCGATGGGCTCATATATCGTCAGGTGTATGCGGTCGTACCACCTAAAACAGAGTACTCGCTAACGGAGCAAGGCAGGGAGCTGATCATACTAATTGATCAAATTAGGAACTACGGCTTAAAGTTGATAAACAAAGAAAGGGATGCTCCCTCTGTTTAAATAGGTGAGGCTGTGAATCAGGGCCTTACGCCCTTTAATAGACGCCAATAAAAATTAATTTAATAATAAATGGAAAATGAGATTAATTCGGTCATTCAGGCAGCAAGGACAGGAGATTTACGAACGCTAAAAAATTACGCCGATGCGCGCGGGGACCTTGAAGTCAGAAACGACCAAGGTTACACCCCGCTGATTATTGCGTGTTATAATCAGCAGCCAGCTGCTGCCAAATTATTATTAGAAGCTGGCGCAAATGTAAACGGTTATGATTTTGGCGGTAATACCGCTTTAATGGGCGCTTGTTTCAAAGGTTATCCTGATATTGTTACATTATTGATTGCCCATCAGGCAGATTTAAACCGGCAACACGGAAACGGTGGAACTGCCTTGATGTTTGCTGCCATGTTTGGCCGAAACGATATCGTAAAGCAACTATTAGGTTCTGGTGCAGATACAACCATCGTTGACAATAGAGGGCTATCTGTCTTTGATCTAGCGGCCCAGCAGGGAAACGAGGAAGCTATCAGTCTTTTAGAACAAAGCCAGTAAGGAAATCTTACTGGCTTTGTTCTTGAAGTGCGCCCGGCAAAGGACGCAAGCTACTCAATCTTATGCTGGTATGAGGCGTTGTTTTTCCCGATCCCATACCCGGTGCTTGGCTACCGCTGCTATAAATGCTTTCGCAAGTGCGGCAGAATCACCATCAATAATTACCCCTGCATCACCTTTAATTTTAGTACTAAAATAGCTGGCCTGAATAACCGGCATTGCGTCGCTGTCGGCTGCGATGACTTTACAATGTTTGAATGACTCATTCAAGAAATGAATGGCGTCAACTTCTGCCGCAAGTGCAGCAACGCTGTTAACTCCACCAGGAATGTAGACCGCGTCAAACAAGACCGATGCTGCTCCTAAAAAGCTCTGGTCAGCGGCCATGTGTCTGCCACCGGCTGTGGTGAAAGTGAGTCTTGGTGCAATAAGTTCAACAATCGCACCTTCTGCTTGAATGGCTGTTTTTAGAAAAGCTAGAGAAGTATCGTTAACTCCGTCTGCGACGAGGAAGGCAATCTTACGGCTTTTAATCGTATTCTTTACGGTGTTAGCCATACTCAAGGCAGTTGAAATTTTGATCTTACTATCTACCTTGAGTGATTGATAGTCTTTTGGATCACCATCTGCAGGAATGTTGTGATTTCCAATTGTGGTTGCTGGAACCGCAATTCCCAATCCAAAGGCAACTTTTTCGGCTAAAAACTGATCGATATGTGCTAACATACCCAAAACACGCTCGCGAATGACAATGGATTTTACCTTACCCAATTCAAATGTCAAAGCATCGACAATGTGATTTTTTTCTGGCTCAGACTGACTGTTGAAAAACAAGGTAGCCTGGCTAAAGTGATCAAAAAAGCTTTTATTTCGCGCCCTGACCTTCCGTGCCTCAATTCGTTCCTGATAGCTGACGTAACCTCCAGCAGCCTCTTTAACTTGCTTTGGATCATTGTTTGAAAGCGCATTGGGATTGTAGCTTGTCTTGCCTTTATTAATAGTTTGACGCATGAAGCCGCCCCTTTGATTATTGTGAACGGGAACGACTGGTCGGTTGATCGGAATCTCTTGGAAATTAGGTCCTCCCAGGCGGGTCAGTTGGGTATCGGTATACGAAAATAAACGGCCCTGTAACAAAGGGTCATTCGTAAAATCTATTCCTGGTACCACATGTCCAAGGTGAAAAGCCACTTGTTCTGTTTCAGCAAAAAAATTATCTGGATTACGGTTTAAAGTCATTTTACCAATGCGCTGAACGGGTACCAATTCCTCAGGAATCAATTTGGTCGAGTCAAGCAAATCAAAATAAAACTTAAATTCGTCTTCTTCGGGAATAACCTGAACCCCCAATTCAAATTCGGCGAAAGAGCCGCTTTCAATGGCGTCCCACAAATCCCGACGGTGGAAATCAGAATCTTTTCCTGATATATTTTGTGCTTCATCCCAAGCCACGGAATGAACACCTAGTAATGGCTTCCAATGAAATTTAACAAAACTTGATTTACCTGCATTGTTAACAAAGCGAAAAGTATGAACACCAAACCCTTCCATCATCCGGTAGCTTCTTGGAAGACCTCTGTCGCTCATGACCCACATAATCATATGAGCCGATTCCGGGGTCAAGGAAATAAAATCCCAGAAAGTATCGTGAGCCGAAGCCGCCTGCGGTATCTCGTTGTCTGGCTCAGGTTTTACCGCATGTATCAGATCAGGAAATTTTATCGCATCCTGAATGAAAAATACAGGAATATTGTTGCCAACGAGATCAAAATTTCCCTCCTGGCTATAAAAGCGAACAGCAAAACCGCGGACATCCCGCGCCAGATCAGTACTGCCTTTTGAACCCGCAACGGTAGAGAAGCGAACAAATACCGGTGTTTCAATCTGAGTATCGTTTAGGAAACCTGCTTTTGTTACAGCCTCCATAGGTTGATATAGCTTGAAGACACCATGTGCTCCTGAGCCCCTGGCATGGACCACACGTTCTGGTATACGCTCATGGTCAAAATGGGTAATCTTTTCACGTAAGAGGAAATCTTCGAGAAGAGACGGCCCACGGTCGCCTGCTTTCAAGGAATTTTGATCGTCATTAATCTTTAGTCCTGTGTTGGTAGTCATTGGTTCACCGGTCGCATCAGCTGTGTGGGCTGTCAGTTTTTCGGTCTTAACATTCTCAGGTTGTTTGACGAGGTGTTTGTCGATAGCGACTTCAGTTCCTAATTTGGGTGGCGATTGTTTATCGTTCATGTTTCAGATTATTTTGTTGTAATGAGGTTTACCTACAATCAGGCATGACTCAGTGAGGTAACAGGTTTGCCTGACAAAGGTTAAAATATTATTTACCAAGCATTATCTATCACAGTTAGGTTACATCATAACGGAGTGGATTAATCTTACTACAGATTTAATCGATCGAATTGATAAGCTCGCTCTGCCCATCGATAAGGAGCCTTTGGGACCGGTAATCGTATTATTTCTTCTGTGTGCAAATATGAAATACTAAAATGACCTCATGTTCAGAACTAAGTGGGGGAGTAAAGGCAAACGCCGCTATTCCCGATAGGGTTGCTGCATCTTGCCAATGTGCACATTAAAGGATAACAACTATTTTCCCTACCGTGCGCGCGCTTTCAATCTGCGTATGGGCTTTGCCCATTTCTACAAAAGGATACACCGCCGAGATATGAGTTTTCAATACCCCTTCAGTGAATATATCGGCGAAAAATCTCACTTTCCCCCATTGGATGGCAGAAGGCCTTGTGGAAGACTACGCTCATTACGAACGCGGGGAGGCAGCTCTTATAACCGACGATGTGAAAAAAGTAACCGGCAGCCAAGCGCGAAAATTCCAAGATTTTGCCGACAATTACAAAACTGCATTTAAATAGAAAAAGCTTCTTACTATCAATCTTAATTTAGAAAGCTGTCTTTCGCTGGATCTAGTTTGAAAAACTGGTAATGATTGGTTTCGGGACTGTAGCATCCAAAGACGTAATAATTGTTTACCGGAAAAAAGGTGGAATAGATTGGCTCCTTGATAAGCACCTTTTCCTGAAACTGGAGGAATTTCTCGTAAAAATTGGGCTTGATTTCTCCGTCGTGAAATTGAGACAAGTCCTTGTCCCATAATTTTTTGAAATACCTGATCTTGAAGCCTACATATCGTGCACCGGAAGGCGGCAGTGGAGTGATAATGAAATGATTCTCTTTTGCGTATTTGAACCCAAATGGTAGAAGAAAAATTGAGCCATCCCAGATCATTAAGCCGTCACTAACTAACGAATTATAGCTACCAACCGTCAATTCAAAGTTCTTTCCATCGGTTCCTATCGGATTGACAGCGAGTGTAAGCCCGTTATCCAGCACATCAAGAGCATATCTTACTGATTTAACGGCTTCGGTCTTAGTCTTGATTAGACCATGAGGCTTTGTAGCATATTCATAATAGGACAAGAATTTCGGCTCAACCGAATCAGTTGGTGTCTTTTTACGCAAAACATAGCTTGAAAGTAACTTTCCATCATTTAGTTCTCGAACATTTACTTCCAACTTGTCGCTGACTCTCCGGGCAAGAAAAAAGGTTCTCGTACTCATGTCAAGAAAAGTGGCAAGGCCCATATTGTGATTACTTGCCCCTACAAACTCTTCTTTCTCTTCGTCAGCTTCTTGCTTGTTCTCAGTAGAGGCAAGAATGGGACCTTTGTTTAACTCCACTATCTGGTAGGAGCCCTTCCCCGAATGCATATCCATTTGCCATAAATGGCATCGCCGTTTATCATAACTAAGTACGATGGAGTCCCGCAGATTATAGATTTTGCAGCCTGAACGAGCGTCAGTGATGGTTTGTATGCCCTCTGGAGAAATTGATTGAGTGTTAGCATCATCCAGATTAAATTTAGGTCTGAAAAGCACTTTAGAAATTGGGCGTCCTTTGGCTTCAATGCTTGGAAATTCAAAAGCCGTTGTTTTGAATAATGTGCTTCCGGAAAAACGACTAACTAAAATCCGTTCATTTAGGCCGTTGTTGTCGTAGGCAAGTAAGGTATAAAAATCAGAATTGGAGAAGGAGCCTATATAAGTTGAACCGGTAAGCTCAAGGTCCACCCGCTCAATTTTGCTTCCGCTTTTAAAATCAACGGAGATTGCCAGCATTTTAGCTTGATCTTCTACATATAAGTAGATGATGAACAGATCATCCTTCGTATGAAAACTTCCTAAAAAATGAAATTTGGTCTTAGCCCATGGACCGTCCAGAATGTCAATGGATTTAAGTTCTCTCAAAGAAGAATCAAGGAGGTGTGCTTTAGCAACTTCTTTCCCGATTTCGACTAAGGCAACCTGTCCATGATTACCTAAGATAGACATCGCGCCCAAACCTTGTTTTCCACGAAAGAAAGGTGTCTCTATAGTGGCCTTTACAGCTTGCGCGAACGCGTCTGATCCGGCAAATGGTAAGAAAGCAAATACAATTGATAGTAGAATTTTAATTTGTCTCCAGGCCATTGCTTCTTTGCGAGTTTATGTTTCAAACGCGAGCAACGCTATGCTGGTTACACTCTGTGCACGCGGATCTGCAGAATGGGGACTTCGGCCTTAACCTTAGAAACAAAAAGTGTAGTGCATGACAGCTTGTCGCAGTGCATTCCATGGCCGAAATTTTGAGTAGAGAGGGTTAAATTCGATATGCGTAATTTCGCTGAAATTATACGAAAGAAGATGAAGGACATGAACCATAAAGAGACATTGGGCGCAAAGGACTATATAGAGACAGAAAAAGGGCTTGAAAACGAGCAGGCTGAGGGTTTAAAAGTTGGTGACAGCGGGTTTGCCGGTGAGGAAGTTTCTAACCATGAAACTGACGAGGAGGGATTACTTGAAAGTGACATCACTGGCAACGGCGTCGGCGCAACTGACTTTAATGCAGGCGATTCGAAACAAGAAGGAGGAACTGAAGCTTCGGCCGAAGGAAAAAATTCTTCACTGACCGAAGCTGAGCGGCTTAAAAAAGACTTGGCCGAATCAAATGATAAGTATTTGAGATTGGCAGCCGAGTTTGACAATTTTCGTAAACGCACGATGCGTGAACGGAGTGAAATGCTCAAGACAGCAGGTAAGGATGTCCTCGTGGCTGTGATTCCGGTGATTGACGACTTTGAAAGGGCCGAGCGTTCTATGCAACAGGCAACTGACCTAAACGCGGTCAAAGAAGGGCTGGCGCTTATTTATTCGAAATTCAAGACCATTCTGACGCAGCAGGGTCTAAAGGAAATGGTTTCCGTAGGGCAGCCTTTTGATACCGACAGGCATGAAGCGATCACGAATGTTCCGGCACCCTCGGCAGGCATGAAAGGAAAAGTCCTCGACGAAACCGAAAAAGGATATATGATCGGTGATAAGGTCATCCGGTTCGCAAAGGTTGTCGTCGGGCAGTAAAAATTAAGGGGCGCTGGTGCAAATTTAAGTTGCATCAGGCCCACCACAGCAGGATAAAATCATGGCAGATAAAAAAGATTATTATGACGTACTTGGAATCACCCGCTCGGCCGATGCAGATGAAATAAAAAAGGCATACCGTAAGCTTGCGATCAAATACCATCCCGATAAAAATCCAAACGACAAAGACGCCGAGAACCATTTCAAGGAGGCAGCCGAGGCTTACGAGATTTTAAGTAATCCCGATAAGAGGCGCAGGTATGATCAGTTTGGGCATCAGGCTACGGGTGCGGGAAGTTATGGCGGCCAGGGAATGAACATGGACGACATATTTAGCCAATTTGGAGACATTTTTGGGGGTGGAAGTCCGTTTGAGGGGTTTTTCAGCGGGGGCGGTTCCCGCACGCAGGGTGGTCGCCGGGTAACAAAAGGCACTAACCTCCGCATCAAAGTTAAACTAACCCTTGAAGAGATTGCCAACGGCGTTGAAAAGACGATCAAGCTGGCTAAAGAGGTCACCTGTAAAACGTGCAGCGGCTCTGGGGCCAAAGACAAAAGCTCCTTTCAGACCTGCGGTACTTGCCAGGGATCAGGAGCGGTAAGACGGGTGCAAAGCACCATTCTGGGTCAGATGCAAACAACCAGCACCTGCCCGACTTGTAATGGTGAAGGGACGATCATTACCGCCAAGTGCCCTACTTGCTCCGGCGAAGGTATTGTCAGGGGTGAAGAGACGATCACGATCAATATCCCGTCTGGCGTTGGTGATGGCATGCAGCTATCCATGAGCGGTAATGGGAATGCGGCTCCGCGCGGCGGAATTCCTGGTGATCTCATTATTCTCATTGAAGAAGTTGAGCACGAATACCTCAAACGGGACGGGAATAACATTAGTTATGACCTTTACTTGAATTTCGTTGACGCGACACTAGGTACTTTGGTTGAAGTTCCTACCATCGATGGCAAGGCGAAGATCAAGATTGAGCCAGGCACTCAGGCTGGAAAAATATTGAGGTTAAAAGGTAAGGGTATTAAAGAGGTAAACTCGTACAACAAGGGTGACCAGCTGGTGCATATTAATATATGGACCCCTAAAACTTTAACCCGTGAAGAGAAAGCCATGCTAGAAAAATTGCAGGATTCCGAAAACTTTAAGCCTAATCCGGGAAAGCACGATAAGGGCTTTTTCGAGCGAATGAAAGAGTACTTTGAATAACCGGAGTATTTTTAGTAAAGAGTCGTAAAAATTCTTTGAATTATCGCCGGTGCAGATGTATCTTAAAACCGGCTTTAGAACGTAAAGGTTGTTTTCCTAAAAGAGAGCAACCTTTTCTTTGTGATGTCAGTGTAATGTCTTTGTGATGTCAGTGAACTTTCAACGATGCTCCAGATAAACGAAATTGTTAAGCGTTATGCACAGCAGACTGCATTAGATCATGTGAGCATGATGGTGCCTTCGGGATGTATTTTCGGCCTTCTTGGGCCAAATGGAGCCGGCAAAACTTCACTCATTCGAATTATTAACCAGATTACTGCCCCAGATAGCGGAAGCATTGTTTTGGATGGAGAGCCCCTTAACCAAATTCACGTTAACAAGATCGGCTATCTCCCCGAGGAGAGGGGTCTGTATAAAAAAATGCAGGTCGGGGAGCAGGTTGTTTACTTTGCCCGGTTAAAAGGCTTAAGCCGGATAGACGCAGAGAAAAAAAGCAAATACTGGTTTGAAAAGTTCGAAATGCAAAGCTGGTGGGAGAAAAAGGTTGAGGATCTGAGCAAAGGCATGCAGCAAAAGGTCCAGTTCATCTCGACCATACTCCACGATCCCGACCTCTTAATTCTTGACGAACCTTTTTCGGGATTTGACCCTATTAATGCCGAAATGGTGAAGAACGAGATTATCGATCTTCATGAGCAGGGCAAAACAATCATTTTTAGTACGCACAGACTCGAAAACATCGAGGAGTTTGTCACCCATATTGCGCTAATCAACAAAAGCAAAAAGATCCTGGATGGCGAGACCAGGAGCATCATCAATCAGTACCGCAACGATACGTACGAAGTTAGTTTCACGGGTAACGGAATGACACGGATCGACTGGGCAAGCCAGACGAGATTTAGTCTGCCTAAATTGACCGATATGAACTCACATCACACAGCGGTCATTAAATTACAAGGCGGTTCGCTAAATGAGCTCCTAGGGACACTTTTGCCGGTCGTCGATATTTTAGGTGTTAAAGAAGTGGTGCCTACGGTATCAGACATTTTCATTCATAGTGTGAAAGCCGCCGAAGCCGTAGAAGAGCCAGAAACCGTTGTAGCCTGAAGTTGCGAGCACCCGAATTATCCAAAACCATGAATAAAATTCTTCTAATCATTTCAAGAGAGTACCTCACACGAGTTAAAAAGAGATCGTTCATTGTTCTCACCTTCCTTGTTCCCCTACTGATCGCCGCGATGTATGCGGTGATCATTTACATCGTCTTTAACCAGAATGAGCTCAGTAATTCAAAAAAGGTTACTGTAATCGACGAAAGCGGCACTTTCAAAAACCGTTTCAAGAACAAGGACAATCTGCTTTATTATTATTCGGACAAGTCTTTTGCCGAAGCTAAAAAATCTCTACGCGCTACAGGAAGCGACTACATCCTGTATATACCGGCTTTTCAAAATAACCAGCCTCAAGGGATACAGCTTGTGTCTGAAAAGCAGGCGAATTTTGCAACCATCCGCAAGATTGACGACGCCATGGATGATATACTGCGCACAAAGAGGCTTCTTGCGGCCGGTATTGACACTTCGAGGCTCAACCAGATTAAGCAAAACATCTCGATTGAAACGCGGTTGCTGACAACTTCGGGCGAAAAGAACAGCAACAGTTATGCGGCTTACGGCATTGGGTTTCTGTTTTCTTTTCTTATTTACTTGTTCATCTTCTTATACGGCGCTCAAGTAATGCGTGGTGTTATCGAGGAAAAAACCAGCCGTGTCATCGAAGTGATCATTTCATCGGTAAAACCATTTCAGCTCATGATGGGAAAAATAGTGGGGATCGCGCTAGTTGGGCTGACACAGTTTCTGTTATGGGTCGTTTTAAGCACGTTTGTTACGTCCCTCATGGCCACCCAGTTTTCGTCCAGAGGAATGATTACCAAAACCACAGGCGGCGTACCCGGGTCGATGAACGTTAACGTTCCTTCGGGGCAGGCATCGAACATTAGAGACGGCGCTCAAGTGGACGGCCGACAAGTGAAAAACAAGGAAGCCGATAGTCCTGCGAAGACTTTTCTTAACGCGATGAACACCCTCAATTTTCCCTACCTACTGGGGTGTTTTCTCTTCTATTTTATAACCGGTTATTTGCTTTACGGTGCTTTATTTGCGGCCATAGGTTCTGCAGTCGACAGTGAGACAGAAACCCAGCAGTTTATGATGCCGGTTACACTTCCATTGGTCTTTGGTTTCGTGATCTCGGTGAATTATGTGGTTAATTTTCCGGACTCGAACCTATCGATTTGGCTTTCGATGGTTCCGTTTTTCGCCCCAGTCGTTATGATGGTGCGCTTACCCTTTAATCCACCAGCCTGGGAAATCGCCTTATCGATGACTTTAATGGTGTTAGGGTTTCTGGGAACGGTTTGGCTGGCCGCCCGTATCTACCGAACTGGAATCCTGATGTATGGAAAGAAAACGAATTTTAAGGAAATCGGAAAGTGGCTATTCTATAAAGGTTAATTGCCTTGGTACTCCTTGCTCTGCCTGCAGTCAAGTGAATGCTTGAAGTTCGTGATACAAACGTTCAGTAGGAAGCCCAACGACATTCGTATAGGATCCTTCGATTCGTTTTATGGCACGCGCTCCTATCCAATCCTGTATCCCGTAAGCCCCGGCCTTGTCAAGAGGTTTAAAGTTACTCACGTACCAGGAGATCTCATCCAATTCCAACTCGGCAAACTCCACACGGGTCACTTCGGAGAAAGATATAAAGTGATTCGCTGTTCGCAGATGTAGTCCGGTTACCACATTGTGGGTCTTGCCCGATAGCTTTAACAACATGCCCTCGGCGTTTTCGGCCGAAGCTGGCTTTCCAATCACTTCGTTCTCACAAATGACGACGGTATCGGCGGTTATGAGAAGTTGATCGGCGGAAAGGTCTGTAAACATAGAAGCTTTTTTTTCGGCCAAAAAGAGCGGCACATCCTCGGGTGAGAGCTCTATGGGATACGTTTCATTAACTTCCCTTACACGTACCTCGAATTTGAAGCCAAGCTGGTTAAGAAGTTCTTTACGTCTGGGTGAGGCCGAGCCTAATAGTATGCGGTATTTAAAGTCTTGAAAGATCATTTTAATTGTAACCCGCCGGTTGACCGGCAAATTTCGACGCAAAATAAACGATTGCCTGTTAATAAATTGTAGGTAAGAGCCGCATACAGAAAGGTATTGGCAGTAAATCTAGTCAGTGGCTGCAGGAAGTGAAATTTCTGTCCAGTGAGTGAACCGGTAAAGTTCTTTCCTAGATGTTTCTATGGCTTTAAATCTTGTTTTATCAAAATTCGGTTAAGTGGTCATATATTAGACTCCTCAAACTGAATGAGGACTGAACTTGATTTCCTATGAAAAAAATCCATTTTTTGGCGTTCCAACTCGCCTGCCTTTCACTTCTAGTATCTATCTCATTTACTTCTAGCGCGCAACTGCAACTTAAGCCAGAGGCTTTGAAAAAAGGAGACAAAGCTCCTTCATTTGTCAGCACCGACTATAAAAATCGCACCGTGCGACTTGACGATCTTACGCACAAGGGTAAGGTGGTGCTTGTCTTCTATCGAGGTCAATGGTGCCCCTATTGTAATCGATACTTAAGCGCGTTACAAGACAGCCTACAACAAATTACTGCTAAAGGTGCTTCGGTGATCGCAATTTCGCCGGAAGTTGCCGCGAACGTTGAAAAGACGATAGATAAAACGAAAGCTACCTTCACAATCATCCCAGATAAAGATTACAAGTTATCTCGCTTGTATAAAACCGCTTATGCCGTAGACGCTATTACTTTAGATAAGATGAAGAAGTACGGCATTGACATGGAAGCAGCTCACGGAAACAAGGAAACTAATTTACCTGTACCAGCTACCTACATTATCAACCAAAGTGGAACTATCATTTTTGCTGACTTTGATCCAAATTATAAACACCGGCCTTCGGTGAAGAGCCTCTTGCAAGCACTTTGATCAGCGACTGTTTGCTTAAAAACTATTCTGCCTTTATTACACTGCAAAGTTGGAGAGAGTCACAGGAGAAAGTTTAAATAAAGAGGGCCGGTCGTTTAAACCAAGGCTTTTTTTGGATGACTTGCCCGAATGCTTTCAGTCAAAGCCTCATAAATCGCCCGGGCAGGCGAATCATCCTTTAAAAGCGCAAGGTGAGCGGCGATAACCGCTTCGTCACCTCGAACGGCGGGCCCGGTTTGAGCCGCAAAGGGTGATGTATGCAAAGCCTTTTCAACAGTATGGTTGATCAAAGGGCCTAAGAAATCAAAAGGCAGGTTCTTCAGGCTAAGGATTTCGGCTGCGATAGTAAAGAGGTGATTACTGAAATTTGCCGCGAAGACGGCGGCAAGATGAAGGACCTTACGAGTATCCGAATTAGCAAAGTGAATGTTTGGAGAAAGAGCACCGGCAATCAGCTCTGTAATCGTAAGCGCGTAATCAGAATCGGCCTCCAAAAAAATGGGAACCGCCGCGAGATCGACCGGAGCAAAAGCGCTGAATGATTGCAACGGATAAAGGACCGCTGAGCCTGAAAGGTGGTCTTTAAAAACATCAAGGCCTACGGTCCCCGATGTGTGAATAAAGATTGTTTCAGCAAAATTGAGCTTTCCGGCAAGCTCAAGCAGAGCGTCATCTCGCAACATGAACAGGTAAGCATCGGCTCCGGGGACAATTTGGTCAAGATGGTCACACGGTTGGCCGCCCAGATCAGACGCTAAAGAGGAGGCATGGTTAAACTCCCTGCTGTACACTTGCTGGATTTGAAAACCCTTTTGAAATAAGGCGACCCCAAGGTGCCGAGCCAAATTACCTGCGCCGAGTAAAGTTATTATCATTTAGTGCACAGGCCAACATGTGCTTGACCCGGCACACTCATGCAATCTTTGGGCCTCAAAAACCGTCAGCCCGAAGATCAGCGGTTAAAAAGCAAGTTAATCCTCGCTTACTTTGCCGAGGCTGGATACATTTCTTTCAATTTTTGCGGGTCTTCCAGTATAGGAAACGCGCGCGACACTAGTTGCACTTGCGTCCAGCTCTTTACTCACATTGACCCGTACTGTAGAGGCGCTCGATGCAACGGCAACGCACTTTTCCACTTTCAAATTTTGGGACTTTATGCTTGAGCCACTTGAGGCTTCGGCATTAAGTAAAGTACCAGACCCCTCAATCCTAATGGTTGAACCCGAACTGGAAGTCAGCCGAAGCTTATCGGCCGTAACTGTAACGTCAACGCTTGAGCCAGAGCTCGATTCACACTTTAGACTTGAAGCGTGCAGAGCCATGGTAATCGATGACCCTGAACTCGCCTCCAAATCGAAGCCTCCTTTTGCCTTCCAGGTGCCAGCAACCTCTGTACGGGAACCAGATCCGGTGACTAAGGAATTAAGCTCAGGACAGGTTACATAGACTTTGAGCACACGTACATTATTCCAAGTGCCGCTATCGTGGTGATCCATGTAAATACGCAGGGTGTTACCTGAAACCTGGGTCTTAAGATCGCCGATTATATTATCGTCTGCTTCGACCTTGATACTTTGGGTGTTTCCCTGACTTAAAAAAAGCTTAATGCCCGTAGAAACATCAATAGAGGTGAACGGTCCGGTTTTGCGATTTTCGGTTTTAATATCCCGGAAGCTGCGTTTAGCAAACTTCGCCTCCAGAAAGGTTATAGAAACAAGAAGGGCGATGACAAACAGCCCGGCTGACTTTAGAAATTTCATGGCGATATTTTAAATAGACTCGATACTTCCACCACTGCTTTTATCTTTCGTCACGTTTTGCGGATTGCCCCGGTAACTAATGCTGCCACCGCTTGAAGCATGGCCGTCAAGCGACTCGCTAATACTGACCGAAATATTGGCTCCACTGCTTACTTCCAATTTGCTGAATTCGGTTAGGAGGTCACCGGCTTTAATCCCTGCTCCACTTGAAGCGCTGCCGTCCACATGGGTGGCTTTTCCTTTAAGCTCGGCGTCGGCTCCACTGCTGGCGCTCATTTCCAGGTCATTTGTGGCGATATCAAGCTTTAGATTTGCTCCCGAACTGGATGAAACCTTAAAATGATCACTGCTGATGAGATTTTATCCTAGTACATCGGAGCCGCTTGTGGCAGTAACCGATTCAATGCGCCTGGCGAGTACCTTGACCTTGATCGTACGACGACCGCTGTTCCAGTTAAAGACGCCTTCGTTATGTTTGTAATAGATGTGCAAAATTCCATCTTCAACCTCGGTACGCACATACCTTATATTTTTTTCACTCGCACTCACTTCGGCCCCCTCGGTATTGCCCATAGTAAGATAGACCGTAATTCCGGTACTTACTTTAATGCCGCTAAATCCGCTTACATGACGCGTTTCGGTTTGAAGGCGGCCATCATCATCATTGTCGTGACGAGTGCTGTTATTAGAAACGCGGCCTTCATCGTCGTCGTCACGGTTCCTGTTTGTTATGTGACAAGCGCTAAGTACCGTTGTCTGGAGAAAAAGCATCAAAAGAACAGTCGGTGTTTTCATGATTATTGAGGTTAGTGTGGTAATTTATACATAGGACACAGCCACGTCACAGGAGGTTACATACCTTACGCGATTAAAGTTAAAAATTTAGGCCGAAGCACAAAAAGAAGAAGCCGGTAGGTAATGATCCCACCGGCCCCGCATCTAATCAACATTAGGACTTATGGTCTATAACCTCCAGAGCCTTCAGCACCTCCAGAGCCTTCAGCGCCGCCTGAGCCTTACGAACTGCAGGCTTCGCAGCTCCCATCGATTGAGCATGACAGAGAATCGACCGTCGCGTCCACCGTCTCCCCGGCGGAAGCCGTGAGTACGACCTCATCACTGCGAACTTCGTCGGGAGAGGCTGTAGCAGGAATCACCGGTTCAAGGCTTGTACCCGCTTGTTTCTCGATCGTAAACTTCACCGCTTGCGTGGCTGCCTGTGTCCTCAGGTAATACATGCCCGTCTTGAGGCCTTTTTTCCAGGCATAGAAGTGCATGGAGGTAAGCTTGGAAATGCTTGGTTCCTGAATGAATAGGTTGAGTGATTGAGACTGGCAAATAAAGGCGCCACGGTCTGCAGCCATGTCAATGAGCGTACGCTGTTTGATCTCCCAAACAGTTTTGTAAAGCTCCTTGATCTCCTGGGGAATCTCGGGAATGTGCTGTATTGAACCGTTTGCTTCGATAATGCTGTTCTTCATCGCTGAGTCCCAAAGGTTGAGACTGGCAAGGTCACGCAAGAGGTGCTTATTCACGACAACAAATTCACCCGACAAAACCCGGCGCGTATAAATGTTGCTGGTGTAAGGCTCAAAACATTCGTTATTGCCGAGGATCTGCGACGTAGAGGCTGTAGGCATTGGCGCGATAAGCAGTGAATTTCGCACACCGTGCATGGCGATTTCGGCCTTTAACTTTCCCCAATCCCAGCGCGTCCCAGGCATAACGTTCCACAGATCAAATTGGAGCTGACCTTTTGATACGGGAGATCCTTCGTAAGTCGAATATTTCCCCTCAACCTTAGCCAAGTCCTTGGAGGCGGTTAGAGCGGCATAATACATGGTTTCGGCAATCTCGCGGTTCACCTCCCGAGCCCGGTCAGAGTCAAAAGCGATGCGCATGAGGATGAACACATCGGCAAGGCCCTGGACACCAAGTCCTAACGGCCGGTTTCTAAGATTGGAGTAACGCGCTTCTTCGACGGGATAATAATTGACATCGATGATCTTGTTCAGGTTGACGGTCGCCTGGTAGGTCACCTCGTAAAGCTTGTCGTGATTGATCTCCTTATTGCTGACGAACCGGGGCAAAGCGATCGAGGCGAGATTACAAACAGCCACTTCGTTAGGCGCGGTATACTCGATGATCTCGGTACACAGATTCGAGCTTTTGATCGTCCCGAGATTTTGCTGGTTCGATTTGGAATTGGCAGCATCCTTGTACAACAGATATGGCGTCCCCGTCTCGATCTGTGAATCCAGGATTGCGAACCATAGATCCTGAGCCTTGACAACTTTGCGCGCTTTGCCTTCCCTTTCATAGCGCTCATATAGCGCCTTGAAAGCAGGTCCCCAGCAGTCGGCCAGACCTGGGCTTTCGTGCGGGCAAAAGAGGCTCCAGTCGCCGTTAGCTTCTACACGCTCCATAAAGAGATCGGGTATCCACAAGGCGTAGAACAGGTCACGTGCACGGTTCTCTTCCTTTCCGTGATTCTTTTTCAGATCCAGGAATTCAAAAACATCAGCATGCCAGGGCTCCAGATAAATGGCGAAAGCGCCCTTCCGTTTACCCCCACCCTGATCGACGTAGCGGGCAGTGTCATTGAAAACTTTGAGCATGGGGACAATGCCGTTACTCGTCCCGTTGGTCCCGCCAATGTAAGAACCGGTCGCGCGTATATTGTGAATGCTGAGCCCAATGCCGCCCGCAGACTGGGAGATCTTCGCTGTTTGCTTTAAGGTGTCGTAAATACCTTCAATGCTGTCGTCTTTCATGGTGAGTAAAAAGCAGCTCGACAACTGGGGTTTCGGGGTCCCGGCATTGAACAGCGTGGGGGTACCATGGGTATACCAGCGCTCAGAGAGCAGGTCGTAGGTGTTGATGACAGCTTCCAGATCATTTTTGTGTATCCCTACGGCAACCCGCATGTACATGTGCTGTGGGCGCTCAACAATTTGCCCATTAAGTTTTAGCAGGTAGGAACGCTCGAGGGTCTTAAAGCCGAAGTAGTCAAAAGCGAAGTCGCGGTCATAAATGATCTGCGAATCAAGGAACTCGGCGTTGGTTTCAATGATTTTGTAAACATCATCGGCCAAAAGCGGGCTTTCAAGCTGTGAACGTGGGTCAACGTAATAATACAGCGCCTTCATCGTGGCCGAAAACGACTTGGTGGTGTTCTTATGGAGGTTGGATACCGCGATGCGGGAAGCAAGCAGCGCGTAGTCCGGGTGGCGGGTGGTGAGGGACGCGGCAGTCTCGGCGGCAAGGTTATCAAGCTCGGTCGTCGTGACGCCGTCATACAGCCCTTCGATTACTTTTTTCGCTACGTCAACCGGGTCGACGAGCCGGGGGTGAAGCCCGTAGCACAGCTTTTCAATGCGGGCGGTTATCTTGTCAAACTTGACCGATTCGGTCTTTCCATCTCTCTTTATTACAAACATTTCTTTTTAAGTATAGGGAGTATTAAGTATTAGGGGGTGTTGGTATTCGCTGGTTTAAAACTCGTCATTAAGTGAAAAGGTCTTGCTCGCCGGTTCAGCGCTGCTTCCCATAACCCCGCTCTTTTGGTAGTCCCCTACCCGCTTCTCGAAGAAATTGGTCTTGCCCTGCAGGGAGATGAGTTCCATGAAGTCAAACGGATTCATGGCGTTATAGATTTTGGGATAGCCAAGTTCTCCTAACCAGCGGTCGGCTACGAATTCGATGTACTGCTGCATAAGCCGGGCATTCATTCCAATGAGATCGACAGGCAGTGAGTCGGTCACAAATTCTTTTTCAATACGCACCGCATCCGTTATGATTTCCACAACACGTTCACGGCTGAGCTTTGTTTGAAGCATTTTGTACAGCAGGCAGGCGAATTCACAATGCAAGCCCTCGTCACGAGAAATTAACTCGTTTGAAAAAGTAAGCCCAGGCATGAGCCCGCGTTTCTTAAGCCAAAAGATCGAGCAAAAACTACCCGAGAAGAATATTCCCTCAACTGCCGCAAAAGCGACCAGTCTTTCGGCAAAGTTGCCGTGGGTGATCCAGCGCAGCGCCCATTCGGCTTTCTTTTTAACGCAGGGAACAGTTTCAATAGCATGGAACAGGCGTGTCTTCTCCTGATTATCCTTGATGTAGGTATCTATAAGCAGGGCATACGTTTCAGAGTGGATATTTTCCATCATGATCTGAAAGCCGTAAAAGCACCGCGCTTCGGGAATTTGAACTTCGCTCATGAAGTTGACCGCCAGATTTTCATTTACGATCCCGTCGCTGGCCGCGAAAAAGGCGAGAATGTGGGAGATAAAATGACGCTCGCCATCATTGAAGGCTACCCAGTCCTTGGTATCCATCGAAAGGTCGATCTCCTCGGCAGTCCAAAAGCTTGCTTCATGCTGCTTGTACATTTTCCATACTTCGGGATATTTAATCGGTAGAATAACAAAACGGTCCTTGTTTTCAGCAAGGATAGGTTCAACAGGTGCGATCGATTCGGTAATGTGCTCAATCATATAATGCGTTTTACTAGAAAGAAAAAGGTGAAATTATTTAAAGGGTGTTTTTATCAAAACTACCTAGAAGGCTGGCCCTGGAGCCTTTCAAATTTTCAACAACCCGTCTCAAATGTGGAGAAAAACACGCTTGTGCTGAGAATAACGTTCGTAGACGCCTGTCAAGGCTTTATACGGCCGTACAGACCAAAAAGGTTAACAAGTGGATAAAAATAGTCTTGGCTAATTAAAAAACCATTATCCAGGGCTAGGCTCCCCTCATTCACAAGTTGTTCACACTTTCGAGCTCAAGACCGGTATTGATGAGGTTGAATTTATATAATCGCGGAATCCCGGTCGCGATTTCGGTATGCTCAATATCGCTTTCGCTAATATGCTCTAGAAACATCATGAGTGCGCGGAGGCTGTTCCCATGTGCAGACACTAAAATTGTTTCGCCCTTCACAAGCAGCGGCATAATGTGCGTCTGGTAATAGGGGATCGCCCGCTCACCAGTCTGCTTTAGACTTTCACCGTTCGGAGGCGCAATGGCATAGCTGCGACGCCATGCATTGAACTGCTGCTCTCCGTATTTCTCCTTGATCTCCTGTTTATTGAGACCTTGCAAATCACCATACATGCGTTCGTTCAGTGCCCTGTCTTTGAAAACAGGAATGCTTTGCTGCCCAATCACTTCGAGTATGATCGTGAGTGTATGCTGAGCGCGTATAAGAGCAGAGGTAAAGGCCGAATTAAAGACGTAGCCCTTCAATTTCTCACCGGCAAGCCGGGCCTCTTCGCATCCTTTTTCACTCAGATCAACGTCGACCCAGCCTGTGAACCGGTTTTCAAGGTTCCACGCCGACTGACCATGACGCACAATGATTAACTGAGAGTGGACAACTGGCTCTTGAAATTGGGGCATCGTGCAATTTACGCATTTTTATTGGGCTGCCTTTCGCGTTCACGGCAAGGTAAGGAGATCAGATCGATCAGTATTCCGTCTGGTGATCTCAAGCTGATCCCGTGATGGATGACCTGCCACGCATAAGGGCACCTCTAAAAACTCGGAAAGGCAAATTTATTTTATCAAACACTTGATTTATAGCGGTTTGACTGCTATATTTCGGTATGAAAACGTTCAAGAAAA
>JAABUX010000845.1_pt1 | contig 49431 bp, 43 predicted proteins | sample 5561851 | NCBI WGS metagenome assembly JAABUX01 (sample SAMN10711883, study PRJNA513361) | rock metagenome | isolation source: Antarctica rocks | place: Antarctica: Victoria Land, Richard Nunatak red sandstone | collected 2016-01-03 | reverse complement strand
ACGTGGTGACCTCCGTCATGCTCGTGCTCGCCGATCACCAGCACGGTCTGGCCGACCAGCGGATGAAACGGGTAGGCGACCACGGCTTCGTATGTCAGAAACCCGGCACTATGGCCCCGGCTCGGACCAGCGCAGTACCGTGCCGCTGCTGATGTGGCACGGCGGTGGGCTGACGGGCGTGACGTGGGAGACGACGCCGGACGGCCGCATGGGCTGGCGCGACTGGTTCCTGCGGCAGGGGTGGCCTGTTTACGTGTCCGACGCGGTCGAGCGCGGCCGGGCCGGCTGGGCGATGTATCCCGACATCCTGCCGGGGGAGCCGGTGTTCCTGACCACCGCCAATCCGTACGAGCGGTTCCGTATCGGCGACGGCCCTGGGTCATTCAACCAAAATCCGGCCAAGCGGCGCCAACTGCCAGGCAGCCAGTTCCCCGCCGAGGGCTACGACAGCTTCGTCAAGCAGAACGTGCCGCGCTGGACCACGACGGACGGGATGACGATCGACGCCTACCTTGCCGAGGTGGACCGGGTGTGCCCCTGCGTGCTGCTGTTCCACAGCCAGGCCGGGCAGTTCGGCTTCAAGGTGGCGCAGGCGCGGCCGGACAAGGTGCGCGCCCTGGTGGCGCTGGAGCCCGCGGGGATCGGCGACCCGGCGCAGGCGGCCAAGCTGAAGGGCATCCCGATCCTGGTGATGTATGGCGACAACATCAACAAGGACTCGCGCTGGCCGGCCATACGCGCCAGCGGGATCGGCTTTGTGGACCTGGTGCGGCAGGCGGGTGGGGACGTGCAGGTGGTGGACCTGCCGGACCGGGGCATCCTGGGCAACTCGCACATGATGATGATGGATCGGAACAACCTGCAGGTAGCGCAAGTGGTGCAGGACTGGTTGGTGGGGAAAGGGCTGGCGAAGTAGGGCCGCTGCAGCCAGGCGCGGGCTGCTCTGGTGGGCGGCAAGGGCCTACCCTCCGGGGCAGCGTCCATGGCCCGGCGCCGGTGCGTCCCGGCGCACCCGCAAGTCCTGCGGCTCCTTCAATCCTGGCTGCAACAAGACATGTTGTGATTTGTTTATCGATATACCTTCATGTATCTGCAATCTGAGCGATGCGGCCCCCGCCGCACATCAGGGATGTGGACGGTCCAGATGCTTCTGAACGCGCAGCGGCGGGAGGGCGGCCCGTGCCGGTAGGGCAGCTTGTTGCGGCCGTGACGGGCGGCGCCTCGGTGCTGGTGACGGGTTCTGCTGGAGGGGCTCCCCTGCTTGCCGCGCTCGCCCAGCTTCTTGCCCGCACCGGCGCCCGCATCCGTGTGCTGCATGTGCGCCCGCCGCTCGACTTGCAGGGGTTCATGAAGCAGGTCGCACGGGTGGATGGAGCACTGGATGGCAGCATGCTTGAACAGGGCTTCGATGCCTTGACCATTCCCGGCGCCGATTGTGACCGCATCGCACTGCTCGTCGAGGACGCGGACAAGATGCCGCGGGAAACCCTGCGGTACTTGGAGCTTGCCCTCGGTATGGAACCGTGCCTGCAGGTGATCCTTGCGGGGCAGTCCGGGATCTCGGACATGCTGGCGCTTGATGGCTTTGCCGGGCTGCGGCGCCGGATCGCGTTGCACGTCGCCCTGCCTGATGCCGAGCCCTCGCTCGCCGTGGAGCCCTCACGGCCGCAACTGGCTGGCGAGGCCCTCCCAGCGTCGTTGGCCCCTGCGGAGGCGTTGCCTCGCCCATACAGGACAAGGTCGCTCCGGCACCTGACCGGCGCTGCACTGGCGGCTGGCCTGGCGTTGGTTGCCGGTTCATCCCTGCTCCGGCCGGTGCCGAGCGGTGGAGCCACCCGGGTCACGCTTGCTCCCCCACCCTCTTCTGGAATCACCGGGCCAGCCGGCGTGCAGGAAGGGGCGAGCACGGCCGTTCCAGCATCCCTACGCCGTCCGGAGCCGGCTGCGGATGGACCGTCGGCTGGTGCTGACCACCCGTCCGCCCCTCTCGCCAGCGTTCAGCCGGTGCCGGCGGCAGAACCTAGCCTGACATCTACGCCCGCAGCACCCACGCTTGCGGCGGAGGCGCCTGCCACGCCTGATCGCCTGCCCAGTTTGCCGCCCGAGCCTGATCCCGTGATTCTAGCCGGGCCGCCTCCTGACCCGGTGATGGCGCCGGCTGCCGAGGCGGCGCCCTCGGCGCCTGCCGCCACGGAGCCGGCCCTTGCCTCAAGCCCCGCTCCGACGCCAAGCGCCCCGGTAGCGACAGCCGATGCCACACTGGCCGAGCCTGATCCCATGCCCCTGGCCGAGCCGCGGTTTCCCGCGCAGCTTCCTGCTGCGCCAGGCCCCGCCGCAGTCCCGGCAACTCCTGTTCCGCACCGCGCGCAATCCCGTCCCGCGTCCGTCCGTCCTGAGCGCGTTGCGGACCGGCGTCCTGCACCCGCGCAGGACGCTCAACGCTGCCGCAGCATCATTCTGCGCCTGCAACTCGGAGAGGCCCCCAACGATGGCGAGCGAATCTATCTCCGCAATGGCTGCCGCTAGGATGGCTGCGTTCAAGCTCCTGCGCCCCGCCCTGATGTCCGCCGTGCTGGCCCTCGCCGCCTGTGCGGCTCCGCCAGTCCCGAACAGCGCCGCCTTGTCGCCCTCCCCACCGAAGCAGGCGCTGGCATTCGGGGATGCCGTCGATCAGCTCACTTTTGCGCTGTTCGCCCGCGCCAAGCTCGACCGCGCGGAAAGCGCCAACCGCGTCCTGGTGATCGATCCGCTGATCGACCGTGCGTCGGGCAGCCAGGCCAAGGCGACGCAGTCCATGGAGCAGCGCGTGACCGAGGTGGTGCGCACCCGCTTCAGCGCGATCACGCCGCAGCCGTTCAACGCCGAGAGCCTGTCGTCGCAGCCGCTGCTCCTGGTTGGCAGCATCACGCCGGTCGCCGCGCCTGGCGTTGTCCCGCCGACCACCTCGGCCACCCAGACCTACCGCATCTGGGCCGCTCTTGCTGATCTCCGCACCAACCGCATCGTCAGCCACGAGACGGCGTGGGTCCGCGCCGACGGGGTGGACATGACGCCGACGCCGTTCTTCCGGGACAGCCCGTCCTGGCTCGCGGACCGCATCCAGGCTGCCTACATCAAGACCTGTGCCGGCAACCCCGGCGATGCCATCGACCCAACCTACCTCAGCAGCCTGCAGACCGCGGCGACCGTTGCTGACGGCATCAGGGCTTATGAGGGCGGCCGCTACCAGGAGGCGCTGGCGTTGTACACCAAGGCCAGGGCGGAACCTGCGGGCGACCAACTCCGCGTCTATAACGGGATCTACCTCGCCGAGGCCGCGCTCGGCCGCAAGGCGAGCGCCGCGAGGGCGTTCGGCACGCTGGTCGATTACGGGTTGCAGAACGGCAAGCTGGCGGTGAAGTTCGTGTTCCGGCCTGACAGCACGCAGTTCTGGCCGGACCGGGCCGTCAGCGGCCCATATCCGATGTGGCTGCGCGAGATTGCGGACCATACTGCGATGCAGCCTGCCTGCCTGCGCCTGGTGGGCCATACCAGCCCAACTGGCCCGGCCGAGGCCAACCAAGTGCTGTCCCTGGCCCGCGCCACGCAGGTGCGCAAGCGGCTGGTAAGCCTCAAGCCGCGGCTGGCGACGCAGACGGATGCCACGGGCCGCGGCAGCGCCGACCCGATCGTCGGCTCCGGCCGCGACGACGGCAGCGACGTGCTGGACCGCCGCGTCGAGTTCGAGACCCGGCCGTGCCTGGAGGCGGACAGGGGCGGGGCAAGGCAGGGATAGGCGTGCAGCCACGACGCCTTCGTCGGTTGCCGGCCTCGGCCGTGCCAGCCGCTCAGGGTGCGCATGACATGAGGACCATGCCAGCCTAATTCCATTTCCCTCCGAGCCGGGCAATCGCATATGGCGCAAGAAGCGCATCGGCTTCCTTTTCCTCTGGGAAAGGGAGCAGGCGGCTCAACCCGCCTCATGGGCGGGAGTTGGCATCCCCACTCAATGCGTCAGTATCTTTGACAGGAACGCCCGCGCCCGCTCGCTCGCAGCACCTCCGAAGAACGCATCCCGTCCCGCGTCCTCCACCACCTCGCCGGCGTCCATAAACACCACCCGATGCGCCACCTTGCGGGCGAAGCCCATCTCGTGCGTGACTACCATCATCGTCATGCCATCCCGCGCCAGCGCCACCATCACGTCCAGCACCTCGCTGACCATCTCGGGGTCCAGCGCACTCGTCGGTTCATCGAACAGCATCACTACCGGGTCCATCGCCAGGGCGCGGGCAATGGCGACGCGCTGCTGCTGGCCGCCGCTGAGCTGGCCGGGATATTTGTCGGCGTGCGCCGACAAGCCAACACGGTCCAGCAAGGCGGCGGCCCGGCGCCGGGCGTCGGCGGCCGGGCGGCGCAGCACCTTCTGCTGGGCCAGGCATAGGTTCCCGATCACCCGCAGGTGCGGGAACAGCTCGAAGTGCTGGAACACCATGCCCACCCGGGCGCGCAGCCGCGGCAGGTCCACGCCGCGCCCCTGGCCACCTATGGGCAGGTCCACGCCGTCAACGGTGATCGCCCCTTCCTGGAACGGCTCCAGCGCGTTCACGCACTTGATCAGCGTGGACTTGCCGCTGCCGGAGGGACCGCAGACCACCAAGACCTCGCCCTTGGCGACGGTCAGGGAGCAGCGTTTCAGGACCTGCATCGCCGGGCCATACCATTTGCTGACCCCGTCCATGGTGATGACGGCTGGAGTAACGATGGCGGACATCGAGGCCCCTAACGGATGATGGCGATGCGTCCGCCCAGGCGCTTCACCCCCTGGGACGCCAGGAAGCATACGGTGAAGTAAACGGCGGCAGCGAACACGTACATCTCCACCAGCCGCCCATCCCGCTGCGCCACCTTGCTCGCCGCGCCCATGAAGTCGGTGATCGACAGCACGTACACCAGCGAGGTGTCCTGGAACAGCACCACCGTCTGCGTCAGCAGCACCGGCAGCATGGTGCGGAACACCTGCGGCAGCACGACCGACCCCATCACCTGCCGATAGGTCAGCCCCAGCGCATACCCCGCCTGCATCTGGCCGCGCGGGATGCTGCCGATGCCAGCGCGGATGATCTCGGAGAAGTATGCCGCCTCGAACAGGGTGAAGGTCAGCAGGCTGCTGGCGAACGCGCCGACCTGCACCGGACGGCTGGCGCCGGTGGCCCACTGGCCGAGGTAGGGTACGAGGAAATAGAACCAGAAGATCACCAGCACCAGCGGCAGCGCCCGCATCAGGTTGACGTAGCCCGTCGCGATCGTTCCCAGCACCCGGCCCCCGGCCAGCCGCAGCAATGCTATCCCCGTGCCGAGCACCACCCCTCCCGCCGCGGCCAGGAAGGTCAGCGTCAGCGTGAAGCGCATCCCGTCCAGGAACAGGTAGGGCAGGCTGCGGCGGATGACGTCCCAATCAAACCCCACGGGCGGTTCCCGTCATGCCCCGACTTTCGTCATGCCCCGACTTTCGTCATGTCCCGACCCTCGTCAGGCCCCAGCATAGCCCGGCACCCGCACCCGCCGCTCCAGCCAGCGCATCAGCAGCGTCGCCAGGAGGTTCACCACCAGGTAGCCGGCCGTCGCCGCCGTGAACGCCTCGAACACCTGAAACGAGAACTCCTGCATCGCCCGCGCCCGCGCCGTCAGCTCCGCCAAGCCTATGGTCAGCGCGACGGAGGTGTTCTTCACGGTGTTGATCAGCTCGCTGGTCAGCGGCGGGAGGATGATGCGGAACGCCATCGGCAGCAGCACGTAGCGGTAGGTCTGCGGCACCGTGAGCCCCAGCGCCGTTCCCGCCAGGCCCTGGCCCCGCGGCAGCGCGCCCAGCCCGGCGCGCACCTGCTCGGCCACCCGCGCCGACATGAACAGGCCGATCCCGGCGGCGGAGATCACGAACGGCGCGTCCTGCAGGGATTTCAGCCAATCGCCGGCCGCCACCGGCACCACCTCCGGCAAGACGAAGTACCACAGGAACAACTGCACCAGCAGCGGGATGTTGCGGAACAGCTCCACCCATGCCGTGCCCACCGCCCGGGCGAGCGGGTTGGGCAGCGTCCGCAGCACGCCCATCACGGTGCCCAGCGCCAGCGCCACCAGCCACGCCAGGGCGGACACCTCCAGCGTCGTCAGCAGGCCCTGCAGCAGCATGTCCCAGTAGGTGCCGACGCCCTCCGGCGAGGGGTCCCAGAAGATGCGCCAGTTCCAATGGTAGCTCATGGCGGCGGCGCCATTGCGAGCCGGCTTCGGCGCGGCGATCCAGGGGCGGCCAGGACTGCGTTGGCCGTTCTGGATCGCCGCGTCGCGAGCGCTTCTTGCAATGACAGCGGGGGCAATGACAGCGGGGGGTTAGCTGCCGTAATGCGCCGGGTCCGGGCTGTCGCTGGGGTTCTGGAAGGCGTGGGCCAGCACGGGAGGCATCGGCAGGTTCAGGTTCAGGTTGCGCGGCGGGATCGGCTGGGTGAACCAGCGGTTGTACAGCGCCGTGCCCTCGGGGCTGCGGAACAGCGCCGCAGTCGTGCTGTCCACCAGCGTCTTGAACGGGGCGTCGTCCTTGCGCAGCATGATGGCATACGGCTCGGGCTGGCTGAACGCGTCCTCGCTGATGCGGTAGGCGCCGGGGTCCTTGCTGGCGGCGACCAGGCTGGCCAGCAGCACGTCGTCCATCACGAACGCGGCGGCGCGGCCGGTCTCGACCAGCAGGAAGCTCTCGGCATGGTCCTTGGCGGTCAGGATGTTCAGGCCGAGCTTGCGCTGGGTGTTGGCGGCGTTGAGCTGCACGATGTTGGTGGTGCCGCTGGTGGACACGACGCTGCGGCCCTTCAGGCTGTCGATGTCCGTCAGGCCTGTCGCGGCCTTGGACACGAACTTGCTGGCCGTCAGGAAGTAGGTGTTGCTGAACGCCACCTGCTGCTGCCGGGCGGCGTTGTTGGTGGTGCTGCCGCACTCCATGTCGATGGTGCCGTTGGCCAGCAGCGGGATGCGGGTGCTGCTGGTGACGGGCGTCATCTCGACCTTCAGCGCGGGCATCCCAAGCTGCGCCTTGATGGCATCCACCACCTTCAGGCAGACGTCGATGGCGAAGCCGACCGGCTGCTGCTTGTCGTCGAGGTAGCTGAACGGCACCGAGCTGTCGCGCACCCCCATGGCGATGGTGCCGGTCTCCTTGATCTTCTGCAGCGTCCCGGTCAGCCCCTGCGCGTCCGCGGCGGCGGGAAGGACGAGGCTTAGCGCGACTGCGAGGTGGGCGAGGCGCATGACGGGAACTCCTGACATCATTGCGGGCGGGCGGCCCATCGCCGGGCGATGCGGTTCCGTGCGGCGACCGCGGCGACATTAGCCGACCCGCCGCCCCCGTCCACTATGGGACTAGCGCACGTGGCAAGAGGACGTCGCCTACCTGCTCCCTCTCCCTCCGAGAGAGGGCCGGGGTCGTACGCGCCAACTTAGGCCGGCCCACCCGGGCGCGCAGCCGCGGCACGTCCACACCACGCCCCCGCGATGCCGCTTGCTGCAACGAGGGGCGGTCCATAGGCTCCCGGAATGGTACGGTTCCTCCTTCGCCGCCTGGTTCTGGCCGCCCTGGTCTGCCTGACGGTGCTGGTGCTCAGCTTCGCGCTTACCCGCGTTGCCGGAGACCCGGCCGTGGCGGTCGCCGGGCCGCAGGCGACCGCGGCGGACATCGCGGCCATCCGCACCGCCTATGGCCTGGACCGTCCCTTGCCGGAGCAGTTCCTGTCCTGGGTCGGCGCTGCGGCGCAGGGTGACTTTGGCCGGTCCTACCTGTTCCGCGCGCCCGTGGGCGGGCTGATCCGCAGCCACCTGCCGGTGACGCTGGTGCTGGGCCTGGTCGGGCTGGGCTTCGCCGTGCTGGTCGCGTTGCCGCTGGGGATCCTCGCGGCGCTGCACGAGGGGCGGATGTTGGACCGGCTGGCGGGGCTGGTGGCGCTGCTCGGCCAGGCGGTGCCGAGCTTCTGGCTGGCGCTGCTGCTGATCGTCGGCGTGGGGCTGCGGCTGCAATGGTTGCCGATCGGCGGGCTGGACGACTGGACGGGCTACGTGCTGCCGGGCTTCGTGCTGAGCTTCTCCGCCGTCCCCGCGCTGATGCGGCTGACCCGGGCGGGCATGATCGACGCGCTGGGGTCCGACTACATCCGCACCGCGCGGGCGGGCGGGCTGTCGCAGGCCAGCATCGTGCTGAAGCACGCCGCGCGGAACGCCGCCATGCCGGTGGTGGCGATCGCCGCGGTGCAGTTGGGCTTCATGCTCGGCGGCTCCATCGTGATCGAGAGCGTGTTCAGCCTGCCCGGCCTGGGGTTCCTCGCGTGGGAGAGCATCAGCAAGAACGACTTTCTCGTCGTGCAGGCGGTGGTGCTGCTGCTGGCGGTCATCTACATCGCGCTGACCCTGCTGGCGGACCTGCTGAACGCGGTACTGGACCCGCGGCTGCGGACGGGATGATGGCTTACCGAGTGGCCAGGCGTGGGGTCATCAAGGACGCGGCGGCCGGCCTGGGGGCGCTGATCGTGGGTTGCGTACTGCTGGCGGCGCTGTTCGGGCCGTCGCTGGTCCCGTACGATCCGTTCGCCCAGGACCTGACGCATCGCCTCGTGCCGCCGCCCTGGATGGGGGGCGACCCGGCGCACCCGCTGGGCACCGACGGGCTGGGGCGCGACTACCTGGCCCGGCTGGTGCTGGGCGCCCGCATCTCCCTGCTGATCGGGTGCAGCGCGGCGCTGGCGGGCGGGTTGATCGGCATTACGCTGGGGGTGCTGGGCGGGTTCTTCGGCAGCTGGGTGGACGACGCCGTGCTGTTCGCGATCACCTGCCGGCTGAGCATTCCCGTCGTGCTGGTCGGGCTGGCGGTGGTGTCGGCGGTGGGCGGGTCGCTGCTCGTGGTGCTGCTGACGCTGGGGCTGCTGCTGTGGGACCGCTTTGCCGTGGTTGCGCGCACCACCACGATGCAGGTCCGCACGCTGGATTACATCGCCGCCGCCCGGGCCGCCGGGGCGTCGCAGGTGCATGTGCTGTTGCGCGAGGTGCTGCCCAACATCGCTCCGCACCTGGTTGTAGTCGCGACGCTGGAGGTGGCGCTGGCGATCCTACTGGAGGCGGTGCTGTCGTTCCTGGGCGTGCCGGCGCCGCTGCCGAGCTGGGGGCTGATGATCGCCGAGGGCAAGGATTACATGTTCTTCACCCCCTGGGTGATCATGGTGCCGGGCCTGAGCCTGTTCGTGCTGATCCTGGGCATCAACCTGCTGGGTGACGGCTTGCGGGACCTGCTCCGCGCCCGCGGCGCCTGATCCTGTGCCGGATGTCTCAAAGCTTGGCGTCCCATTCCTTGGCCCCCCAGTGCTTGGCCCCCCAGTGCTTGGCGCAATTGTCCTCGACGTCGCCGGCCTTCGCGTCGGGTTCGATGGGGTGGAGGCGGTGCGCGGCGTATCCCTGCAGGTGCGGCGCGGCGAGACGCACTGCCTGGTGGGCGAGAGCGGCTGCGGCAAGTCGGTCACGGCGCTTGCGGTCATGGGCCTGCTGGTGCGCGGGGCGCGGCGCTCCGCCGGGCGCCTGCGGTTCGAGGACACCGACCTGCTGCCGCTGTCCGACCGCGCCATGGGGCGGCTGCGCGGGGACCGCATCGGCATGGTGTTCCAGGACCCGATGACGGGGCTGAACCCGGCCTACACCATCGGTTCGCAACTGACGGAGGTTTACCGCCGGCACCGCGGCGGCAGCCGGGCGGCGGCGGTGGAGCGGGCGGCGGAGCTGCTGGGCCGGGTGGGCATCGCAGCGCCGGGCCTGCGGCTGCGGCAGTTCCCGCACCAGCTCAGCGGCGGGCTGCGGCAGCGGGTGATGATCGCCCTGGCGCTGATCTGCGGCCCGGCGCTGCTGATCGCCGACGAGCCGACCACCGCGCTGGACGTGACGGTGCAGGCCGGCATCCTGCGCCTGCTGATGGGCTTGCAGGCCGACATGGGTTTGGCCCTGCTGCTGATCACCCACGACCTGGGCGTGGTGGCCCGCGTGGCGCACCGGGTCAGCGTGATGTACGCCGGCGAGGTTGTCGAGAGCGCGCCGGTGGCCGACCTGTTCGCGCGGCCGAGCCATCCCTACACCCAGGGGCTGCTCGCCAGCGTGCCGGTTCCTGGCAAGGGAAGCCGGGACCAGCCGTTGGGCAGCATCCCCGGCACGGTACCGCGCATCCCGCCGGGCTTCGTGGGGTGCGGCTTCCGCGACCGCTGCGCCCATGCCATGCCGGCCTGCGCGGACCCGGTGCTGGTGCGCCACCGCTCGCCGGACCATGCCTGCCGGTGCCTGCTCCCGGCATGATCCCCGCCATCCAGGTCAGCAACATCTACCGCTGCTTCGGCCGGGTGCGCGCGGTGGACGGCGTCAGCCTGCTGGTGCCGGCCGGGGGCGTGCTGGGCATCGTGGGGGAGAGCGGCTGCGGCAAGAGCACCCTGGCGCGGCTGATCCTGGGCCTGCTGGCGCCCAGCAGCGGCGGGGTGCTGGTGGCGGGGCAGCGGCTGGCCGCGCTGGACCGCCGGGCGCGGGCGCGGCTGATCCAGCCGGTGTTCCAGGACCCGTACTCCTCGCTGAACCCCCGCCAGCGCGTGCGGGACATCGTCGCCCTGCCGCTGCGGGCGCAGGGCCAGCGCGACGTGGCCGGCCCGGTGCGGGACATGCTGGACCGCGTCGGCCTGCACGGGGCGCTGGCCGACCGCCTGCCGTCGCAGCTCAGCGGCGGGCAGCGCCAGCGCGTCGCCATCGCCCGCGCGCTGGTGGGCCGCCCGCGCATCCTGGTGTGCGACGAGCCGACCAGCGCGCTGGACGTGTCGGTGCAGGCGCAGATCCTGAACCTGCTGGCGGAGCTGCGGCGGGAGCTGGGCCTGACGCTGGTGTTCATCAGCCACAACCTGGCCGTGGTGGAGCGCATCGCCACCGAGGTCGCGGTCATGTACCTGGGCCGCATCGTCGAGCAGGCGGAGGTGGACGCGCTGTTCACCCAGCCGAGGCACCCCTACACCCGCGCCCTGCTGGCCAGCGTGCTGACGCCGGTGCCGGGGCTGGGCATTCCCGACGCCGGGTTGGGCGACACGCCGCCCGACCCGGCCAACATCCCCGCCGGGTGCCGCTTTCATCCCCGCTGCCCCGTGGCGGAACCGCGGTGCGGCGTTGCCAGTCCGGATGGGATCACGGTGGCAGGACGGCTGGTCGAGTGCATGTTAGCAACGATATGATCAATCAATAACAGGATCGTGACCGGGCGGCGTCATCGTGGTATCAGGTTCCACGCCGTATGTTGGCGTATCACGCGATTTGGGATGAGACGGTCAACATGAGAGTCAAGTTGGGTTTCCTGGCCCTTGCCGGCGCTGTGCTGGTGCAGGGCTGTGCGCAGGTGCCGCAGGGTCCGACCGTGCAGGTGCTGCCCGGACGCGGCAAGTCCTTCGAGGCATACCAGGTGGATACCTCCATCTGCACGCAGTATGCGGCGTCTGCGGTGCAGGGCCAGGCTGAGCGTGCCAATGGCCAGGCCGTCGGCGGCGCCGTGCTGGGCACCCTGTTGGGGGCTGGGCTTGGCGCGGCGGTGGGCGGCGGGCGCGGCGCCGGCATCGGTGCGGCGTCTGGCGCAGTGCTCGGGACGGGGCTTGGCGCGTCGGGGTCGGCCAATCACCAGGGCGGCATCCAGGAGCAGTACGACAACGCCTACGTCGCCTGCCAGGTGTCCAAGGGCAACCGGGTGCCGCAGGCGCCGGTGATCGTCGAGCGGGCGCCGGTGCTCGTCCAGCCGGCTCCCTATTATGTGCAGCCCGCGCCGTACTACGCGTACTGACGCAGGCTGGCCGCCTACTTCCAGCTTGACAGGAAGAAGCGCGGCAGCTCGTCGCCGTAGGGCTTGAAGTTGAGGGTCCGCGTGGTCGCGTAGGTCGTGACGAAGGTGAACAGCGGCATGTAGTAGGCCTGCTCGGTGATCCGCCGGATCGCCGCGCTGTAGGCGCCGCGGCGCACGTCGGGGTCCGTGCTGCTGCCGCCCTGCTGCAGCAGGTCGCGCACCGCCGGGTCACGCGAGTAGTCCTGGCCGCCGAAGGTGAAAAAGAACGGCAGGTAGGCCGAGGCGTCGTTGATCGAGTAGCTGCCCCAACTGCCGAGATCGAGCGGGTTACGGCCCTCGATGCTGCGCTGCAACGCGGCGCCGATCTGCAACTGCGTTACCCGGGCGTGGATGCCGACGGCCGCCAAGTAGCCCTGGATCGCGCCCATCCACTGCGGCAGCAGGTAGCCGGTCATCTCGGTGTCGAAGCCGTCGGGGTAGCCGGCCTCCTTGAGCAGGGCCTTCGCCTTGGCTGGGTCGTAGTCGTAATGGACGGCGATGCCCTGGTCGCAGCCGAACTGCGTGGGGAAGCAGGGGGCGTCAAGCACGCGGGAGCCGCCGGGCATGAACTGCCGGGCCATGGTGGGCCGGTCGATGGCGTGCATGATCGCCTGGCGCACTTTTAAGTTCGTCAGCGGGTTGTCGGCCCCGGTGCGCCCGGCGGCGTCCATGTTCATGTAGCCGACCCGCATGCTCTCCTGCTGCATGGTCTGCAGCGTCGGCACCTGGCTGATGCTGGCGAGCTGGTCCGGGCTGAACTGCCAGATCCAGTCGGCCTGGTTGCCCAGCAGGGCCGTCAGCTCGCCGGTGGCGTCGGTGACCTCCTTGATCAGCAGGCGGCGGATGGGGGGCTTGCCCTTGGGGCTGTCGAAGTAGTCGTCGTTGCGCTCCATCTCGATCTGGCTGACGCCATCGACGCGGGTGATGCGGTAAGGGCCGGTGCCGACCGGCGCCTGCGAGTATTCGGCGCCCACCCGCTCGCGGTAGGCCTGGGGCAGGATCGGCAGCACCATGGCGATGTATTCCAGCGCGGCTGGGAACACCCGCTTTAGCCGCAGGCGGACATGGAGGTCGTCGATCTTCTCGGCCCCGGCCAGGAAGGCGAAGTTGCTGGGCACGGCCACCTGCTTGTCGGTCAGGATGGAGTTCACGGTATAGACGACGTCATCGGCGGTGAACGCGCTGCCGTCATGGAAGCTGACGCCGGGCCGCAGCTCGAACTCCAGGGTGGTGGGGTCGGCGTAGCGCCAACTGGTGGCGAGCAGCGGCTTTAGCTGGAACGTCTCGGGGTCGCGGTAGATCAGGGTGTCCCAGGCTTGCAGCGCCACCACCAGCCCGGTGCGCTGCGAGTTGTAGTAGGGATCGACGTTCGGCACCGCATCGCGCCAGGCGATCCGCAGGGTGTCCTGCGCCTTCTGTGCGTGCGCCAGGCCCAAACTGGCGACCAGGTATAACCCGCTTAGCCACATTCGAACCCGCACTGCTGTCTCCCCGCCGCCCTGATCAGACCTTTATACCATTCAAGGAAGGTTCCGACCTGCTTGTCCCAACTTGCGCCCGTTTCAATCTGGGCGCGTCCCAACCTGAGCGCGTCATTGCGGGCCGGTTTCGGCGTGGCAATCCAGGTGACAAGGAGTGCGCTCGCCCGCCTAGATTGCCGCGCCGAAGCCGGCCCGCAATGACGATGTGCCTAATACTGGCGAGGACTGTCGGTGGATGAGGTCGTCGCGCCCACCTCAACCCATGGTCGCGTTGAACGCCCCGCCATCAAGCAGCAGGTTCTGGCCGACGATGAAGCCGGACTGGGCGGCGCACAGGAACACGCAGGCGTCGCCGAACTCCGCGGGGTCGCCGACGCGGTTGGCCGGGGACAGCTTGGCGCGCTCGGCGATCTCGGCCTCGATGGTGCGGCCGGACTTGTCGGCCAGGGCCTGCGTGGTGGTCCGCAGGCGGTCGGTCAGGTAGGGGCCGGGCAGTAGGTTGTTGATGGTGACGTTGTGCCGCGCCACCTGCCGCGACAACCCGGCGACGAAGCCGGTCAGCCCGGCCCGCGCCCCGTTGCTCATGCCCAGGGTGGCGATGGGCGACTTCACGCTGGCGGAGGTGATGTTGACGATGCGGCCGAAGCGCCGCTCGGTCATGACGTCCACCACGGAGCGGATCAGGAAGATCGGCGTCAGCATGTTGGCGTCGAGCGCCTTGATCCAGTCGTCACGCTCCCAGTTGCGGAAGTCGCCGGGCGGGGGGCCGCCGGCGTTGTTGACCAGGATGTCCGGCGCTGGGCAGGCGGCCAGGGCGGCGGCACGGCCGGCCTCGGTTGCAATGTCGCCGGCGGCGGTGGTGACTGTGGCGCCGGTCGCCTCGCGGATGGCGGCGGCGGTTTCCTCCAAGGGGCCTGGCGAGCGGGCGGTGATGGTGACGGCCACACCCTCCCGCGCCAGGGCCATGGCGCAGGCGCGGCCCAGGCCCTTGCTGGCGGCGCAGACCAGGGCGGTGCGCCCGTGCAAGCCCATGTCCATTGCTAACTCTCCACGACTAACGGTTGCAGGATGCGGCGCCAATCGTCAGGCAGCGGCACGGGGCGGCGGGTGGCGGCGTCCACGCAGACGTGCACCAGGAAGCCCTCGGCGGCGGCAACCTGGTCGTCGCTGCGGAAGATGCCGACCTCGATGCGGGCGGAGCGGTCGCCCATGCGGCTGATCCGCACCCCGGCGGTGAGGGGGTCGGGGAACGCCACTTCCGAATGGAAGCGGCAGCCGCCCTCGGCGACCACCATGAAGCGGTCGGCCATGGCGCGGTGCGGGCCGGGCCAGGTCAGGATGCCCCAGCGGACCAGCAGGGTGGTGACGGCGGTGTCGATCAGGCTGTAGTACACGGCATTGTTCATGTGGCCGAACACGTCGTTGTCGATCCAGCGCGTCGTGACCGGGACGAAGCTGCGGTAGTCGGCGCGGGCGCCGGGCGGAGGTCTGCTCATCGACCGCGATCATGGACAGCCCGGCGGCGGCGCGCTAGATGCCGCGGCGCATTGCTGCCTGCTTCCTCTCCCTCCGGGAAAGGGTCGGGGTGAGGAAGGCCGCATGTGCTGCCCTTCTCCGTGGGCAGGGTCTTAATACGGTTGGGGTCTGGTGCTTGGGGCCTCCCTCACCCCAGCCCTCTCCCGGAGGGGGAGGGAAAAGACGCAACCCCCTCGGAGAGTCCTGTTGCCCCTTCGCCTGCTGATCGTTGTCCTGCTGCTGTTCCCGGCCGTCGCCAGCGCGCATGCCATCCTGCTGGACAGCCAGCCCGCCGTGCGCGGCAACGCACCGCCGGGGCCGCTGCACATCACCCTGCGCTACAACAGCCGCATCGACCGTGCCCGCTCCCGCGTGACCCTGCGCGCGCCGGGCGGCGACACCGTGCTGCCGATCGGCCAGACCGGCCCGGACGACACGCTGGACACCCAGGCCGAGCTGACCCCCGGCGACTACACCCTGCGCTGGCAGGTGCTGGCGGTGGACGGCCATATCACCCGCGGGGACGTGCCGTTCAGCGTCCGCTCCCTGGAGGCCCGCGCGCCATGAGCCTGCTGGTCGACCTGTTCGGCTACTTGTCGATCATCCTGCACGGCCTGACCATCGTGGCGCAGAGCATGGCGCTGGGCGGCGCGCTGTTCCTGGTGTTCCTGGCGCGTCCGTTCCAGGCCACCCTGCCGGATGGCGCTGTGCTGGCCCGGCGCACCGCCGTGTTCGCTGGGTGGAGCGCCCTGGCCCTGGTCGGGTGCGAGGCGCTGACCGTCGCGATGCAGTCGGCGGTGCTGATGGACACGCTGGACCTGCCGGCGCAGGGGGTGCTGGGGGCTAACTTCGCGGTGGCCGGGCTGGTGAAGATGGCGGCGGCCCTGGTGCTGGCGGCCTGCCTGCTGGTTCGCACGCCGGTGCCGGCCGCGCCGCTGCTGGGGCTGGTGGCGGTTACGGTCGCGGCGGCCACGATGACCACGCATGCCGCCGCCCGGCTATCCGAATCGGGCGTGCTGCTGGCGGCCAGCGCGCTGCATATCCTGGGGGCGGCGATCTGGGTGGGGGGCATCCCGTTCTTCGTCATGGCGCTGGGACGGCTGCACGACGGGGCGGCGTTCCGCCGGGTCGGCGCGCGGTTCTCGCGCATGAGCATGATCGGCGTCGGCTGCATCCTGGTGTCGGCGACGGCGTTCAGCGTGTTCTACATCGGGGGCTGGAGCGGGGTGTACGGGACCGCTTACGGGGTGATGGTGACGGCCAAGGCGGCGATGTTCGGGGCGCTGCTGCTGCTGGGCCTCGGCAACTTCCTGGTGGTGGAGCGGCTGCGGGCCGACCCCGGCACCTCCGTGCTGCGGATGCGGCGCTTTGCCGAGGTGGAGATCGGCATCGGCTTCAGCATCTTCTTCGCCGCGGCCTCGCTGACCTCGGTGCCGCCCGCGGTGGACCTGTCGCAGGACCGCGTGGGGTGGTCGGAAATCCGCGAGCGCAACCTGCCGCAGGTGCCCAGCCTCGCATCCCCCGATCACGATGCCCTGGCGCTGCCGGCGTTGCAGGCTCACCTGGACGCGGAGGCCGCGCAGAAGCGCACCGCCGCCTCGCCCGCCTTCGTGCCTGGCTCCGGCGAGCTGCCGGACCGCAACGCCGCCGACGTGGCGTGGAGCGAGTATAACCACCATTGGTCCGGCCTGTTCGTCGTCGCCATCGGCCTGCTGGGGCTGCTGCACCGGGCGGGCGCACGCTGGGCGCGGCATTGGCCGCTGGCGCTGCTGGGCCTGGCGGTGTTCCTGTTCCTGCGGTCCGACCCCGAGGTGTGGCCGCTGGGCGAGGTCGGCTTCTTCGAGTCGTTCCGCGATGTGGAGGTGCTGCAGCACCGGGTGTTCGTCGTGCTGATCGTGGCGTTTGCGGCGTTCGAGTGGGGCGTGCGGACCGGGCGGCTGCACAGCCCGCGGGCGGCGCTGGTGTTCCCGTTGCTGACCGCGCTGGGCGGGGCGCTGCTGCTGACGCACAGCCACGCCATCGCCAACGTCAAGGACCAGTTGCTGATCGAGCTGTCGCATACGCCGCTGGCGCTGGCGGGCATCGCCGCCGGATGGGCGCGATGGCTGGAACTCCGGGCAGATGGCCGAGTGCAGCGGGTGGCCGGCTGGGTCTGGCCGGTGTGCTTCGTGGTGGTGGGCGCGATACTGCTGAACTACCGCGAGGCCTGACCCGCTTGGCGGGCTGTCCCTAACGGGCGGCCTGGCGCACCACCGTCTGGTGCGGCCCATGCTCGACCGTGCTGCTACGCCCATCCAGGAACCCTGGCCCGGCGACCAGCAGCCACATCACCCCCGCGAAGCCAACAACAGCCGTCACCGCAGCGCCCACTTCGACAGTAGTCCGGATCGCCTGGATGAGGGATGCCGGCACCTCGATGCGGACGGGCATGCTGAAGCCGGTTAGACGCGGGGTTTCAAACCGAGGCCATTGCACTGCATGGGAATGGGACATATAGAGAACTCCGCTTGAGAACGCGTTTCCAGAGTCGCCAAATCAGGTCCGGGCCGAGTCCGGATGTTCACTATTTGTTCTGGATTGGGCGTCTGTGTCAAGCGGTCGATGTTAGGAACGGTGCAATCGGCTGCGTGCGAAGCTATCAACTTCCTGTTCTCTCGAATGAGGAGAGAGCCCGGGCTGGCAGCTTTCCGCAGGCAAGCGCCTCTGCGTCAGACGGTCATCGAACGTCCGTCCGGCAGCAGCTCCTGCATCCGTGCGGCAAGGTCCGTGCCCCGGATCGGCTTCTGCAGCAGCAGCACGCGGCCACCCGTGACTTTTGCAACCACCCCCGTCAGCTCCGGCCCGGCATGGCCGGTCAGCAACACGGCTGGCAGACCCGGCTGCAGGCGCTGCGCCTCCCGGATCAAGGTCAGCCCGTCCGTGCCCGGCATGGACAGGTCGCTGACGAGCACATCCACCTGGCCGGCCCGCAAGCGTTCCAACGCCGGCGCGGCGTTCGCGTAGGCATCCACCTGGTAGCCTCGGCTGGACAGGACTTCGGCGATGACCTCCCGCACCTCGGGGTCGTCGTCCACGAGCACGATGCGCGGGATGCTCGCTGGGACCATCTCCGCAGCGCCTTCCATGTCCGAGGCCACCGGAAACCACAGCCGGGCCGTGGTGCCGCCGCCGGGAGAGCTGACCAGTTGCAGCCCGCCGCCGGACTGCTCGGCAAAGCCGCGCGCGACGGACAGGCCCAGCCCGGTGCCACGGCTGCGCGGCTTGGTGGTGAAGAACGGCTCGGTCGCATGCAGCAGGGTTTCGCCGTCCATGCCGGACCCGGTATCGGCCACCTCGATCTGGACGTAGGCGCCAGGGCGCTGTCCCGTCGTTGCGCTATCGGCCATCGAGGCCTGCAGGGTGATGCGGTTCTCGCCGGGCCGGGGCAAGCCGTCCTCGCCCAGCAGCGCGTCGCGCGCGTTGGTGGCCAGGTTGACCAGCACGGTTTCTAGCTGCCCCCGGTCGGCCAGCAGCGGCGGTAGGCCGGGGGCGGCGCCAGCCTGGACGATGATGCCGCTGCCCAGGGTGCGGGCCAGCATCTCCTGCATCTCCTGCAGCAGCGGCGCGGTCTCGACGGGTCCGGGCTGCAGGGCGTCCCGCCGGGCGAAGCTGAGCAGCCGGCGCGTGACGGAGGCGCCGCGGTCCGCCGCGTCCACCACCAGCCCGGCCAAGCGGCGCACCGTCTCCGGGTCGCCCGGCCGGCGCTGGATCAGCCGCGCGCCGCCGGCGATGGCTTGCAGCACGTTGTTGAAGTCGTGCGCGACGCCGCCGGCCAACTGCCCCAGCGCCTCCATGCGCTGCGAGTGGCGCAGGCTCTCCTCCACCCGCGTGCGCTCGGCTACTGTCTCGGCGACGCGCTGCTCCAGGGTGGCGTTCATCGCGTGCAATGCCGCCTCCGCGGCCCGGCGGTGGCTGATGTCCTGCACGGCGGCGATCACATGCAGCGGATGCCCCTCGGGATCGTGCGTGACAGACATGTGGCTGATCACCCACACATCGGCCTCGTCGGCGCGGATAAGGCGCTTCTCGATCACGAACGGCTCGCCGGTGGCCAGCATGCGGGCGTGGCCGGCCTGGTGGCGGGCCTGGTCCTCCGGGTGGATCACGTTCAGCAGTTGCAGGGTCTGCAATGCTTCGGACCGGCGTCCGACGAGGGCGCGGAAACGCTCGTTGGTCAGCAGGAAGCGCCCGCCCAGATCGGTTTGGCAGATGCCGACAGGAGCCTGGTTCAACAGCACGTCCAACTGCTCGCGCGCCTGGTGCAGGGCTTGGGCAGACCGGGCCATTGCCTGCCGCATCCGCCCGCCGCGGCGCCACGCCACCAGTCCCGCCGGCGCAAGCAGGGACAGGAGGCACAAGGCTGCACGCAGGCGGCCTGGGCTATGGTCGGCCGGGAACCTTGCCGGGGCTTGGGATGGCGCGGATTGGAACGTCATCCCGATGCAACGCAGGCTGGAAGGTTCGGCTTCCCGAACCTCTGTCACATTAAGCTGCGGCCCGGCTGCGGCCCAGCGGCAGCGGCTCGGGCGCGCCCTCGTCGGGCAGCAGGGCGGTGAGCAAGGCTTGGCGCAGGGCGGCCAGCTTGCGGTCGTTCTCCACCTTCAGGCCGAACACGTCCTTGACGTAGAACACGTCCACCGCCCGCACGCCGTAGGTGGTGACGTGGGCGGAGGCGATTTGCAGGCCCTGCTCGCTGATCGCCGCCGTCAGGTCGTGCAGCAGGCCCGGGCGGTCGCGGCCGTTCACCTCCAGCACGGTGTGGGTGTTGCTGGCGCGGTTGTCGATCACCACGCGGGGCGGGACGTGGATGGCGCGCATTCGCCGGCCGATCATATTGCGCGACGCCCGGCTGATCTCCGCGGCCAGGCCGAGGCGTCCCGACAGCGCCTGGTCGATCAGCACGTGCAGCCGGGCCAGGCGGTGCGGTGCGTCGAAGGCGCCGCCGGCCGCGTCCTGGATCCAGAAGGTGTCCAGCGCGCTGCCGTTGGTCAGCGTATGGATGCGCGCGTCCACGATGCTGGCGCCCGCCACGGCCAGCGCGCCGGCGATGCGGCTGAACAGGCCCGCGTGGTCGGCGGTATAGACCGTCACCTCGGTCACCGCCCGCGCCGGCAGCGGCTGGGTGTCCACGGTCAGCGGGGCGTGGCGCGCCTCGGCCTCGCGGATCAGCCGGGCATGGCGGGCATGGGTCTCGGGATCGAAGCTGAGCCAGTATCCGGGGTAGCCCAGGCCCAGGTAGAAGGCGCGGTCGGCCTCGGGCCAGTCGGTCAGGTACTCGGAGACGGCGTCCTTGGCGCGGGCCACGCGCACGTCGCGCTCCGTGGTGGCGAGGCCGCCGGCCAGCACGTCGGCCACGCGGGAGTACAACTCCCGCAGCAGGGTCGCTTTCCAGCCGTTCCACACCCTGGTGCTGACGGCGCGCATGTCGGCGACGGTCAGAACGAGCAGCAGCTTGAGGCGTTCCGGCGACTGGATGGTGTCGGCTAGGTCGAGGATGGTCTTGGGATCGTCGATGTCGCGCTTGAACGCGGTCTGGCTGAGCAGCAGGTGGTGCAGCACCAGCCAGCTCACGGTCTCGGTCTCCTCGGTGGACAGGCCGATAATGGGGCCGATCTCCATGGCCAGCTCGGCGCCCAGCTCGGAGTGGTCGCCGCCGCGGCCCTTGGCGATGTCGTGCAGCAGGGTCGCCGCGTACAGCGCCCGGCGGGATTGCATGTCCTCGACCAGCCCGGAGGCGATGGGCGCCACCTCCGCCAGATCGCCGCGTTCCAGGGTGTTCAGCACGCGGATGGCCTCGATGGTGTGTTCGTCCACGGTGAACACATGATAGGTGTCGAACTGCATCTGCCCAACGATGCGCGCCCAGTCAGGGATGTAGCGGCCCAGGAAGCCCGTCTCGTTCAGAATCGCGATCCACTTGGCGCCCTCGGCCCGGCTGTGCTCGCCGTCGCGCCCGCTCAGCAGGTCGAGGAAGATCGCGCCGGCCGCCGGGTTGCTGCGCAGGGCGATGCCGCCGCGCTCATGCCGGATCAGCGCGCGGATCGCCAGCGGGTGCAGCTCCAGCCCGCGGTCGCGCGCGACCTGCAGGATGCGGAGCATAGCCAACGGGTAGCGGCCGAAGTCATGGCCGAGCGCGCTCAGCAGCTTGCCGTCCGCCAGCACGAAGCCTTCGGCCAGCAGGGCCGCGTCGTCGTCGTGGGCGACCAGGGCGGGCGGGCCCAGGGCGGCGCGCACGATGGCCGGCTCCAGCACGGCGGTGATGCGGGTGATCTCGCGCGCCGTCAGGAAGTAGTGGCGCATGAACCGCTCGACACCATCCTGCCGGCCGTGCCGGGTGTAGCCCATGCGGGCGCCGACGACTGGCTGCAGGTCGAAGGTCAGGCGGTCCTCGGCGCGGCCGGCGACGTAGTGCAGGTGAAAGCGCACGGTCCACAGGAAGTCCCAGCTCCGGCGGGCGTGCTTGGCCTCGCCGTCGGTCAGGATGCCGCCGCCGGGGCTTTCGGGGCCGACCAGCTCGCCCATCACCTGGGTGCCGAAGACGTAGCGGGTCATCCAGTACAAGGTCTGCAGGTCGCGCAGGCCGCCGCGGCCCTCCTTGATGTTGGGCTCCACCAGGAAGGGGGTCTCGCCGTAGCGGTGGTGACGGGCATCGCGCTCGGCCTGCTTGGCGACGATGAAATTGCCGGCCCCGGCCTCGGCGCAGAAGGCGAGGAAGCGCGCCTGGAAATCCTCGAACAGCGCGGTGTCGCCGGCCAGCAGCCGCGCGTCGATCATGCTGGTCCGCACCGTCAGGTCGCGCCCGGCCTCGGCGATGCACTCCTCGACCGAGCGGGTGGCGTGGCCGACCTTCAGGCCCAGGTCCCAGAGGAAGTACAGCATGAACTCGACCACGGCGAAGCTGCGTGGACCCGGCGTGCTGCCGGTGATGAACAGCAGGTCGATGTCGCTGAACGGCGCCAGCACGCCACGGCCGTAGCCGCCGGTGGCGGCGATGGATATGACCTCCTCCGGCTCGCCCTTCCCACCCATTCCGGCCACATGGGCGCGGGCGTAGGTGAACAGCGAAAGGATGACTCCGTCGGTCAGCCGGCCCAGCAGGCGCCCGGCTTGCAGGCCGCTCATGCCACCCTTCTCGAAGCCATGCTGCACATGGTGCTGCAGGCGCGTAAGGTAGCGGCGGAACGCCGCTAGCACCGCCTCGCGCGGGGCGGTCTGCCCGGCGTCGACCAAGGTGTCCAGCGCCGAAGCCAGGATGGCGGCGGCATCATCGGGCTGGTCGGGCAGAGGGAGCGGGCTGGACATTACGGCAATGCACTTCCGGGTTGCGATGGCACGACAGCGGCGAGCGCTTTCAAGCGGTAGATCGCCTCCAAGGCCTCACGCGGGCTGAGCCGGTCTGGATCGACGCCCGCCAAGGCTTCTTGCAAGGCCAAGGCTTCTCGTAAGGTCGGGGCTTCAACCAAAGGCTGGGCATTCAAAGGCTGGACGTTGCGCAACTCGTCCTGCGTCTGCCCTGTAACATGGGGAGTCGATTCCTTACGGGCAGGGGCGGCGGCGAACAACGGCAATGCGGCGGGGCTGCCGTGTCCATCTCGTTCCAGCGCCGCGAGCAAGGCCGAGGCGCGACGGACCGTCGCGGGCGGCACCCCGGCCAGTTGCGCCACGTGGACCCCCCAACTCCGGCCGGCTGCGCCCTCGGCGACCTCGTGCAGGAACACCACGCCGCCGCGCCACTCCTTCACCCGCATGGTGTGCGGGCGCAGGCGCGGCATCTCGGCCAGGCCCGCCAGCTCGTGGAAGTGGGTGGCGAAGATCGTGCGGCAGCGCACCAGGCCGTGCAGCGCCTCCAGCACCGCCCAGGCGATGGCCAGGCCGTCCAGGGTGCTGGTGCCGCGGCCGATCTCGTCCACGATCACCAGCGACCGCGGACCCGCCTGGTTCAGGATGGCGGCGGTTTCGGTCATTTCCACCATGAAGGTGCTGCGCCCGCGCGCCAGGTCGTCCGCCGCGCCGACCCGGCTGAAAAGCTGGTCCACGATGCCGATTTCCGCGGACTCGGCCGGCGCCGGCAGGCCCGCCTGCGCCAGGATCGCCAGCAGCGCGTTCTGCCGCAGGTAGGTGCTCTTGCCCGCCATGTTCGGACCCGTCAGCAGCAGCACGCGGCGGCTGGCGGACAGGTCGCAGTCGTTCGGCACGAAGGCGGTGCTGCCGGTGAGCGCATCCTCCACGACGGGATGGCGGCCGGCGCGGATGCAGAAGGCGTCGTCGTCCGTGACATGCGGGCGGCACCAACGCCCGCCCTCGGCGAGGCGGGTGCAGGATTGCAGCACGTCCAGCCGGGCCAGGGCGCTGGCGCAGGCGGACAGCGCGTCGGCCTGGGCCAGCACGGCGTTACTGACCGCGGTGAACACCAGGCGTTCCCGCGCCATCGCCGCCTCGGCTGCCTGGCTGATGCGGCTGTCCAGGTCGGCCAACTCGGCGTTGGTGAAGCGGGCGCCGTTGGTCATCGCCTGGCGCATCGTCAGCTCCGGGTGCGCCCGCAGCTTGTCCACCGCGGCCGCGGGCGCCTCGATGACGTAGCCGAGCTGCTGGTGGTGCCTGATCTTCAGCGACGCCACGCCGTAGCGTTGCGCCAGGTCCAGCGTCATGCCCGAGACAACCCGGCGGCTGTCGTCCCGCAGCGCGCGCTGCGCGTCCAGCTCGCCATCGAAGCCCGGCGCGATCACCCCGCCATCCTCCAGCCGTGCCGGGGGCGAGGCGGCCAGCGCGCGGTTGAGCAGCTCGCCCAGCGCCGGATCGACCAGCAACGACGACCGGCTCCAGGGCGCGTCCTCCAGTGCCGCGGCGGCCTCCCGCGCCGCGGACAGGCCGAGCGCCACCGCCGCCAGGTCCCGTGGCGAGGCGCGCCCGACCGATAGGCGGCCCACGGCGCGGGCCAGGTCCGGCACGCCGCGCAGGGCGGTCCGTAGCCGGGCCAGCGCGTCCGGCTGGGTTAGCAGCCAGGTCCAGCCGTCCTGCCGGCGCGCGATGGCGGCGGCATCGAGCAGGGGGCCGCCCAGCCACGCCGCCAGCAGCCGCGCGCCCGGCGCGGTCAGGGTCCGGCTGACCGAGGACAGCAGGGTGTGCGCGCTGCCGTCCCGGGCGCGGGTGATCTCCAGGCTGGCGCGGGTGGCGGCGTCCAGCATCATCTGGCCGTGCAGCCCGGCCGGCTGCGGGCGGGACAGCCGCGGCATGGACCCGGCCTGGGTGGTCCGCACGTAGGCCAGCGCGACCGCCGCCGCCACGGCCTCCGCGTCGGTGAAGCTGCCGAAGGCGTCCAGGCTGGCGGCGCCGAAGGCTTCGGCGACTTGGCGGCCGGCGATGAGCGGTGCGGGAGGCGCGGTTTCCGGCCCGCGGCGGTCGGACCAGTCGCCAAGCGGCAGCCCGGCCGGGGCTAGGATCTCCGCGGCTTCCAGCCGGCCCAGCAGCGCCGGAAGCCCCGCCGCCTCCAGCGCCGCGGTCTCGAACAGGCCGGTGGACACGTCCAGCCAAGCCGCCCCGAGCGCCGGGCCGACGCGGGCCAGGGCCAGCAGCAGGTTGGGCCGGTGCGCGTCCAACAGGCTGTCCTCGGTCAGCGTGCCCGGCGTGACCAGGCGCACCACGGCGCGCTTCAGCGGCCCCTTGCCGGCGCGGCCCTTCGCCGGCTCCATCTGCTCGGCGACGGCGACGCGGAAGCCGCGGCGGATCAGGCGGGATAAGTAGGCATCGGCGGCGTGCACGGGGACGCCGCACATCGGGATCGGTGTTCCGCCATGCTCGCCGCGCTTGGTCAGCGCGATGTCGAGCGCGCTGGCTGCGGCCTCGGCGTCGGCGAAGAACAACTCGTAGAAGTCGCCCATGCGGAGGAACAGCAGCGCGTCGGGGTTGGCGGCCTTCAAGGCGAACCACTGGGCGATGGCGGGGGACGCGCCATCGGCGCTGGGAAGGTCCATCGCGGAACCATACCGTGCGATGCCGCACCTGCGAAGCGCCTGGGTTCCGCACGCCAGGATGCTGGCGTATGCAAGGCCGACCCGCTGCAAACAGGACACGTCCCCATGGCCGATGGCACCATTACCCCAGGCGCCTCCACCGCCGGCACCCCGAGCGAGAGCGAGCCGCGCGCCGCCCGCGTGTCCGCCGAGGAGGCGCTGGCGCTGCACTCCTCCGGCCGACCCGGCAAGCTGGAGACCCGCATCAGCAAGCCGCTGGTGACTGCGCGGGACCTGAGCCTCGCCTACTCCCCCGGCGTCGCCGAGCCCTGCCTGCACATCCAGCGCGACCCGGCGCTGGCATATGACTACACGACCAAGGGCAACATGGTCGCCGTGATCAGCAACGGCACCGCGGTGCTGGGCCTGGGCAACCTGGGGGCGCTGGCCAGCAAGCCCGTGATGGAGGGCAAGGTGGCGCTGTTCAAGCGCTTCGCCGACCTGGACGGCATCGACCTGGAGATCTCGACCGAGGAGGTGGACGAGTTCGTGAACTGCGTGCGCTACCTGGGCGCCGGGTTCGGCGGCATCAACCTGGAGGACATCAAGGCGCCGGAGTGCTTCGTCATCGAGAGCCGCCTGCGCGAGCTGATGGACATTCCGGTGTTCCATGACGACCAGCACGGCACGGCGATCGTCGCGGCGGCCGGGCTGATCAACGCCTGCCACCTGACCGGGCGCACCCTGGCCGAGACGCGGCTGGTGGTGAACGGCGCGGGGGCGGCGGCCATCGCCTGCGTGGAGCTGCTGAAGGCGATGGGGATGCGGCCCGAGCACGTGACGCTGTGCGACACCAAGGGCGTCGTTTATCAGGGCCGCACCGCCGGCATGAACCAGTGGAAGAGCGGCCACGCCGTCGCTACCGATGCGCGCACCCTGGCTGACGCGGTCGCGGGGGCGGACGCCTTCTTCGGGCTGTCGGTGCGCGGCGCGCTGACGCCGGACATGGTGCGCAGCATGGCGGACAAGCCGATCATCTTCGCTATGGCCAACCCCGACCCGGAGATCACGCCGGAGGAGGCCCGGGCGGTGCGCTCGGACGCCATCATCGCCACCGGGCGCAGCGACTACCCGAACCAGGTCAACAACGTGCTGGGCTTTCCTTACATCTTCCGCGGCGCGCTAGACGTGCGGGCCAGCACGATCAACGACGCGATGAAGGTCGCCGCCGCCGAGGCCCTGGCGGCGCTGGCGCGGGAGGACGTGCCGGACGAGGTCCACACCGCGTCGGCCGGCGGCCCGCGGCTGCACTTCGGCCCCGAGTACATCATCCCCAACGCCTTCGACCCGCGCCTGATCAGCCGGGTGCCGCCCGCCGTCGCCCGCGCCGCCATGGAGAGCGGCGTCGCCAAGAAGCCGATGCAGGACCTGCGCAAGTACAGCCGCACCCTGTCCGGCCGGCTGGACCCCACGGCGAACGCGCTGGACGCCATCATGGAGCGCGTGCGCGCCAACCCGCGCCGTGTGGTGTTCGCGGAGGGCGAGGAGGAAAAGGTGGTGCGCGCCGCCGTCGCCTTTCGGAATGCCGGCTACGGCACGCCGGTATTGGTCGGGCGGGAGGACCGGGTGCGCGCGACCTTGGCAGGGCTGGGGCTGGGCGCGATGGACGGCATCGAGATCCACAATGCCCGGCTGTCGCACAGCAACGCCGCCTATACCGCGTTCCTGTATGGCCGGCTGCAACGCGAGGGCATGCTGCAGCGGGACTGCCAGCGGCTGGTCAACCAGGACCGCAACATCTTCGCCGCGTGCATGGTGGCCGCCGGCGATGCGGATGCCATGCTGACCGGGGTGACGCGCAGCGCCAGCGTGTGCCTGGAGGACATCGGCCATGCCATCGACACCGCGCCGGGGCGGATCAGCTTCGGGCTGACGCTAATGCTCGGCGCGCACGGCACCATCATGATCGCCGACACCCTGATGCACGAGCGTCCGACGCCGCAGCAGTTGGCCGACATCGCCATGGGCGCGGCGGCGGCGGCCCGGCACCTGGGGCAGGAGCCGCGGGTGGCGCTGCTGTCGCACTCCAGCTTCGGCAACCCGATGCACAGCACCGTGCAGGGCATCCGGCAGGCGGTGGCGATCCTGGATGAGCGCGGCGTCGATTTCGAGTATGACGGCGACATGAGCCCGGACGTGGCGCTCGATCCGGCGATCCGGGCGCTGTATCCGTTCTGCCGGCTGACGGGGAATGCCAACCTGCTGGTGATGCCGGGGCTGCACTCGGCGCACATCACGTCCCGGCTGGCGCCGCGGCTGGGGCAGACCAGCACCATCGGGCCGGTGCTACTGGGGCTGACACACCCGGCGCAGATCATCCCGATGGGCGCGTCGGTCAGCCAGATCGTCGATCTCGCGGGGATTGCGGCCTACCAGGCCATCACGGCCTGACCGAGAAAGGGACCCATCTTGGATCAGCGCAGCGCCAACCCGTTCGCGGAGGAGAGCGCGGCCGTCGTCGGCCGGCGCATCAAGAGCATCTTCGGCGGGTCGATCGGCAACCTGATCGAGTGGTATGATTTCTACGTTTACAACTCGTTCGCGATCTACTTTGCGAAGTCATTTTCCAGCAGCGCCGATCCGACGGTCCAGCTCATTACGACGTTCGGCATTTACGCCGTGGGGTTCTTCATCCGCCCTGTCGGCGGGCTGCTGCTGGGCTACTACAGCGACCGGGCCGGGCGTCGGGCGGGGCTGACACTTTCGGTGATGCTGATGTGCGCGGGGTCGCTGATGATCGCGGTGCTGCCGACCTATGCCACCGTGGGCATCTGGGCGCCGGTGCTGTTGCTGCTGGCGCGCCTGCTGCAAGGGCTGTCGCTGGGCGGCGAGTATGCGTCGTCCGCGACCTACCTCAGCGAGGTCGCAGGGGCGAAGCACCGGGGCTTCTATAGCTCGTTCCAATACGTGACGCTGATCGGCGGCCAGGTGCTGGCGGCGCTGGTGCTGCTGGTGATGCAGCAGGGGTTCGACTCTGCCCAGTTGTCGGCCTGGGCGTGGCGCATCCCCTTTGCCATCGGCGCGCTGGGGTCGTTGTATGGCTTCTACCTGCGCCGCAACCTCGCCGAGAGCGAGGAGTGGATGCAGGCCGCCCGGGAGCCGCGGCGCAACCTGCTGCGCGAGCTGTTCCAGCATCCGCGGGAGCTGCTGCTGGTGTTCGGCCTGACGATGGGCGGTACGACGGCGTTCTATACATTCAGCAGCTACATGCCGACCTACCTCGCCAACACCCTGAAGTTCCCGAAGGAGTGGGTGGCGGAGATCTCGTTCATCTCCCTGCTGCTGTTCGCCGCGATGCAGCCGCTGTTCGGCGCCCTCAGCGACCGGATCGGCCGGCGGCCGGTGCTGATGTGGTTCGGTGTGATGGGGACGCTGTGCACGGTGCCGATCCTCTCCACGCTGGAGACGACGCACGGCTACATGCAGGCGCTGCTGCTGGTGGTGGGGGCGTTCCTGATCGTGTCGGGCTACACCAGCATCAATGCCGTGGTGAAGGCGGAACTGTTCCCGGCCGGGGTGCGGGCGTTGGGGGTCGGGCTGCCGTATGCGCTGGCGGCCAGCCTGTTCGGCGGCACGGCGCCGCTGATCGCGCTGAAGTTCAAGGACGCCGGTTATGAGAGCGGGTTCTACTGGTATGTGACGGGGCTGACGTTCCTGTCGCTGCTGGTCTATGCGCTGATGCGCGACACCAAGAGGGCGTCGCGGATGGGCTCTTCGGGCAATCCATCTTGACCCAGCGATATAGATTGGTGGCTATCGCGTTCGCTGTCATAGATGGCAAAGTTGCGCTGCGGGCAATTTGTTTATCAATAGGGCTATTCCTGAAGTGCCGCCAAATCTCTTACTTCCGCGTCGAAACCGATGACCGATTGGGCTGCTAGCCTCCGGAACTCCATCATTATATCGTTAAGAAGGAGTAACTCACCTGAGTTGTCCGCACCCAGCACCGACTTTTCATGAATCAGCCAGCTATGCAACGCATAACCGGCCTCGCCCATCTCAGAACCCTTTTTCTCGACCCATCTCAGCGAGCACCATAAGTCAGGGGCCTTCTCGATCAGGTCCATGAGGAGGTATGTAGCTTTCCGCTCTGATATTATCCAGTCGGATTGTGGAATTTCTTTGAGCCGTTTCAGCCATGCAGCGCCAAGTATATCCCACACCACCATATCTCTTCTCACATTTTGTCCGTCACTTACCGGCTGTGCATAGACAACATTCTGGTGAAGGAAATCCTTCAACGCCGTCGAGGTCGGTGCACTCAGACAAAAGTTCCTAGACTCGATTTTAAGAGCATTCCATAGAGTGGGAAAGTTTTGAATTAGTTTTCTATAAGCGCTTTGGATGGCCGAAAGGGATCATTTTCTAAAGAGTTCATTAGCATCTCTTGCTATTTGATGGCCATGACTATAGCGAACACCATGGGACTATTGCTTTCTAGATTGAAGGAGGGTGGTGCAACGAAGGCAGCGTCAAGGTGCCCGCATCCGCCACAGGTCCCACGCCCGCCCGACCAGCCCGTTGCCGGTCTGCGCCGCCGCGGCAGCCTCCTCCGTGGTGAGGAACGTCACCGGCCCCAGCCGCTGCGCGTCCGATTGCAGCCGCGCGTTCACCTCCGCGTACACCGCACGGAACACCGCCTGCCGCACGTCCGCCCCTACGGTGGTCGAGCCATGGCCGCGCATCAGCACCACAGCATGGTCCCCCAGGGTGCGGGCCAGCGCGGCGCCCAGCGCGTCCGACCGCACCAGCAGGTCCGTCGCCGGGCCAGCTACGTCCCTGATCTCGAACACCGGGGTATCCGGCCCCAGGAACCCCGCCAGGTGGAATACCGGACGCAGCCCCGGCCCGGCCACGCTGAACGGGATGATGCCCGGCGAGTGGCTGTGCACGACCGCCATCACGTCCGGCCACGCCCGGTAGATCGCGCCGTGGATGAACCGCTCCAGGTAGGGTGTCCGGCCGGCTGGGGCGACCGGCGTGCCGTCCAGCTCGAACTCCATGATGTCGGCGGCGCCCACCAGTGACGGCGCGATGCTGCGGGACAGCAGGAAGCGGTCCGCCTGCCGGTCGTGCCGGGCGCTGACGTGGCCGAAGCCGTCCACCACGCCCTGGTCGAACAGGATGTGGTTGGCCGCCACCAGGTCCGCGACCAGCGCCGGGTCAGGCGGCGGCGCAGGCTCGGCCGCGCTGGCGCGAACCGCTGGGTCCGCCAAGCCGCAGCACACCAGTCCGCCGCACAGGCAGGCGCGGCGGCTCAGCCGCATGGCGTCAGGCTGCCAGCGTCCAGACCACCGGCGCCAGCGCGTAGCCGTCGCCCTCCCGCACAATGTGGCCGGTGGCCGGGAAGGGGGCGTGGTAGAACGAGACCTGCATCCGCTCCGTCGCGGCGATGTCCAGCATCCGGTGCCGGGTGGCCCGCGCGGCCGCGGCATCCTGGTCGAACACGGCGGACCAGTCGGGGTGGCGGGCGAAGATAAGCGTGTTGTTGGTCACGTCCGACATCACCAGCAGCTTGTCCCGCCCGGACACTACGGCGAAGCAGGTATGGCCCGGCGTGTGCCCCGCCGCCTCGACGGAGGTGATGCCCGGCAGCACCTCCTGGTCCCACCCATAGCGCGTCACGTCGGCGGCGATGGGGCCGAACACCCGGCGCACGTTGTCGAAGTTGGGCCGCAGCCCGTCCGGCGCCTGCGCCCGCTTGTCGTCGCTCATCCAGTAGTCCCACTCGGGGGCGGGGACCATGACCTCGGCCTGCGGGAACACGGCGGTCCCGTCCTTCAACCGGTAGCCGTTGATGTGGTCGGCGTGGAAGTGGCTGAACAGCACCACGTCCACGTGCGCGGGATCGAACCCGGCTGCGCGGAAGTTGCTCATCCAGGTGCCGCTGGTGGGTGCGCCCAGGTCGCCGTTGCCGGTGTCGATCAGCACCAGCTTGCCGCCGGTGTTGATGACCAGGGTGTTGAAGGTGATCGGGAAACGGTCCGTCGGCAGGAAGTTGTCGGCCAGGGCCTGCTTCACGGCGTCCGGCGCGGCGTTCGGAATGAAGCCGTCCAGCGACCGGTAGGCCATGCCGTCGTTGATCGCCGTGACCTGCATGTCGCCGACACGGTAGCGGAAGAAGGCCGGCGCTTGCGCGGTGGCCGGGGGCTGGGCGGCACGGGAGGCGCCGTGCGCTAGAAGGACGCTGGCAGCGGCGCCGGTGGCGAACCGTCGTGTCATGAGCATGGTGCAGTTCCCCCGGCGTGTCCCGCCAGGGGAGGTTAGGCTGAAACCGTGGCGCTCCGCTAGTTGACTGAGGCCGGCGCCGTGGCTGGCGACGGCGACTCGGCCATGCGCTGGGCCGGTGCGGCGCCCTCGGTGAGCATCTCGATCCGGCCGGTGATCTGGCCGCCATCCTCGACCTGCAGGCGGCGGCAGCGGGCGGTGCCCAGCACCTTGCCGGTGGCGCGCACGATCAGGTTGCCGCGCACGGTCAGCGTGCCGTCGATCACCCCGGCGATCTCGGCGTCATCGACCTCGACCTCGCCCTTGAAGATGCCGCCCTGGGCGATCATCACCTCAGTGGCGTGGATCATGCTGGCCTCGACGGTGCCCTCGACCACCAAGCGCTCGGCGTCGGCGACGGTGCCCTGCAGCGAGATGCCGCGGCCGACGACCAGGGTGCGGCGCTCAGCCGGCTCGCGCACGCGGACTGGCTGCACGCCGGGGCGCGGCGGGACGGCCATGCCGGGGGACATGCCGGGGGTCGGTATCGGGCCGGGCGGGTTCGGAGCGGGGGACGGCGGGGCAGGGAACGGGGTACGGCCCATGGGGGGAGCCTCCTTTGGCGCGGCAGGACGGAAGGGGGGAACGCCGACGCCGCTATCGGCGGGCGGGCGGGGCGGGGCGGGCGGCGGGGTCACGGCGCCTTGCGGCTGGCCGGGAACGCTGGCCGGGGACGGCTCGGCGCCATCGCCAGCGGGGCCGTCGGGTTTGCGGCGCTTGAACAAGGCAGGCCCCCTTTCGAGGAGTCGCGCCCCGGGGGACGCAGCGATACGCCTCCGGGCCTAGCATGAGGCGGTGCCAGCGAACAACCCGGCATTGTGCGGCACCGCAACCAAGCCCCGCCTTCGCCCACGTCGAAGATGTGCGTCAGAGCCTCGCCTCACGGTCCCGGGTCATAGCCCCGGCTTATAGCAACGATGCGCGCCGGTTCAGCACGTGCACCATCGCCGCCGTGCCCAGCACGGGCACGAACAGGTTGAGCACCGGCACCACGCTCGCCGCCGCGAGGGCCGCGCCCTGCACCAGCACCACGAGCCGCCGCGCCTGGTAGGCCGCCAGCGCGTCCGCCCGGCCCATGCGGCGCATCGCCACGCCGACGAACAGGCCGCGCCCGATGGCCCAGCCGGTGATGATCCACCCCAGCACCAGCCCCACGCCGGGCAAGAGCAGCAGAAGCACCAGCGCCAGGATCTGCAGGGCCAGCACCTGCCCGCCAAGCACCACGCCGTCCCACGCCTGCACCGCCAGCGCCGCGCCGCGCGGATGCGACAGTTCCGGGTAGAAGCGCCGGTCCACCGCGTCGGCGATGCGGTCGAGGTACAGCGTCGCCACCAGCAGCGCCACCGGGACGAACAGGTAAACCGACAGGAACGCCGTGCCGATGCCGCCCGCCAAGCCGGCCAGCCAGGCCACCCAGTGCGGCCAGCCCGGCAGCGCCACCACCGACTGCAACCCCCAGACCACCGCCGCCAGCACCGCCAGGAACGCCAGCAGCGACAGCGCCAGGCTGCGCAGCACCACGCCGACGAACACGGGATCGTCCAGTTGCGCGAGCGCGCGATAGAGGGGGGAAAACATGCGGAGCGTCCTGGGTTGTGGCCGGGCGAGGCGGATGTTAGGCGCAGCAGCACCTCGGCGCATCCCTGCGCGCACGTCTCGCATCATCCGTCCCTGACGCATCCCGCCTTACAGGCAACCAGGAGCCTCCATGTCACAGACCCAACCTCGCTTCGACATCCTGGGCATCGGCAACGCCATCGTGGACGTGGTCGCGCCGGCCGGGGACGACTTCCTGTCCCGGCACGACATGCGGAAGGGCGGCATGGCGCTGATCTCGGCCGCGGAGGCGGAGTCGCTGTATGCGGCGATGCCGCCGGGGCAGGAGAGCAGCGGTGGCTCGGCGGCCAACACCTGCGCGGTGGCAGCCGGGCTGGGGGCGCGGGTCGGCTTCTTGGGCAAGGTCGCCGGGGACCAGTTGGGCGGGGTGTTCCGGCACGACATCACTGCGGCTGGCGTCCATTTCCCGACCGCGGCGCTGCAGGACGGAGCGCCGACCGCGCGCTGCCTGATCGTGGTGACGCCGGATGGGCAGCGGACGATGAACACCTACCTCGGCGCGTGCGTCAGCTTCGGCGGCGCGGACCTGGACGAGGATGCGGTGGCCGGCAGCGCCGTTACTTACCTGGAGGGCTACCTGTTCGACCCGCCACTGGCCCAGGCCGCGTTCCATCGGGCGGCGGAGGTGGCGCACCGGGCCGGGCGGCTGGTCGCGCTGTCGCTGTCCGATGCGTTCTGCGTGGATCGGCACCGCGCCGCGTTCCAGGCGCTGGTGCGCGACGGGGTGGACATCCTGTTCGCCAACGAGGCTGAGCTGTGCAGCCTGTATGAGGAGAACGAGTTCGCCGCCGCCGCCGCCCGGGCCGGCCGGGACGTGGCGCTGGCGGTGCTGACCCGGGGGGAGGCCGGCAGCCTAGTGCTGCGCGGCGCCGAGCGGGTGGACGTGCAGGCCGCCCCGGTGCAGGTGGTCGATACGACGGGGGCGGGGGACGCCTATGCCGCCGGGTTCCTGGCGGCGCATGCGGCCGGACGCAGCCTGCCGGCCTGCGGACGGCTGGGCAGCCTGGCGGCGGCGGCGGCGATCAGCGCCTACGGCGCCCGCCCGCAGGTGGACCTGCGGGCGATGGCCGCCCAGGCCGGGTAGCCGGTCCGACTCGGGAACCAAGCTGCAAACCGTCCGTTCGGTGTGCCGAGCCGCACCGGGCGTGCGCTGCCATACTTTGCTGATTCGGGAGACTGCACATGCGGAAGTTGTTGCTGACGTCTGCGGCGACGCTGGGTGCAATACTGGGCCTGGCGACCGGGCCGGTCCTGGCGCAAACGACACCTGCAACCCCCCCGGCCGCGCTGGACGCCGCTGTTCCGGCCATGTCGGGGATGACCGGGATGCGGGCGATGCGCGGTCAGCAGCACGAGGCAGTGAGACCGCACTCGTTCACCACGGCTTCGACGAAGGGCGGCAAGTCCGGCCGTGCCCACCGCGCCCCGGCCAGCCAGGCACGGGACGCAGGTGTCGGTGCGCCGCGCACCGGCAACTAGCGCGGCGGCGCCGGCTCCCCGAGCAGCACCCAGGCCAGCAACATCGACCGGCAGGACACGCGGTCCGAGATCGCGCCACGCTTGCCTGACCCCAGGGTGGCCAGCACGCCGCAGGCCCTGCTGCAGGCGGCCCAACGCGCCCTGGCGTCCAACCGCACCGGCGCTGCGCAGGAAGCCCTGGAGCGGGCTGAAACCCGCATGCTGACACGGTCCACCGACCCCAGCGCGGCTGGCTCGCCGGATTTGGGTTCGATGGTCCAATCCATCGGGGCCGTGCGGCGTGCGCTTGCGGCGCGGGACATCCCTGGAGCACGCGCCGCCATCAGTGCCGCGCTGGCTGGCAGCTAACTACTAGTTTATCCGCTGGTATGCCTGCCCTCTCTCCGCCCAGGCTTGGGCCACAGCGCGGACCAAGCCTGGGGTAAGGGAGGCTACAAGCGCCTAATCCGGCAGCCTTGGGGGCGAATGTCGTTCTTGAGACGGGCGATTTGCACCAACTGCCGTCCGCTCTGATCTTTCCGCTGTCGCACCTTTGTTGCGAGCCGCTCCTACGGTGTGGAGAGGTGGGAAGGACTGCGCTTGCTGCTCTTGGATTGCCGCGCCGCTGCGCTCCTCGCAATGACAGAACGATCAGAGCAGATAGCCGCTGATATTAGGCTCTTGCCGCCTCCCTCCCTCCGGGCCTGGTCCGCGTTGCGGCCCAAGCCTGGAGGGAGAGGGAGCAGGCAGCGTCCTTGCGCCATATGCGATTGCCCTGCCAGGCGCAGTCCTGGATATGGCGCTTCGGCTGGGAACTCCCTTATATGGCGCATGATGCGAGGAGCATGCATGATCCGTCCGGGGCTGCTTCTGGCGCTGCTGGCGTCCGCCGTTGCGCCCGCGTTGGCAGCGGAGAGCCAACCGGTCCGCACCCCCCACATGACGGCATCCCTGGTATCCGACACCGACGCCGCCCAGCCCGGCCAGGCGCTGCACCTGGGACTGCGGCTGCGGATGGCGCCGGGTTGGCACACCTACTGGCAGAACCCCGGCGATGCCGGCGTGCCGCCCGAGCTGACCCTGACCCTGCCGCCCGGGGCCAAGGCGGGCGACATCGAGTGGCCGACCCCCACGCGGCAGCCCGAAGGGCCCCTGATGACCTACGGCTACACCGGCGAGGTGTTGCTGCCCGTTGCCGTCATCGCCGGCTCCAGCCCGTTGCACGTCGAGGCATCGGCCACCTGGCTGGTGTGCGAGAAGGTCTGCGTCCCGGAGGAGGGGATTTTCACCCTGGATCTCCCGGCCGGAGCGCCGGCGCCCTCCGCCGAGGCACCGCTGTTCGCCGCCGCCGCCGCCCGGCTGCCGCGGCCATCGCCGTTCGAGGCGCGGGTGGCGCCGGATGGGGTGTTGTCGCTGCGCGGCGCCGGGCTGTCGTCGGCGACGGTGCAGGACGCCTGGTTCCTGCCTGGGGCGTGGGGCGCGGTGGAGCAGGCCGCGCCGCAGCGGCTCCTGGTGCGTGATGGCGAGGTGAGCCTTGCGTTGCAGCGGGGTCCATCCTTTGCTGCCGGGTCCGGCCTGGCTGGGACGGTGGTGCTGCGTGATCCCGGGGGCCAGGAAAGCTTCCTGGCCGTTGACGCCAAGCCTGGTCCGGCGGTTGCGGCTGCTGTTCCGCCGCCGTTGGCGCGGACGCTGCTCTTGGCCCTGCTTGGCGGCCTGATCCTGAACCTGATGCCGTGCGTGTTCCCGGTGCTGGCCATGAAGGCGATGGCGATGGCGCGGATGTCCGGCGCAGTGCTGGAACAGGTGCGCGGCCATGCCCTGTCCTACACCCTGGGCGTCCTGGTGGCATTCGGCGCTCTGGGCGGTGTGCTGCTCGGGCTGCGGGCGGCAGGCGGCGCAGCTGGTTGGGGTTTCCAGCTCCAGTCCCCCGCGTTCGTGGCGGTGATGGCGTGGGTGCTGTTCGGCGTGGGGCTGAACCTGTCGGGCGTGTTTGACGTGGGTGGGCGGCTGGCCGGGGCCGGGCAGGGGCTGGCGTCGCGCGGCGGCCATGCCGGTAGCTTTGCCACGGGCGCGCTGGCGGTGCTGGTGGCGACGCCCTGCACGGCGCCATTCATGGGGGCGGCCATCGCGGCGGCCTTGGCGGCGCCGGCGGCAGTGACGGTGCTGGTGTTCCTGGCGATGGGTTTGGGCCTGGCGATGCCCTACTTGCTGCTGGCCCTGGTTCCCAGTGCGGCGCGGCTGCTGCCCCGGCCTGGCCGCTGGATGGATGTGCTGCGGGGCGCGCTGGCGTTCCCGATGTATGGCGCCGCGGTTTGGCTGCTGTGGGTCATCAGCCAGCAGTCCGGTCCCGATGGGGTGCTCGCGGCAGGTGCCGGGCTGCTGCTGGTGGGCTTCGCCGCGTGGGCGTTCGGCCTAGCGCAGGGGTCGGACGGGCGCTGGCTGGGCCGTGGCGCCGCCTTGGCCGCGTTGGCGCTGGCCGTCGCGCTGCTGCCGGGCCTGACCTTGGCGCCCGCCGCGCAGGCCGTAGTGCAGACCGAGGGGGCCGAGCCGTTCACCGCCGCCCGCCTGGCGAGCCTGCGCGCGCAGAACCGCCCGGTGTTCGTCAACATGACGGCCGCATGGTGCGTGTCCTGCCTGGTGAACGAGCGGGTGGCGCTGTCCCCCGCGGCGGTCCGCGACGCCTTCGCCGCACATGGCGTTGCCTACCTAAAGGGCGATTGGACCCGCGGCGACCCGGAGATCACTGCCTACCTGCGCGACCATGACCGCGACGGCGTGCCGCTGTATGTGTTCTACCCGCCCGGGGACGCTACGCCAACGGTGCTGCCGCAAATCCTGACGCAGGGCGAAGTGCTGGACCAACTCAACAAGGCCGGAAGCTAGGAGACTGCTCGATGACGATCCCCCGCCGCACCCTGATCGCTGCCGCCGCCAGCCTTGGCCTGGTCCCGTCGGCGTTGCGCGCCGCCCCGCGCATCGGGGCGCCTGCCCCGGACTTCACCGGCGCCGACAGCAATGGCCAGCCGGTGCATCTGTCGGCGCTGCAAGGCCGTGTGGTCGTGCTGGAATGGACCAATGACGGCTGCCCGTTCGTGCAGAAGTGGTACCGGACCGGCGCGATGCAGGCGTTGCAGCGCGACGCCGCCAGGCTGGGCGCGCTGTGGCTGTCGGTCATCAGCTCCGCGCCCGGCGAACAGGGCGATGTGGACGGACCCCGCGCCAACGAGCTGACACGCACCCGCAATGCCGCTCCGGCCCGGGTGCTGCTGGACCCGTCCGGCGCGATCGGGCACCTGTACGACGCGCAGACCACGCCGCACATCTTCATCATCGGCAAGGATGGGATGCTTGGCTACATGGGCGGGGCGGACAGCATCGCTTCCACGCGGGATGCTGACCTGGCGCGTGCGACGCCTTATGCGCGGGATGCGCTGACCGCCATCGCGGCTGGGCGTCCGGCGCCGGTCGCGGTCACGCGCCCCTAAGGATGCACGGTGAAGTACGCCGTCTAGGTCGCGCCAGGCGTCTTGAGATCCTGCTGCTCCACGGGCGCCGGGAGAGGGGCGGTCGTCGCGTCCTGCAGCCAGGCCTTGAGCGACCGGCGCACCTGGAACTCGAACTCGACGTTCATGTCGTTCATCATGGACCGGGTTATGTCATACAGCGCGGCGCGCAGGCCGCGGGACCCATCGGACAGGCGCGACACCCGCGCCTCGGCAAAGGCGACGCGGCCGCCGCCGGGGTCCAGGATGTCGAGGTGGACGGCCATCACCCCTTGCAGCCCGCCGCTGCCCTGCGTGATCTGCACGGCGTCGATGTGGAACACGGCACGCCCCGTAGTCCCGCCCGCGCCGATCCGGTCCAGCGCCATTCGCCGCAGCGCCGGACCCGGCGGTGCCGGGTTCAGCGCATCCAGCGGACCCGGCGGCGGTGGCTCGCCGACATCCACCGCGCCGACGTTCAGCCGCAGCGGCGTCAGGTAGTCGTAATGCAGCGCCGGAAAGTCCTGGCGCACCTCATCATCCCCGCCGCAGGCCGCCAACGCCACTGGCAGCAGCAGCGCCATGCGGCGGGGGAGGTCCATGCTATCCGCCCTCGGCCTTGCCGCCCTCGGCCTGGCCGTTGACCTCGCCGCGGTCGAAGCGGAAGTCGAGGTTGCAGAACTCGCAGGTCATGACGATGTCGCCCTCGATGGCCATGTGGTCGAGGTCGTCGGTCGGGAACGTCTCCAGGATGCCGGACAGCCGGGCGCGGGAGCAGCGGCAGCCATAGGCCAGGGCGCGGTTGCGGTCGGCGGCCACGCCCTCGGTGCCGAACAGGTTGTATAGTAGCCGGTCTGGCGACAGCGCGTCGTCCAGCAGCTCCGACTCCTTCAGGGTTGCAGCCAGGGCGGTGGCGGTGCGCCAGCTTTCGGCCTGGGCGTCGCTGTCCATCTCGGGGTCGAGGCCGCCCTCGCGCGCCACCCGTTCCAGGATCAGCGCGCCGGCCCGCCAGCCGAACCTGGTGCGGGCGCAGGCCAGGCGAACGGTGCACTGGAGCTGCTCGCTGGTCTCGAAGTAGTGCAGCGCCATGTCGGCCAGGGTCTCGCCCTCAATGGCGACGATGCCTTGGTGGCGTTCGCGGTCCGGTCCCTGGTCCACGCTGAACGCCAGGTAGCCGTGGCCCAGCAGGGCGGCGGCGGTTGGGGCCGGGGTGGCTTCGAGCAGGGTGGCCAGCTTGTCGGCGTCGGCCCGGGCATAGCCGCGCAGGGCGCCGGATTCGGTGCAGTCGGCCAGCAGCATCGGCAGCGCGCCGTCGCCCTTGGCCTGCAGGCTGAAGGAGCCACGGAACTTCAGCGCCGTCGCCAGGGCGGCGGTCAGCGCTAGGGCCTGGCCGGTGAGGGCGGTGACGACGTCGTGGTTCTGGTGCCGGGTCAGCAAGGCGTCGGCAAGTGGGCCGAGCCGCACCAGCCGGCCGCGGACCGGACGGCCAGGCAGGTAGAACGGGGTGATGCCGCGGGGGACCACGATGTCGGGCACGTCGGGGCGGGTGCTGTCCAGGAAGGCGGGGGTCGATGTCATGCCCCCAACATAGGGATCAGCCCTGCAGAGGTGAACCTGTCCGATGCTCAGAGGGTGCCGTACAGTTCTGCAACAGGAGGCGCGGCATGGCCCGGCGTTGGATTTTGGTGGCCGCGGTCTCGCTGGCTCGCGTTGCGTTCGGCTACCAGTTCCAGACCCTTGCCAGCCTGGGGCCGGAGCTGATCGAGCGCTTCGGCCTGGGATACGCGTCCCTCGGCGGGCTGATCGGCCTGTATTTGGCGCCGGGCGTCTTGGTGGCGTTGCCCGGCGGCTTGCTGGGGCGGCGGTATGGCGAGGGCTTGGTGGTCGGTGGCGGGCTGGCGCTGATGGGGCTGGGCAGCCTGGTGTCGGGGCTGGCCGCGGGCGCCGGGCAGATCGGCGCCGGGCGGGTGCTGGCGGGCTGCGGCGCGGTCTTGCTGGTGGTGATGCAGGGCAAGATGGTCAGCGACCGCTTCCCGGGGCGGGCGTTCATGCCGGTGATGGGGCTGGTGGTCGGGGCCTTCCCGGTCGGCGTCGGGCTGGTGGAGCTGACGCATGGCCCGCTAGTTCGCGCCTTCGGCTGGCCGGGGCTGTTCCTGGGCGGGACGGCGATTGCGGTGCTGGCGCTGCTGCTGTTCCTGCTGGGGCGCGAGCGGACGGCCGCGCCTGCCGGCTCGGCTTGGGCGCTGCCATCGCGGCGGGAGTGCGGGCTGGTGATGGTCGCGGGGGTGATCTGGACCGCTTACAATGCCGGATACTATGGGTTCCTGTCCTATATGCCGTCCTACTTGGCCGTGCGGGGCCACTCGCCGGGGCTGCTGGCGCTGGTGCTGACGGTGGCGACGTGGACCAACCTGCCGTCCACGTTGGTGGGCGGGGCGCTGGCGGCGCGGTTCGGCAATGCGCCGGTGTTCTATGCCGGGACGGTCGCCGAGATCGTTGCCGTCGCGGGGCCGGCGGTGCTGGATTGGCCGCTGCTGTGGGGTCTGCTGTTCGGCACAGGGGCGTCGCTGCACGCGGGGGTGATCATCGGGATCGGGACGCTGTCGGCGCGGCCGGAGAACCGGGCGGTCGGGATGGGGCTGTTCTATACGGTTTACTATGCCGGGGGTGCGCTGCTGCCGGTGCTGTGCGGGCGGGCGGCCGACCTGGCGGGCGATCCAGCCGGGGCGCTGGTGGCGGCTGCGACGCTGTCGGGGGTGGCGATCCCAGCCTTTCGCCTGCACGGCTTCCTGTCGCGGCGGCCCGCGTGATCCGGGCGGTCCTGCCCGGCGATGCCGAGGCGGTGGCGGAGCTGATCCGCCTGGCGTTCTCCGCGATCCCGGTGCGGCTGGAGCCGCCGCCCAGCGCCTTGCAGGAAACCGGCGATGCGGTCCGCGCACACCTGCAGGGGGGCGGGGGCGCCTTGGCGGAAGGTCCTGCCGCCTGCGTGCTTTGGTCGGAGCGCGACGGCGGCCTGTATGTCAGCCGCTTGTCCGTTCACCCCAGCCAACAAGGCCGGGGCCTGGCCACCGCCCTGATGCAGGCGGCTGAGGGCGAGGCACGCCGCCGTGGCCTGCCGCGTCTGCACCTGGGGGTCCGGCTGGCTCTGCTGGACAACCGCCGGCTGTTCGCGCGGCTTGGCTTCACGGAAACGTGGCTGCACACCCACGACGGCTGCGCCGCGCCGACCTGGACCGAGGCGGAACGCTGGCTGGTGCTCTAGGGGCGGTTGCGTGGGAATGCAGCGGGTGACCCTTCCCTGGCCTTGCCGTCATTGCGAGCCGGCTTCGGTGCGGCAGTTCAGCAGGCAAGGACAGTCTTGGATCGCCACGCCGAAGCCGGCTCGCAATGACGATCCCAAGCGGCTGCGGAGGCTTGGCGGCCACGGTGGACCTCCGCCGGCGTTAGCTGTCCTCGCCGATCTCCGCCTCAAGCGCCTCCAGTGCACTGTCCAGTTGCGCGCGCACCGCCTTGTCCACGCCGGCAACTGCCAGGGCATGGTCCAATTCGGCACGGCAGCCGACGAACTCCTCACCCGAGATGTCGGAGGGTGCGGCCGGTGCCTTCTCGCGGCCCAGGCAGCCCGAGTACTGCTCCCGGGCAGCCGCGACCTCCGCTCCCTGCGGCAGCTTGGCGAACAACTCGTCCAGCCGCTCGTCCACCCAGCCTGGCGTTCCGGCGATCTCCTCCGTCACTATGCAACGCCTTTCGTTGTCGTCACGATGCGGCGCTCTCCGTGACGATCAGCGCGCCGCGCCCAACGACCACGCCAAGATGCCCTTCTGTGCGTGCAACCGGTTCTCCGCACCGTCGAACACCACCGATTGCGGGCCGTCGATGACCTCCGCCATGACCTCCTCGCCCCGATGCGCCGGCAGGCAGTGCATGAAGATCGCATCAGGTGCGGCCTGTGCCATCAGCGCGGGAGTGACGCAGTACGGTGCCAGCAGGTTGTGCCGGCGCTCGTTCGGGTCGTCCGCCATGCTGACCCAGCAATCCGTGACCACGCAGGCCGCATCGCGCACCGCCTCCGCCGGGTCGTCGGTCACCTCGATCCGGGCGCCCTGCGCGCGTGCCCAGTCCAGCAGGTGCTGCGGCGGCCGGCGCAGGCCCGGCGTGGCGATGCGGAGCGTGAAGCCGAAGCGCACCGCCGCCTCGATCCAACTGCACGCGACGTTGTTGCCGTCGCCGCACCAGGCCACTACCCGGCCGGCGATGGGGCCGCGGTGCTGCTCGAACGTCATCACGTCGGCCATCAACTGGCAGGGATGGCTGCGGTCGGTCAGGCCGTTGATCACGGGGACCGTCGCGTGCTCGGCCATCTCGTGCAGCTTGGCGGCGTCGTTGGTCCGCAGCATGATGGCGTCCACGTAGCGGGACAGCACCCGGGCGGTGTCGGCCACCGTCTCGCCGCGGCCGATCTGCATGTCGGCGGCGGACAGGGTGATCACGTCGCCGCCCAACTGCCGCATCGCGACCTCGAAGCTGACGCGGGTGCGGGTGCTCGGCTTCTCGAAGATCATCGCCAGCGTCTTGCCGGTGAACGGGCGCGACGAATGCTTGCCGGCATCCTTGTAGCCTGCCGCCACGTCCAGCATCTGCCGCAGCGTCGCGCTGTCGAAGTCGCGCAGGTCGAGGAAGTGCCGGGGAGGGGCGTCACCCTCCCCGGCCAGCGTGGTCGCCGTGGACCGGCGGAGCGCCCCGCTCACTTCGCCGCGGCTGACATGGGGGTTGGCAGGCAGCGGCGCGTGCCGCGGCGGATCATCTCCACCGCGGTGTCCACGTCGGCATCGGTCAGCACCAGGGGGGGCACCAGGCGCACCACGTTGTCGCCGGCGGCGACCGTGAGCAGGCCCTCCGCCATGAACGCCGCCTGCAACTCGCCATTCGGCACCACCGCCTTCAGCCCGAGGATCAGCCCGGCGCCGCGCACGTCTTGCAGCACGGACGGGTACTCCGCCACGACCTGCTCCAGCGCGAACCACAGGCGGCGGGCCTTGCGGTCCACCTCGGCCAGGAAGCCCGGCGCCAGCACCACGTCCAGCACCGCGTTCGCCGCAGCGCACGCCAGGGGGTTGCCGCCGAACGTCGTGCCGTGGGTGCCGGCGACCAGGTATTTCGCCACCCACTCCTTCGCCAGCGCGGCGCCCATCGGGAAGCCGCCGGCGATGCCCTTGGCGATGCTCATGACATCCGGCTCGATGCCCGCCCACTCATGCGCGAACAGCTTCCCCGTGCGCCCCATGCCGCACTGCACCTCGTCCAGGCCCAGGATGAGGCCGAACTCGTCGCAGGTGGCGCGCAGGTCGCGCAGGAAGTCCAGCGGCGCCGGACGGATGCCGCCCTCGCCCTGCACCGGCTCGATCAGCACCCCGGCGGTCTGCGGGCCGATGGCGTCGCGCAGCGCGTTCATGTTGTTGAACGGCACATGGTCGAAGCCATCGACCTCCGGCCCGAACCCGGCCAGGTACTTCTTGTTCCCCGTCGCGGCCAGCATCGCCAGCGTGCGGCCATGGAACGCGCCGTCGAAGCAGATCACCCGGTAGCGCTCGCCCTTGCCGGTCTCGTGCATGGCGCGGCGCATCATCTTTACCAGGCCCTCGTTCGCCTCGGCGCCCGAGTTGCAGAAGAACACGCTGTCGGCGAACGTCGCCTCGACGAAGCGTGCGGCCAGGCGCTCGGCGCCGGGCACGCGGTAGAGGTTGCTGGTGTGCATCACCCGGCCCGCCTGCTCGGCGATGGCCTGCACCAAGTGAGGATGGGCATGGCCGAGGCTGCTGGTGGCGATGCCGGAGCCGTAATCAAGGAATCGTCGCCCGTCCGACGTGAACAGCCAGGCACCTTCACCCCGCTCAAAGGCGAGGTCGGTGCGGTTGTACGTCGGCATCAGGGCGGCAATCATCTTTGGTCCTTACACCTCTTGGGCTACTCTCCCCGGGCTTGAAGCTTACGCGACCGTTCGCGGGCGCCGGGGAAGCGGGCAAGATGGGATGGACGCCGTTGGGAAGTCAACGGAATGGTGCCGTTCGGGGGCAGGAATGTCGCATGAGCCGCAGAGGCCCCCTCGTCCTCGGGGTCATGCGGGTCCGGCCTGTGCGGCCGGGGTTGGGACGACGGTGAACCCGAGGGCCTGGAGCTGGCATCGGACGGTGAGGCTGCTATCCGTGCTCGCCGTGTTTCGCCACGTCGGCGGTTCACGGCGGCGACAACGGGTGATACCCCTCGCCAGCGCGGGCCAGCCTCTCCGCGGGCAAACGCCAAGGGACGTGCGGCCTCAGATGCATCTGACCAGCCCCCAAAATCGCCTATCCCACCGGCCTGCGTCCCCCATCCTCATTCACCGTGGCGCATCACACGTGATGCGGGGCGTCCTCTCCGGAGGGAGCCAGCGCTGTCAGTTCTTCATGATCCAGGTTACGTCATGACCCCGCCTCGCACCCGAGCCGATGCCTTCTGCCGCCGTTTTGGCCTGCAAGTGCCGATCCTTGAAGCCCCCATGGCGGGCGCCTGCCCGGCACCGCTCGCCGCCGCCGTCGCCAACGCTGGCGGCATGGGCGCCCTGGGCGCGTTGCTGACCGACCCGGACGGCATCCTGGCCTGGGCGTCCAGCTTCCGTGCTGCCAGCAACGGCGCCTTCCAGATCAACCTGTGGGCGCCCGACCCGACTCCGGTCCGCGACCGCACGGTTGAAACCGCCATGCGCGGCTTCCTGGCGGAATGGGGACCAGCCGTGCCGGCAGAGGCTGGCGATGCGGTGCCTCTCGACTTCGCGGCCCAGTGCGAGGCCCTGCTGGCTGCCGGCCCGGCTGTCGTGTCCAGCATCATGGGCCTGTTCCCCGCGGCCTTCGTGGACCGCCTGCACGCCCGCGGCATCGCCTGGTTCGCCTGCGTCACTACCCTGGCCGAGGCGCGCGCCGCCCAGGCCGCCGGCGCGGACGCCGTCGTGGCCCAGGGCATCGAGGCCGGCGGCCACCGCGGCGCGTTCGACGCCGCAGCCGCGGAACGCCAGGGCGCCGGCCTGATGGCGCTGCTGCCGCGCCTGGCCGACAACCTGCAGGTCCCGGTCATCGCCACCGGTGGCATCGCCGACGGCCGTGGCGTCGCGGCGGCGCTGCTGCTGGGCGCCAGCGCCGTGCAGGTCGGCACCGCCTTCCTGCGCTGTCCCGAGGCCGGCACCGCCCCTGCCTGGGCCGATGCGCTTGCCGGGCTGGAGCCGGAAGCCACCGTTCCCACCCGCGCCTTCAGCGGACGGCTGGGCCGTGCCGTGGCGTCGCCTTACACCGACGCCGCAGCGGCGCTCGCCCCCGCGCCCTACCCGGTGCAGCGCGGCCTGACGGCGGCGATGCGGGCGCAGGCCAAGGCGGCCGGCGATGTGGGCCGCATGCAGGCCTGGGCCGGGCAGGCCGCCGCGCTGGCCCGGGCCGAACCCGCCGGGGACGTGGTGTGCCGCCTGTGGGCGGAGGCCTCGGCGCTGCTGCCGTAAGGGTTTGGCACCGGCCGCGTGCCGGGCTAAGGGGACACTGGGGATCAGGGATCACGCCATGGACACCACGCCAGCCGCCCACCAGGCCGATGCCAACTCGATCTGGGACGACCGCTACGAGAAGGGCGAGCACGTCGGCTCTAAGCCGGTGATCGAGGGCGACCCCATCGACTTCACGCAGCACAAGTTCCTGTACTCCCATGCCGTCGCCAAGCCGATGACGGGATCGCTGGACGGCTGGTCGGTGGACGCCATCGCCAAGCAGTGGTTCAACCCGCCCCCGGCCAAGGTGCTGGCCATCGGCTCCGGCATGGCGTTCCTGGAGGAGTACCTGGTCCAGCACGACCTCGCCGGCCACGTCACCGCCTACGAGATGTCCCGCACCGCGATCGAGGGCGCCCGCGCCCGGGTGGCCGGCAAGCCCTACGCCGACCGCCTCGATCTGCGCGCCGGGGACGTGCTGCTGGAGGACCTGCCGACCGCCGGGTACGACGCGGTGTTCGTGCAGGCCGCGATCCACCACTTCGACCGCATCGAGGAGATGTTCGCCCTGATGCACCGCGTCCTCAAGCCCGGCGGCCTGCTGTGGTATGACGAGTACGTCGGCCCCGACCACCACATGTACGAGCCGGAAGTCCTGGCCATCATGGACGAGCTGAACGACTGCCTGGACGCGCAATTCCGCTGGGACGTGCTGGCCAAGCACACCCGCACCATGGTGCCGCGCCCGTCGCTGGAGTTCATGATGGGCCACGACCCCTCCGAGGGCGTGCATGCGTCCCGGATCTTGCCGCTGACCTACCAGTGGTTCGACGTGGTGCACCGGCAGGACTACGGCGGGGCGATCATGCGGCCGTTCTTCACCGGCATCCTGCCCAACTTCGACTGGGACAACCCCAGGGACCAGACCATCGCCCGGCTGATCATCGCCACCGAGCAGTTGCTGACCAAGCATGGCGTGCTGCCCAACTATCACACCGCGGTCGTCGGCCGCCGCCTGGACCAGCCACGCCCGCCGCTGACCCCGGCGGAGGCTGAGCGGATCAACTACTCCAACTGGCCGGGCTTGCAGCCTGTGACGGCAGCGCCGCCGCGCCGGGGAGGGCTGTGGGCGCTGCTTCGGGCCGGGAATTAGGACGCTTCCAAGCCATCGCGCCGGTTGCGGCACAGGGCAGATGGCGGCGCACCGCCCAGTGCCGTGGCCGCCGCAGGCCGGGCTGAGAGCGCCGGGCTAAAAGCGCCGGGCGGTGCGGCCGCCGGCGGCAGCCTGGGTTGGCCGGGGTGCCTTGCCGGTTTGGGTCTCGGCCGCCTGTCCGCAATCGGGAGCATCACATGGCGTCCAGCAGCAAGCTCCAAGACCGGTTCGACGCAGGGTTCAACAACTTCGATGCAGTCCGGCTCGCCGCAGCGCTGCTGGTGCTGTTCGGGCACGCCTATTCGCTAGCTGGCGTGTCGTCCGACCCCGTCAGCGACCTGATCGCGCTGGGCTACATCGGGACGCTTGCCGTCTCTGTCTTCTTCGTCCTGAGCGGCTTCCTGATCGCGCGGTCCGTGGAGCGGAGCACCCTGTCCAGCTACCTGTCCGCCCGCGCCCTGAGGATTCTGCCGGCATTGGCGTTGGTGACGATCCTGGAAGCCTGGGTGCTCGGGCCGTACTTCTTCGAGGGCAACGTGCCCTGGTACCTGCGCACCTTGGCTCCAGCACACATGGGGAATATCTTGGTGTTCGGGCTGGACCCGTGGATCGCCGGCGTATTCCAGCACAACCCGGTGCCGTTCGTGAACGGCTCCCTGTGGACGCTGCCGACGGAGGCGCTGTTCTACCTGCTGCTTCCGTTCGTCCTGGTGCTGGCCTCCGGGCGGCGCTGGGCCGTCCTGGCGCTTTGGCTAGCCAGCGTCGTGGCGGAACCGCTTGCGGTCCGGTACGGACTCAACGACGCGGCGCTGGGCGGCATCTTGTTCAACTCGGTGCGGGTGTTCCCCACCATCCAGATGGCGGGCTACTTCCTGGCCGGGGTCGTCGCCTGGCTGTACCGAGACCGGCTGCCTTGGGACCGCGGCCTGTTCCTGACCCTTGTCCTTCTGATGTTCGCGGCGCGCGGCGGCATGGCATCGTCCCTGACCGTCAAGCTATGCCTGCCCTACGCCGTGCTATGGGTGGGCTTGGCGGGCGGCCTCGGAACCCGGTTGAAGGCATGGGCCGGCGACCTTTCCTATGGCGTTTACCTCTTCGGCTTCCCGGTGCTGAACTCGGTCGTGGCGCTGGGCCATCAGTCCTTGGCGCCGCTGGCAGTCTTCGTGATCGCCCTGCCAGTGACCATCATCCTCGCCCTGGTATCCTGGAACCTTGTAGAAGCCCCAATGCTGCGTCTGCGACGTTGGACGCGCCGTCGCGCGAGTGCCTCCATCGACCTCGTGCCAACTGTCTATGAGCCTGAACGGTAAGGGTATGGGCTTATGCCCAACGCCTTTGACTTTGGCCGTTCCTGTTCCGGGGCGCACTGTCATTGCGAGCCGGCTTCGGCGTGGCAACCCAGGGCGCAAGGACCGCGCTGGCCGCCCCCTGGACTGCCACGCCGCACGCGCGGCTCGCAATGACAGTGCGCTGACGCAAGGGGTCAGGGTGCAGGGTGGTTGGCAGTCATCACAGGCCACAGTGATTGATTGAGGCAAGAGGGCAACGATTACACCCCGCGCTGGCTTCCATCCGGTCCAGCCGCACGCATGGCAGCGAGCGCCGTCTCCGGCCAGGCAAGCTCTGGCAGCGACGGCATCGGCATGTTCTCCCGTGGCCGCAAGACGATGTCCGACATGCCCCGGTTGTGGACGATGGTGTCGTGCAGAAATCCATATCCGTCCGGCAGCGGCGATATCTGGCCGTCAGCTTCCGGCTTGCCGACCTCGAACGCCTGCCAAAGCGTCCGGACCAGCGCGCCGGGGCTGTGTCCGGCGAAGGCGGACAGGCACCAGATGTTGACCTCCGTGTAGATCAGCGGACGCTCGCGGGCCAGGAGGCGTCTGGCGCCGGCCAGCACGTCAGGCTCGTGCCCCTCGGCATCGATCTTGATGAACGCGATGGGCGGCAGGGCTTCGTCGTCCAGCATCACCGCGGGGACATCGACAGCCGGGATGGTGCCGCCTGACACATGGCCGGACGCGACGACGTGGGAGCCGGCGCCGAACTGCGCGACATGGAACCGCAGCGTCCCCGGCTCGCTGGAGACCGCCGCAGCCCTGACCTCCACGTTGGTGATCCCGTTCAGCTCCAGGTTGCGGCGCAGGAACGCGAGGTTTGGCGGGGATGGCTCATAGGCCACGACGCGCTTGGCCAAGCGGGCGAGCAGGATCGTGGACAGGCCGATGTTGGCGCCCACGTCGATGACGGCCGAAGAGGGGGGAATGTGGCGGGATACGAGCGCCGCCAGGCCGTCCAGTGCTGCCGCATGGTGCTCGGCGGCCTTGAAGTAGTCATCGTCGGCTGCGCCGGTCAGCACGGTCTGCACGCCACCGAGCATGATCGTCTTCGCGGTGGTCTCCTTGACGCGGCTGGCTCCACGCGCCCAATCAAGGACTTTTTTCATCGGGACCATTCGTTGGTTATGGTTGCCAGGCTCGGAACCGGCTCCTCGTCCGGCACCACGTGCGCTACCCTGGTGTCTTGCGCCACGGCGGAGCCTTTGCGGCTGCCGGGCTTCCAGCGCAGGGCCGGCTTCTCGACCAGGTGCCAGGACAGCGCCGCAAAGGGAACAGTCAGCGCCATGCAGGCGAGGATCGGGTATCCAAACCGGGGCGCCGCCCCGAGGATGACCTGCTGGACCGGGAAGGCATACAGGTACATTCCATACGACAGGTCGCCGAACCGCCCCGCCCGGCGGACCATGGGCATCGACATGCGGCCAAAGCATAGCGCCATGTAGGGCAGCGTCACCCACTCGATCGGAATGTCCCACCAGCTATACCAACTGGAGACCATCCAGTTGAGCGAGTAGCCCAGCAGGGCGAAGTCTGCCCGGTAGAAGCCGGCGATCCTGTCTTCCAGCAGCCGGCACAGGCCGCCAAGCAGGAAGAACGGCACCTCTACCAGCATGTATTTGACGTCCGTTCCATTGAGGACGATAGCCTCGCCGTCATAGCCATAGAACAGCCA
>JAABUX010000843.1_pt1 | contig 49453 bp, 38 predicted proteins | sample 5561851 | NCBI WGS metagenome assembly JAABUX01 (sample SAMN10711883, study PRJNA513361) | rock metagenome | isolation source: Antarctica rocks | place: Antarctica: Victoria Land, Richard Nunatak red sandstone | collected 2016-01-03 | reverse complement strand
GGACGCGCAAGAATCTCTTCGATTTACGCCGTTGCGCGGTCGTCTACAATCTGCATGTTTTGGCTCGTTCCCAGCAGGCCCAGGCTGAGCTTCAGGACGCCGCTTGATTTCTTGACCGATGCTCTAGGTACTCATACAGGCCATACATTTCTCTTTCTGCATTTTTATAATACATGAGGAGATAGAGTAGATATGGTAAACGACTCTTTCCGTTATGTGAGAAATTTAGTGTCTCCATAAAATAGGTGCTGCGTCCAATACAAACAGGCCACATTTCATTCGTAGACGAAGAGAAACAATATGACTTTGTTACAAATGTTCATGAAGAATAAAGTTGCGGACTACAACTATATTGGCCTCTTGTTGAGTATAAAGTTGTTTCGTCCGCACAGAGTTTGGAGAAATGTAAGGCGTATCCAAGATGACTTGTATTTCTCCATTTTATCTATGGTTGTTACTCTTACCTAAACTATATAAGGCTTTATGTATACATTGTTTATGAAGAATAAAGTTTGAACTACTATTATGTTGTCCTCTGAATAATCTATTCAAAAGATAACATGTAGTTTTCCCACTGTGTATAGTGGTGTAGCTGAAATAAGTCCTTACACGGCTGAGCCAGATTTCTGGCAGTTACTGAAGAGAATATGAGCAGCTCTTTTGTTCACAAGATAATAAAGCCATAACCTGTCCTTATGCCTGTTTGGTAGAAATATACCAACTAGTGTTGGTCCCTAAAGCCATTTTTCGTGGACGACCACATGATCTTTTTGATAGTGTGACCTCACTAGGTGTATTAGAGTGCGTTCATGCGGTCTACTCGTTGTAGAAGATAAATAAAGTCGTTCCATTACTGGAGCCATCACCGAGTAGACTTGGTAGAAACACAAAGCATATACCAAATGCTTCGTGTTTCTCCCTTAACGTTACTATTGTCACAAATCTTCTCGGCACTGGACTTTAGCTGTACACTGGTTGCTCCTATGAACTGTTGAATATGCCGAGGAATGACTTGTGTTTCCACCAGTGCAATCGCTTCCATTTTAAAAAATACTTGTAGAGAGGTTTACAGTTTGAACTTATCAAAAGCTTTCCATTGCACCAATGCTCCTTTACATAATTAGATGCAATTACCCTGGTATCTCCATACGGCAAAACAGCTTGTGCTTCCTGATACTACTCTTGAGAGTAATTGTTGATGAAATAGCTGCGCTTCGAGCATCATAGTAGAAGAATAGCATCTCTTAATAATCTATTCAATGCCAATTTTGAGCGCATCAGTTCTTTACATCTCAACGGCTTTCGTTATTGCCCGGTCAACGTCGCTATAGAAGATAACATCCATCTTCTCCACGATCTCCTCTGGTAGAGTGGAAAACTGTAGTTTGTTCCCAGTTGGAAGCAGAACTCGCAAGGCACCGTTCTCAAGAGCCATCTGGAGTATTTCTGTGATGGAAGGAAGCGTCTTGATATTACCCTGAATAGTAATATCTCCTAGTACTAGTGTTCCTGCTTGCACTCGTCGTTGCCCGATTGCAGAGAGCATTGAAACTAGAAATGCGACACCACAAGCGCATTCAACATGGCCTCCTGAAAGATCAATGGCCTCTGCAACCAAGTCTTTCTGCGCCAGTATTGGTGATAATCCCAAACGATCCTGTACCACTTTGAGGTAGCTCCAGGCACGATTGAGCGATTCCTTGAGGCCATGCTCCATGCCTGCAGGTGTGCGCAATTTACCAGTACCTGTCGTGAGCGTAACCTCTAGCCGATAGAGCGCGACATGACTCTCACCATCAGCTGTAGCTGTGTATACAGTACCGGGTGGCAATGGATCTTGAGTGATGACACCTTTAGCTCCCTGCTCAGGTACGCCAACTGTTCGTTCAATGCCGTCTGTAAGGTCAGTGTATGAGAAACTCGTCTTATAAAACTCAAAAGCACCACGTTTCTTCAATTGCTCCTTGATACGCCGTCTACCTTCTAGAGCCAGCTCGAGATATTCTTGTAACTCTTCAGAGGTGGAAACTCCGTCGGGATGCAGGATCTTAAGTAGCCCACTAACCGTTTTGCGTACTGCAGTGGCATCACGTCCTTCGACATGTGAACCCAACCGAAACTTCTGGTCTAGCGCGTCATACCGATTTTGCTTACGCAGTGCCCTAAATGCTTCCGATAGGTAGTCTGTAACAAATCCGTAGTGCATACTTAAGAGGGCTTTGGAGGTCTTTGGAATCTCCCAGCCAGGCAAGTAAAAGTGAAGACGATCCATGACCGCCAAGTCGAATTCCTTCGGGAGTGGCTGGAAGAGGTCTGTTGCAGCACTGTGAACGAGTGTTTCTATACTCTGGTTCAGATTACCCACAAATACGAGTGCTGCATCGGCGAGTACCTGCGTGATGCCCCGACTGAACCGACCGTTCGCCATGTAATCTTTCATGATCTGGATAGTATCAGGATCCTGAACCTTCATTCCCCCCACTTCATCGAAAGCAACGACATCCCAATGACCTACCAATCCAACTTGACGACGCGCATTATTGTAGAAGAGATTAGCACTACTGGCTTTCCCTCCAGAGATCAAGATTCCATACGGTGACATTTCACTAAAGACATAGCTCTTGCCCGTTCCACGAGGTCCCAGTTCGATAAAATTGAAGTTCTTCTCAACGAAAGGGAGAAAGCGAGAAAGGAGAAGAAGCTTGAGGCGTCTTTCCATCTGGGTCGGTTCTAGACCAACACTGCGTACTAAAACGTCAATCCATTGATCCGTCGTGAATGCGTGGCGTCCTTCACAAAATTCTTCAAAGTCAAACCGAGCAAGCTGAATTGGACGCAATTCTGTGATGTAAAACGGGCTGCCTTTACTTTTGCTTTGCTGATCATCATCACTTTCGTTGCGGTACTCTAAGTCGATAATTGCCCAGATACCGCCCTCTAAGAGGCGATCATAACTGCGATAGAAACGCTCGCTCACATGGATGCGGTTGAAATTGAAGTGATCCATAGCCGCCCAGTATTTTCCTTCGCTTGGCAAAAAACGTACTTCTAAACGATCGATGAATCGGTATTTGCCAAGCTGCTCTACAAGCGATTGCGCTTTATTCGCTTCGTCATGTCGAAAGTAGTTTCGATGAAGCGTATCTTTCACGGTTTCAACGCCGAGCCGAATCTCCTCAGGATCATCGGATGCACAGTATCGCCCGAGGAGGTACTCTAGCACATAGCTAGGGACGTTCTCTCCTCCCTTGATCTGGTGAAGTAGATCTTTACGCACAACCTTGCCCGCGTAGGCGGTAGTGAGAAGACGATCAAGTGGATCAAACTCTGGCATGATTAATTCATCCTTGCATTTTTGAGCGACAGGCGCGCAAGTACTGCACCTGTACGCGGGTCAATCGCTCGCACTTCAATGCGTGTGCCTTGAAAATCAGGATCGATAATGAGTGGCACCTGAGCCTCCATCCCGCTTTGTAGCTTGATTTCGCCTGTGATAGGATCACGGGCGTCGCAGTCGGCTGTCTGACCAACTGACTGTGCCTTCGGACTGGGTCCATCAAAGGCATCTAGACGAATCGAGAGTGAGGGTGTCAGTAAGGACATGAGCATAACTTTCAACCCTATAACAGAACTTGTGAATTTATCGCTGCGGTAAGTTATGGTAACTTGCTCATTCCCTATAATCGTTTGTGACTTAGAGAGATATACTGTCACCACGGGGATAATGCACTCCTGTAGCGAAAGCCCCTCATGAAAATAGCCAGCATGGTGCCCAAATGTCTTGAAGTCTTTCGCTGCAACGTACTCCATAGCTGGCCCAACAATACCTACATGTTGTGCCTGTAGATTCAACGTCCCCAGATGAATGGCCTGCGATTGTCCCAGGACTGAACGGCGTGTTTTTAGAAGCCACATGCCAGCCGGAATAGTTAGAGCATCACCTGCCAGAATCTCTGGAACAAGCATGTGACCATGATCGGCTGCGAATACGAGTGTCTGAAAGCCGATGCCCGCAAGCCGAATAGCGACTGTCCGCAGTTCGCTAATCACCTCACTCATTGCCCGGCGCGCGCGGTATAAACTCGACCCCTCACCCAAAGCATCGATATCCTGTGTACGTACAACTAAAAGATCAACTTGCCCAGTGCGTTTCCCAAGCGTTTTCTGGGGTATCGAGAGGATATCTTCCATTGTACTGTCTCGGTAGCGATCTCCATATCGCTCTGCGAGCAATGCTTTCCTTTCATTTACTGTAGGAAGCGGTGTCCCGCCTACGGTCGGTATGAGTTCGCCACGGTGTTCTATGAAGGCGAAGGCGCCATCTGCACCTGGCAGCAAAGCTGCCATGCCACATAGCGTGGTTGTTGGTAGAACTGTAGCAGCACTTTCTATGTTAACGGATCCGAGATCCTGTAACGCTTCGGCGAGATCGCGACCCATCTCGTAGCGCAGACTATCCACGAGAAAATAGGCAATCTTGTGCCGTAGTGCTAATTCGGGGGTAACGTGGCTATCAAAAGTTTGTGTTTGCCGACGCACCCCTTCTGGTGGCCAACCTTCACGTTGAACAACGGTCTGAAAAGCAATCTGTATACGCTGTACCACAGTACGATAGAGGACGCGACATCGCTGAACCAGCGGTTCAAGCGAGTCATCATGAGCGCATTGAGCGATTGCGTACTCATACAACCGCTGTGCGCGGTCTAGTTTCCAAAGGCCATCTGCTGCTACATATGCTTCCACCAATGATTTCGCATCGTTCGCCAGCGTATATGATTCTGCATGGATTGCCAGTTCTAGAAACATGACACAACGTTGCACTACCAGCCAGAGCAATGCACGCTCAGGCTCACGACGCCAAACTGACCGCTCACCGGATGCAAACAGAGATTGAGCGAAAGTAATGTCACTATCTGCGGCAGTTTGCACTAGACCTTGCAGGCGGATACGCTCCTGGCAAGAGAACGTATCACGTGACCCCAGGGATAGTGGTTGCTTGAGTATAGATGGCAAACGTAGCTCCCGCTCAACTTGGTTAGCAAGTTGCAAGTAGACTTCCCGACCCATATCACTTTCACGCATACGATCGCACACATCGAATATCCGTTGACGATACATTAGCTCTGCATGTGCCACATTGGCAAGTGCCTCTGGAATGCCGTTAGGAAGATCGAAAGACAGTTCACTTACCAGTAGATAAGAGGCCAATCGATTGCGCATTGAGGGCCACGATTCAGGAGGTTTCGATGATAATCCAAACTCAGCTTGGAGCAGCCGTCCAAGTTCCGCTAGCGCGCCGGGAACATGCTCCAATTTCTTGTCGACTTCTAATGCGCTCAGTGCAGCAAATACGACCTCCACTGGTGATTCCACATCAAGTGCTTGACGTACAAGCGGGTACTGAACACTATTCGGCAATGTATCCATGAGAGACAGCGTCGGACGGCCTTCCCGGAAGAGACGAACGATTTCTCCGGCACGGTCCGGAAGTGCCAACTGAGCGAGCGAGAGGAGATTTTCGCCCTCTTGATCTCCGAAGACAGCACCACAGCGTGCGAAGCCCTCGAATGGATCTCGCTGCTGCTCCTCTGGGGTAACTCCCCGCGCAGCGGGGATATAGATCAGCAGATTATTCCTCGCTTCCAGCGACCCATCGCCCTCATTCAGTCGTCGGTAAACCGCATCCGCTGCACGTCTTGCACGCAACCTGGAAACTACAGCCGAAACAATCACACATCTTTGCAGTTCTAGCTGGTTGATAAACTCAGAGAATACTCCTTCTGGGTCATACCAGACTACGACGCGATGCTCATCAAGCAGATCACGAATGTGATCATGGATGTATGCTGTTACTTGGCCGACCTCAGATGTCTTAGTCACTCCTCATCCTCCTTGTCTTTGCCTTGACTACCTTTCCCCCGCACTGTGGTCTGCTGCTCAATGTAGAGATTCTCAAGATTATGTGCTATTGCGACTGAGTGATCCACTCGGCACTTCTCACGAACCCGATCCGGCCAGATTGTGTAGGCTAGATGCGCCCAGTCATACTCACCGCGCTGCAGCTTCTCCCAGCACTCTTTCGTATCTTTTGCCCACTTGGGCAAACTAAAAAGCCGATATAGGGGTGCAGCATTGATGATAACACCATCGTTTAGGTTGGGATGGTAAGGAAGAGCTGCCACTCGTAGCAGCTCATTGCGGAAACTCTGCAACTCTACCAAAAAAGTACGGATATTCTCCCTTTCCTCTCGCTGTCGTGTAGTGTCACGTCCTTTGACATCCATGAGTTGTGCTTCTAGCTCATTGATCTTCCTCTGCGTTTCAGCCACTTTGGGATCAACATAATGGTTAATAGCCGTAAATAGAGTATCTGATGTCAGCCTATGGTAATAGATCCAAAGTGTATAAGAACCTGAACTGGTAGAGAGTGGCCAATAAATGGGGGCCTGTCGGTGGCTCTTAGAATACCGTTTCAGATGATCCTCGAAAAAGGCAGAAGGCCGGAAAAGATACTTACGCAAATCGTTAACACCGAGGATTTGGCATACCTCACGCTCAACCTTTTCACTCATTGCACCGTTGATACTAGGCCAAAGCACTGCCATAACTTCACGAATATGGTAGGTGATATTAGTAGGATGAACTGAATCATCTACGAGAATACCATCCCATGCAATGGATAATGGATACTCAAAGTTTGTAATAGTAGAGCACTGAATAGAATCCTGAGTGGGAAAAGTCGTAGAACCAGACTTTGAGATAAACCATTCCTCACTTGCAATATTTGAACTACTTGCCAATCTTTCATCGGATGATTGAAGCATGGCTGGGGAGCAAGGTGGTAGTTTTGCTAAGGGATCAGTTCTAACTGCAAGGAGAGTAGGATTGAGTAAAAAACGCAGATCCCAACGGCCAAACACGCACCCTATTAAGTAAGAGACGAGGTCTTTGACGAACATTTTGAGATTGCCCAGGTTAAAATCCTCCGCAGAAAGTTGCGAATCAATAGCACTTTCCCCAAATTGTGGGGCTATTAGGGTTTCAAAATGTGCTTGCAATTTAAGAACGGTCTGAGCTTTCAGCACTCGGTATTCAAGAATTTTGTTCCAAGTGGATGTGAGAGATTCCTGTAAGGGTAAACCTCCAGTAAAGCCCACATATTCATGAGAGGTTTCATCAAATGAGTCTAATGCTTGCATAGCAGTAAAACACTCGTAAACTTGATTTTCAATATTAGAAGATGGAAACTCGGGTAGTGGACAATTGCGCACAATGCCAACCTCAAAAGATTGTGCCAACTCAGAACCACCTACCATAAGATTAAGAGCTGTTGCGAAGGACTTGGTATTTAGTACTGCTAAGTAAGAGGAAAGAGAACAGGGATTCTTATCTCCATCTTTTACCAGGATTACAGGACTCTTATCTCCAAAGACACATCCTGCTGGGAGGAACCGGAATCCCAACCTACTAGTGCGTCGGGGCCATGTGATACCAGGTTTGAAGTAATCGTCATAATTATTCATTAGTGCGCGCCAATCCGCTGACCATCCTAAATTTTTGCGATAATTGGCAGCATGAACCTTAAGCTCCCTTCCGCTATCCTTCCATTGAATTACCAAATGAACATCGTAATGATATAGTCTAAACTCTCCCCCTTTTGAGTAGAGCACAAATTCATCATTTTTATTGGAAGAGTCTACTTCGACCCAATGTCGAACAAACCTGAAATCATCCCTCGGATTTCCACCACTTCGAATTTGGAAGCGATCACCTACCGTGGGATATTTAGTAAAAGACAAAATTAGCTCTGAAGAGGCCCAGTATGCAAATGGAAAGTTTGGTATGCTCTCAAATTTAGAGCAAGCGGTAAAATAGGATGGCACCTGCTGAAGGAAACGAGAACCCATCTGGTCAATTTCCTCATTTTTACCCAGTGCATGAATAAAGGTTCCCAGACGGGGTCGAGAACTTTTCTGAATTACTGTTGCACAAGTTTCAACCGCGGCATCCAGCACCCCATAACCCAGGTCAAGAAAGAGATTAACTCCCTGGACATCTTTCACCAATTCTCTTCGCCAATCGGATAACCCTTTTATAAAGTAAATAGTACGAGTAGTAATAGATCCTACAAACCCATCTTGAACAACTATCTCCAATGTATTGGAAATGAAAGCGGCAGCAAGATCTTTGCTTTCTCCTCTAGCTTCTAGAAATTTCTTGAAGCCGCTACTAGTCGCACCAAATGGTGGATTCATCAATACAACGTCGAAACGGTTGCGGCAGAGATCAACAAACGCGAATCCTTGGACAGCATCTTCTGCGAAGAGGCGACGCTGTATCACGTGCCCATTTGGTGCTTGCATCGCATAATCGCTTAGGGCTGTGAGCAACTTCTGTTCTGCTTCGTTCCAGAAAGCGTGTTCCTCCAGTGTGGAGAAGGTCATGCGTTCTTGTATGACAGAGTTGTCCTGCTGGAAGAGCGAAACCTGAACGTTTGGTATATCTATCATTGCCCGCTCACGTGCCTTGCCCAACTCAACCTCGATCTCCTGCTCGATCTTGAGGAGTATCCCCGCTTCTCCAACGAGTTGCATCTTCTCCCATATGATCCGCACGAGGTCGTGAAGCCGTTGATCCACGTGTCGCTTGAGGTATTCGTCTAGGAATTCGCGTTCACCAGGCATAGGTTCGGCGCAGACAATATTGCTCTTTGTGATCGATGGGCGATCTGTTGGACGAAGCCCCTGTGCCTGGTAACTGCGCTGTGAGCGCAGCCAGAGTGCTAGACCCGCGATCTGGCAAGCACGAAGGTCTATATCTATGCCATATAAGTTGTAGCGGAGAATTAGGCCAGGTAGATCACGACGCAGTGTGTCTATATCTGCATAGTCATTTCGTAGCCGCGTGCCAATGACTAATGAGATTGGGCTATCGCTATCTGCCCATGCCTCTTCGTAGATCGTCTTTAGTAGATCAAAGGCATAAAGCAGGAAATGCCCGCTGCCACAGGCAGGATCTAAGATTTTGAGGTCACGGGGATCCTTTTTTACTCTAAAGGGGATGAAGACCGGCCAGTTGAGTAGTTCCTCTGAACTGAGGTCTTCCTCAGGCTCAGCGGACTGTGGCGCTTCTTCACCATCTTGCAGATATATCTCAACAGGGTGACGAACTAGATAGCAACACTGGTCTCTGAGCTGTGTCTTTCCCTGTCGCATCTCGTACCAGAGGCGGCCGAGCGTATTGTCAGTCAAGAACTCTACCACATACCGAGGAGTAAAGAACTGGTTGCGCACAGCCAACTCACGGCTGTTCCTCGGTGCCTGAACTTCACGCATTTTCTTCCGCTCATCTGGATCGTTATAGTACTGGTAGACCCAGCCAATAGCTTCATCTTCCATCCAAAGATGTGCCAGACTTGCATCATTGAGCAAGCCTAGCACATCTTGCAGACAGCGTTCACTTGGGAAGATACGCGATTCGGGCGTTGTCCTATCAAAGAGCACTGGCAGATCTATTACCAGTTCATCATAGAGGCATTCTAGGTAGGCGCGGTAGGTCTCAGCACGATTTCCCAGCGCATCCCTGGTAATCCGTTCATAGATTTGGAATCCATCTGATGCGAGCCCACGACCTACCGACTGAACAATGAGCCCTCTTTCCTCTGCCATGTGTAGTGCCACTAATCGGTTTAAGGTGGTAAAACCAATTTCGCGTGCAAGTCGATCATAAGCAGCTTGGCGGCGTACCGTCCCTGAACCGCTTTCTAACACAACGAAGTGCTCCAGCAGGTCACGCAGTTCCCTTCCTGCCATACGCTCTCGTTCTGAGAGACCTGCGATTTGATCAAGGTCAAGCATATAACCATCTGCCTGAAAGCCAAGTCGAAGAAGCTGATCCATTACATCGAACTTGAGACGCTCACGGGCCTGTGCAACCACATGTGCAAGTGCGTTGCGAGTAGTGCGATCAAAGCTCATCGTCGGATCCTAATCCGTATTGGTGCCCCAGCTGTAAGTGCCTCAGCAATTGCCATTCGGAGAGCGTCTAGCCATACCTCAAGTTCATCAGGTGAGTTGATCAAGGTTGGTAGAGCTATGGCTGACAGTTCTAAATCAACCGGATTGACCGTCCCTGGAACTTCATCTACCACCTTTGGAATGCGCCTCTCTACTTCCTCTTGTAACTGGCTTAGGAGACCTGAAATGGCAGCTTGACGTACGAGCAAAAGCTGAAGTTGCTTGATCTCCTGACCATCCTCTGGGTTTATCGTAAGTGCGTTCAGCAAGCGTGCCCCGATCTCTTGCCGATCCTCATCTGCGATCTTGAGCCATTCCGGCAGTGCTTCCAGCTCCTCTCGTGCATTGATCAGATTGGCCTCATAGTCACGATAGAACTCGTGGTATATCTGAATTGTACGATCTCGCACCCTGCGTACTACGCCGCGTAGGTCTGCAAGGCGCGTGTAGAAGCTATCTGATTTGAGAACATCAGCAAGCACATCCTGCTCACTCTGCTCTAGCAGGGATACAATGGGGAAGAGTTGACTGAGATCGTCGGCTTCGCGGATCACGTCACGAGCATTACTCACATCCTTGTCTGCACCGTCGGTCAAGGATTTACTCACACGCTTTGCCCATTCCATGTCTTCGGGAAATGAGCACTCGACAGCACCCATGAGCGAGATAGCCGCAGATCCCTCTTGTTTGAGAAGGTCACGACCAATTTCATATAGGGTTTGCGCTCGATTGGCTCCCGCAAGCTGCAAGAGACGGAGTTGCTCGGCAAGTGGAGCGGTCAACTCAAGTCGTGATGGCAAATGTTCTCGTACAGCCCTACTGATATGATCTTCGAGCGGCAGGACCTGCACACCGAAGAGTTTCTCAAGTCGTGTAGCCGCACGATCGAGCATTTCGTTTGATGGGCGACTATCGCGGAGTGCCACGCCGATACGTCCGAATGCTTGCGTGTTACGCACTGCTTCAATCGCTGTCGACCCAGACGTCTTCACTTCGCCGCTACTTGTATGGAAGATTACTTCCCCTGCTAAGAGAAGTGCGGCGAAGACATAGCGAGTGGCATCTTTAGACCAGCCATACGGAGTGGTAGCAAAAATATCTTGGATAGCGTTTCCTTGAAGACGCGTCGTACCGGAGTGATTGAGTTTCTCACGGAATGCTCGGATCGCTTCCGCTAACGCAGCATGCTGGATATCAACGTGTGGGCGTCCCCCACTCATGCTTATAAAACCTAGAGGATCAGCCTCTTTCGGCATGCGGTCGATACGCTCCACTCCTAGGAACTTCGCCGCTAGATCGGTGCCTGGTCGAATGTTCACGAGGTGAAAAGAGGGATAAATCTTACCTGCAGCCTCTTGGAGGACTTTGTGTGCGGCGGCTTCAAGTGTCTGGCCAGCAACTGAAGCTGCAGTTGGGTTGCCACGAAAGATAAGCGTGCCTTCCAATAGTGCTTGACGAAACATGACACGCACCCGCTCCTCATTAATAGTAGCAGCGGCTCGTTCTGAACGGATAAACTGAGCAATATCTTTATCTGCCTGGGACTCAATAATTTCACTAACCATCTTACGGGATCGAACTACCTCAACCAGTGTATCATTAACTGTCATATCAGGACGAATGAGCCAAGCGATTGTGGACTTCCACTCAGTGTGCCCAGTTGTTTCAGTGAGAAGTAGAGTACGTCGCTCATCCCAACCACTACTTTCCGTAACCTCTAAACGGAACTGGACCTCCTCGTCCTCACCAGTGATAGGAACAGTGCTCAGTTGAATACCTGCTCTGACTGTCTTTGCAGTTTCGAGTATAGCTGATGGCAGTTGATCGAAGAGGCTACGCAATATCTGACTACGCAATTGGCTTAGTTCCCCCCTGGTCGGAATGTATCCATTGCGCTTGTCGCGGATCGGCTTTACTCCTTCACTTAGGAAGGTAAAGCCACCGCTTTGCGGATCATCTACCAAGCCTACTTCTTTTGTCTCGAGAAGGCGATGCAGGGCTACGCGAACAGCATCAACATGTGGAGCGTCGCCAATATGTTGATAAAGGAGCGCAGCAATATTCTCTGTAGTGCGTGGAAAATTCTCTATTGGCTGAAGAGTACCGACCGTCTTTGCGACTCGGAGTGCGAGATCATCACCGGACAACGCTCTAGCAGCTCTATCTACTCCAGTGATTACATGTGGTAGGACCTTGCCAATATCAGCTCGAAGGGTATCGAAGAACTGATCAGCAGTTGCAAGGTGTCCAAAGGGCATATTCGCCAGAAGTGGTGTGCCAGCAAGCAGGACCTTGCTTGTATCAACAAGCAAGGTCCTGAATCACCCGAATTGCCGAACGGAGACCAATGCCACCGGTCGAACGAGCAAGGGTCCGTACTAGTTCCATGAGTAGATCAAAATGTTGAGGGAGGAAGGGATAGAGCTGCACAAAAGTTTCTTCATTAGGATCACCCTTAAACAGAGAGGTATCAGCTAGGCGCGTATTTGCTGCCAGTGCCTGTCCATGCTGGCGAAAAAGCGTTACAAGGGCACTTTCACCCTCTGAAGATTTTGTCAACAGCCGCTTCCAAGTAATCTCACGGATGTCTCGTGCATCAAGTTCTAGCGAAATTGGGAAGCGATCACGCAATTTTGTTAATTCGGCTGAATTGTAGGCTGCTCTTTCGAGAATTTCTGTGAGTGTTTGTTGTCCGGTAGCTACTATCCATACCAACCCCTGTCCAAGTTCTTTGAAGTTGCGTGCTAACCCATCAAGATTCAAAATAAGCTCACCACGTGGTGCCACGTATTGACCGGCTTCATCAATGAGAAAGAGGACATTCTGGCGACCAGTCTTGCGCCGAATCAAATCGAGGGTCTCGCGTGCTCGATCACGAACATCACCAGCTAAAGAAAAGTGCAGACTACGAAATGCTCCTGGCACAGGGAATTCTTTAGGAAAGAACTGGGGAACAATTTGGTCTGCTCTGGCTATACCAATTAGGGGATCGTTATGATCGGCTTCCCAATCGATGCCAAACTGGATCTTGTAAGCTTCTCGAAATGCATCCAAACGTCCTTCACTGTCCAACCGCAGTTCTAGATGGGCGAGTTTCTCTTCTTTGGAATAGCCTGCCCATTGGAGTACTTTCCAGTAAAGAACTGTCGACACCGCAGCGACAGAAGAAGATGCCAATTGTTCTGCACCGAGATCCAACATAATCACAGCAACTGGGTGCTTTGCTGCTATCGTCTTTAGTTCTTGGCGAACATCAGATGCACTAATGCGCTCTACCAGTAGGTCCAGGAATGGACGACCCTCGACCACACGTGTGGGATCAAGAGCAAATCCTAAGTACTTGGTGAAGGAACTCTTGCCTGAACCATAGAATCCGGAAACCCAGATACCCGTTTCGACTACCTGACCAGTCCGAACCCCGGTACCAAATACCTCTAAGAAGCGGCGAAAATTCCTTTCGACGTTTTCTGTGACCTCGTATTCTTCAACTTCTGCCAGAAGTCGCTTCGCTTCAGTAGCATAGTAGTCGATTACCTTCTCAATCGGCCTATCAATGGGTCGACGAGTTGAAAGAAGCGAACGAATTGATGATGTCCCAATAGTAATCATGGCTGACCTCCAATAATCGTTGCCCGATAATTGCCGTCCTCTGGATACATATCTAGGAAGTGCAGTCCGAACTGGCCGGATCTACGGCCTGGATAGAAGACTACTGTTGGCACTTTGATCTGATCGTGGAGCGCACTTTCCAGTATTCGTGCACGAAAGTACGGATGGAGCATCTCTGTCTCCGTAAGAAACACGACTGTGTCAGGTTGCTCTTGTCTAATAACCTCTGCAACCTTACCAATCAATCTATTGCTACTACTAAGGACATTTCTAATCGCGTCATTCACCTGCTCTTGATTTACCTCATTTTCAACTTCCAGCCATGCATCCCACCGTTGTGAGGCATCAATAAGATCCCAGAGAAGATCAGAGAAAGAGATGCGTATAACTTCCATCCCTGTGTTCCGCAACTGAGCCGACCAGATGGGAATACGCCGTTTGATTTCTAGCGTTTCCTTTGGTGGATAAACTAGATAGTAAAACGGATCACTTCGAGAAGCACTTAGGGAGCCAGACTGACGCAGGTAACCAACGAGTTGTCGAAATGTATCATCCAATGAGGGCATTGACCACATCCTCCTGGCTTTGGTACTTCCATGTGATACGCACAACCTGTCCAGCGCGCTGGATAATAAACCATCCATCACCAGCAAGGATTTCAAGCCGATTCCAAACATCCTCGACCTGAAGACCAAACAGGGCCCAAGCACTGTGCTCGGCAAGCGAAGAATCTGTTATACCGTTGGTATGAAGTAAGTAGGATATATACACGACAGTTCCATCCGCTGGGCGATATGGTGCGACTTCGCGAACCGAGCTTTTGACCAAGTTGAGCAGTCCAAAATCTGTTAGTGTATTAAGTACGCGGGCCGCCATATCACGCTTGATCGCTGCCGACCATGGAGAACGTATCCGGCCATCTTGCTCTGCTTCCAAAATGAGGTGGCGCACGTCCTGAGGAGTAAATGTAATACGCCCTTCGCGTACAGCATGCCAATAATAGAATACTGTAAAATCGCGTAGGAGATCATCTTGTTGCGCTGTATAGTAAAAGACCAAATCGCTAAAGATCTGACGAGGTGCATTTTTCACAACAAAATAGCGCAAATGACGGGCTGGTGTGTCCGATGGCATAAGGAAACGTGTAGTAAACACGCGTACAATATCTGAGACTCTACGTGCGGTGGCTCTTCCCAGCGAATCTTCACTCCGCACGCGCTCTGTCAAGGTAGTAAAGGACTCATCCGGCTGCCAAGCTCGAAGAAGCCGCCGCGTCTCCTCTAATAGTGCCCCCCCCCTCGAAAGAGCCTGAGTATACGTTACACCTTTATTTGCAGAAGATATGATCATAGCGATCCCTCTTCAAGATAAGGATAAACGTTCCACGAACCTCTGAAAGCACTGAGATACGCCACGCACATACGTTGAATAGGGCGGTTATTTCTAAGCTCATCTATGATTCCACATCGAAGAGGTCCCCGTGCCATAGACAGATTCTCAATACCTGCGAGGGCACTCAACGCGATCAATATTTGCTCACTCTTATCTAGAGCTGCTATTGTTTGTAGGAGATTCTTCGTTGCTGGCATTTGAAGTTGGTCATGAATAGCTGTCTCATAAACAGTAGGGAGGCGGAAAAGATGATAAGCACCTATTTTTCCAAGATGAAGATCATGTTCGATACTAGCCGCTCGGCTAGCTGTCTCAAGGCTTGCAGTTAGGAACGTTCGCGGATACAGTCTTTCGAGCATTCTTCTTCCGACAATACTTGTAGCTTCACTACGCCACCATGGTGGAGATGCAATCTCACCTAGCTTCGCTACGAGGAAACGCGCCTCAATGATCGATGGAAGCCATTTAACCATACGAATCTACCTTCTAGTGGCTTATAGCCTTAATATCCTAAAGAAGCAAACTGGTGACACTTCATGTTCGCACCGGTAAATATGGATGGTAGCGATTGAGATGTTTCTATAAAAAATATAGCTTGTCAATTACCTAATTAAGCGACAACCCTTGGATCTTTCTGCCACGCTGACTCTCTAAACCAGACTCTTATGATAGCTTATTCTCAAGTGTAATGCAATAGGTTGCATTTCCGGAGTAGCTTCCCAAATTTTTAAGCTACTTATCAGATTTACTCTGCGGGAATGTTTCGCTTTTATGAAGTCAATAAAGTTGGAATATACTATTCTACAGAAATAGAAAGGTAAAATGCCAAAGGAACAATAACAATTCTATGTATGAACCAGTACAGTCCCATTGTTGTACCTAGCAGTATCCCAATCCACTATATCTGTCAGGGCTTGTCGAAAATCTGTTAGTGCCCTTTCGCGCTCTGCCTCATCTGGCATAACTGTACTTCGCCATATCAACGAAATCTCGACTTGCCCAGGAAGTGTCTCACTCTTTACAATGAAACGTGCGATCGTTCCAGGAAAAAGGTGCTCATCTCCCCTCCTTATTTCCTCTAGTTTTTTCATCAATTCGGTTTGACGGTTGGGTCGCATCTGCACAACAATAGAGGTCGAAAGTAGCGTATTGTTCTCTGGAGAGATACGCCATCGTAGAACGCTTTTTCGTGGACGACCTGCAATATTAGGCTTGAAATTCCTTACCTCTTCTACAGGTATGAGAATAACATGAGCAGCCCTTACAGATGTAAGCCGTCCATCCTCAACGTATTCATATATTCTACTAGGCGAAAGGCCAAGTATCTCCGCTGCTTCCTTGATAGATACATAGCCTGGAACACTTGTATTGCTATCATTTACGTGCATACATACAGTCTATTCATTATTGGTATTTATTGACTAAGCCGTAATTTTAGGTATTTATTCGCTTCCCTAAAATGTGATATATTCGTCTCATCGGTCATTCATCAGTTGATGTTTAGGGGAAATATGTCAATGCACATAATAATTAGATGATATAGGAGTTCATATCGAAGATGCCTGTCAATGTCTATTTGATTATTGACATCTATGGCCCCACATTAAAGTGAGGATGGTAGCTGGCTAGTGTTGCTGTAAGAAAAAAACTGTTACAATCCGATCAAGCATCGATGGGGGCTGTAGTTTATGGTAGTTCGTTTACGCGTGAAGGAAGTAGCCAAAGAGAAGGGTATTAGTATGGGGAGACTTCAACGGGAGGCGAATATAGCGTACAACACAGTCAAACGAATGTTCAAAGACCCGTACTATATCACAACAACGGAGACCCTCGGAAAACTGGCGAGGGTTTTAGGAGTTCAACCAGGAGAACTGCTTGAAGAAGTACCTGATGAATGATCAATGTCGTCACGTTTGACATAGCAACAAGATGAGAGTCCAACTAATTTAATCGAGAGGGATATGGGAAAGAAGCGAAGCCGGATCAAGCAGGCGAGAATAAACGAGCAACAACTGCTCTCGCAACTCCTGAATACACAACAGAGAGAGTCGTTTGATCGTCTTCGTGCAGCATTGATCCCAAATGCGTATGGGTTCGTCGCAAGCATCATACGGCATCCAATAAGTGGGTTATGGCAAGGATGGATGTCCGACGGCAACACAATCATTTGTATTTCAGCACGTCACGACCCCGACCAAGCATCTGCAGATGTGGAAGCATTCTTGGAGGCAAGTACTCACAAAGACTTCCGTTTAGAGGACGTACCATTAGTGCAAATGAAGTTTGACAAGGAAGGTGATGCACCTTACCTTGCACTCCCACCAGATATATCTGAGACTCTGCTTCTCTATATTCAAATTTTGTATTTACTAAAAGGATAAGAGTTAGTACTCTGTGTAGCTGCCATAGAACTGTGGTTTCCAATATTTTCCTTTTTAAATAAGACACTTCAAAGGGGGAACCCATGAGAAAATTCATAGATATCTATATCTCTCTATGTATCTTTTTGTAGTCGTCAAGAAACGAGAGACGAGACTGATCATCGAATGTTATATAACACTCTTCATAAGTTTTGCACCGTTTGTTCCTCTGTATAGGTAATATTACCCGTAAGCATCTCTCCTCAAACATGTTAACTTCCTAATTTTGTAGATTAGGAATACCATCAACATGCTCTATTTGAAAAATATAAAATTTATCATGTAAATAAATATAGATTATATTGACTTATATAATGCTTTTAGTGTATATATATTTGTATGTAATAATCTTTTAAAAAGAGAGGAAAGAAAGCTTTATTTTAGAGGTCTCTAATTAAGAAAGCTCTAAAATGTAGGTTCAAGAGAAACAACGTTTCTCTTGAAAACAAGGAAAACCCATCTTTTATTTAAAAGATTTTGAGTATGATTACTTTTCCATCTAAGTGCTGATCGTGCTTTGGGTCAATATCGTTTTTGCCCGAAAAGTAGCAATCTACATACTTAAAGGAGCCTGCTATGACGAAACGTTTGAGAAGGTATAGTGAGTCTACAGCCAATAAACGTTTGAAAGAAGGACGTGGACAAGGAAGAGGTGCAAACTATATGCCTTGGCTTCTTATTCATGATGTACCTTCTAAGGGCCTTGCTTGGCGTAGGAAGGGCTGGAAAACAGAAAGAACTCATCATCTTTTAAGCGGCCTTGAAGACGACTACTTTCTTAACACAGGATTGGAATCCTTCGGTAATTGACATACGAGAACAGTACCCCTTATTGCCGCTTGAAGAAACGTTAGCCATAGCAGAGGAGTGCGATATTCGTCATCCCAATGTTCGCCATCCGACGAAGCCAAAGGAGAGCATTCCTGTAGTGATGACAACTGACTTTGTCATCACTCTCTCTGAGGGACTTACTAGTTACGAGCGAGCGCGAACGATTAAATCCTCTCAGGATTTACAATCACAACGCACTTTAGAAAAATTGGAGATAGAACATCGATACTGGGCAAGGCGAAATATCGACTGGGCAATTGTTACTGAGCGAGAAATATCTCATGTTCTTGCTGAGAATGTCCGAGTACTACATAAGCACTTAACGATCAAGGACCGCTTAGCTCTCCCTGAAACTCTTCTTCAAGAGGCGACAGTAATGATGACTCACGAGGTGAAGCAAAGTTCCTGTTCCTTAAGTCATATTGCTCTGGAGTGTGATGAGCGTTTACATCTTAAACCAGGAGATTGTCTCACAATCGCCTACCATCTTCTAGCAACAAGGCAGTGGAAAATAGACATGTTTACTCCCATTCAACCGGGTAACAGGCTTATTCTGTTAGACGAAATCCGCTAAGGAGAACGACATATGTCTCAAGCAACTTTATGCACAAATATGCTTTTTGAGTACCGTCTTGATGAGAGTAAGACGCGCACAGAGCGCATCCTGTGGATAGCACCTTTAGGTGATACCATCGTTACCATCAACATCGACAGAAAAGACAAACATGCTCTTCCCATCTGGAGAACATCTGAGGAGATTAATTCCATGTTGGAAACAGAGTATGCATATATTGTTGATACCGATCCCTGGGATGTTTTACTCCATCCCAGTCACGAACTTCCAGAAGATCGCAGGAAAATGCGTCAAGAGTTTAGAGATAGGGCTTGGGAGGCTATTGAGCCTCTCGTAAAAGATACAAGTAGTAGGCTTTTTGACCCACGCCAACGTGGTCCACTTATTACAGCCCAAGCGAGAAAGAGTAAAAAAGATGAAGATGAGGAAGAGGTCGAAGAGATAGAGGAAGAGGTTGAACAGACAGAGGAAACTAAAAAGAAAAAGGAAAGAAAAGGCTTTATTTACGATGCATTGCGACGGTACTGGCAGGGAGGACAAACGAAAAATGTCCTTTTACCATTCTTCGACGAGTGCGGAGCGAAAGGGAAGGAACGAGAAGGGAAAGAGCATAAATTTGGTCGTCCGAGTGCTATCGCAAGGAAAGGAGAGATTCCAGCTGGAGTAATTCTGACCGATGATGTACGTAGCAAACTTTTGCGAGGTTATAAAGCATACTATGTGAGTGGGCAAGAGAAAACATTACCCAAGGCTCATCAGAGAACACTTGAAATCTACTTTAGCATCCGTTTTGACGAGCGAGATGAACGAAATAGGAAAGTATTTGTCCCAATTTTACCTCCAGCAGATCAACTTCCCAGCTTTCTCCAGTTTAGGTATATTCATGAGAAATACGATGACCTTACACGCTTGCTTACTTCACGTGAAGGTGAACGGAGGTTTGCACTTCGCCATAGAGCCGTTCTTGGTGAGTCAACACACATGTCATCGGGTCCTGGCTCCCTGTGCCAAGGTGATGCGACGATTGGCGATATCCATCTTGTCAGTTCACGAGATCGTAGTCGCCTCATTGGGCGACCGGTTATTTACGTCATCATCGATGTTTTCACTCGGATGATAGTTGGGTTCAGCGTGAGCCTAGAGGGACCAAGTTGGCTTGGCATGATGCTTGCTTTGTATAACATGACAGTGGACAAAGTTGCCTACTGCAAGGAATATGGTATAGACATCACCGAAGATATGTGGCCAAGTAGTCATCTGCCCGAAGCGATTATGGGAGACCGGGGTGAACTTGAGGGATACGATTCGACAAACTTGGTTGACTTCCTTGATATCGATATAGCAACCACGCCTCCCTACCGTTGCGATTGGAAGGCAATTGTCGAGCAGAACTTTCGTCTTATCAGCGATGAGGTGATCCACTGGAGGCCAGGGGCTGTGTACACAAAACGCGAGCGCGGAGACAAAGACTATCGCTTGGAAGCGTGCCTAACACTCCCTGAATTCAGAGAGTTAATGATCCGCTGTATTCTCAAACATAATAATCACCATCGTATGAACTGGTATAACATGGACGAGTTCATGATCACAGACCATGTTGAACCATACCCAATTGATTTATGGAACTGGGGTATGACCCACCGACGAGGTCATCTACGGAAAAAGTCTCCTGAAGTAGTTCAACTAAATCTTCTTCCTCGTGATACAGCCTCAGTTACCGAATATGGAATCCACTTTAAGGGTGTAGATTACACATGCGAGCGTGCCATCAGGGAACAATGGTTTGTGAAGGCACGTAAAAAAAGATGGACGGTGCCCGTGTCCTACGATCCCCGACAACTTGATATCATATACCTTTCCATTGATCCACAGAGCAAGCCAGAAGCTTGTGAACTGGTTGAAAGAGAGCGGGCTATATATCAAGGCCGCCATTGGTTCGAAATACGTGACTACTTCGAGCTACAAAAGCAGGAAGAAGAGACATCCCTATCGCGGCACTACCAAGTCGAGGCGGAATTTAACGCCCAAGTCGATAGCCTTGTTAAAGAAGCTCAAGAAAAAACAGAACAAGTCACAAAAGGATTGAGCAAAGCCGCCCACCTAAAAAACAGTAAGGTAAATAGACACGACGAAAGGAACGATGAGCGAAACAGCGATGTCTGGCGGCCAGGAGGAGAAAGGCCGACAACCCCTCAAGCAGACTCAAAAGCGCAAGAGAACCAACTCGAGGAAACTGAAAGCAGCTATGTACCTCCAGATCAACCTCTTGACGACATTCGAAGGCTGCGACAAGTAAAGTGGGCTAGATCACAGGAGAAAGAGGGAAAGACAAATGGATAAGAACACTTGGAGACCAGCACCTCTACTAAGAGGTCGCAGAGTCGAGGCAGAGTATAACGATCCTCTGATACCAGATTATCAAGATAATCCGTTTATTGAAGCACTACCGCCTATTTGGTCGAAGCAACAAGTAATCGATATGCTTCAATACTATCCAGATTACCAGGCGGTCCATCGCGAGTGGTCACCAGAATTACGTTTGCACTTGATAAGAAATGTGCTGAAGTTCTTCGAGGTCATACCTAAGCACATTGATTTGGAGCAGCGTCTCTCATCGATGGTTCGTCTCGGATACGAAGCGAGAAATCCCTGTTTGCTCGACTATTATCGCACCATCGACAAAAAGGTTGATGCTCTACTATCTGGGAAACCGCTGGTCAGTAACCTACAATGTAGTGCTCTTGCATTAGCTGTAGTAGGTCTTAGTGGTGTAGGGAAGAGCGTTACACTCGGTCATCTCCTTGCTCTTTATCCGCAGGTCATTTTTCATCATAATCATCGAGGAAACGCCTTTAGTTATGTACAACTTGTATGGCTGAAGATTGAATGCCCCTCTGATGGCTCCACCAAAAGCTTGTGTCTCAATTTCTTTCAAGCACTTGATGACCTTTTCGAAACGAACTATGTTGAGAATTATGCTCGTGATGGTCATGCTACAACTGAGGAGATGATAAAAGGTATGGCTCGTCTAGCATCACTGCATGCAATTGGAGTTCTTGTCATTGACGAGATTCAGCATCTAAGTAATGCCAAGAGTGGTGGGTCTGAAAGGATGCTCAGCTTTTTTGTGGAACTCGTCAACAAAATAGGTATGCCTGTAATTCTTGTTGGGACCTATAAAGCGATGGCTATGTTGAACCGTGAATTTCGCCTGGCACGTCGGAGTGCTGGGCTAGGAGACTTTGTTTGGGACAGTATGAGGAGAGATGAGACATGGAACATCTTTCTTGAATCTCTATGGAGATATCAGTATACGCAAAAAGATTGCAAGCTTACGCCACATCTTAACCGTACACTTTATGATGTCACGCAAGGAATCACTGATCTCGCTGTAAAGACCTATATGCTTGCTCAAACACGAGCCATAACCCGTGGCGATGAAATCATAACAGCAGGCGTAATTCGCTCAGTGGCTCATGATAGCTTTCGAATGGCCCGACCTATCTTAGATGCCTTAAAAAGCGGGAACATACAGGAGCTTTACAAGGTTGATGATATTTTGCCTGTTGACATAGAAACACTTTTACGGGTGGTTACCAACAACGCTAAGCAACCGACACCTATCCATAGCCAGATAAAAGGTACACAGACAGAAAATAACGCAGTTTCCGAGGAGCAGAAGACCTCAGAGGAGAAAACGACAACCTCACTAACTCAGGAAGTCGCAGATACAAACCCAGAGCGTATTGAGATGAAAGCAGCAGATATGCTTCCAGACCTCGCTGTTCAGGGGAGCAAGTCCGAAATACCCGTATATGAGCTTTTGCAAAAGGCTGGATACCTTGCTTCTGATGATGAGCAACAAGCCAAAGGTGGTAACCAATGATAGGCAACTTTCCTGATCCTTATCCAGGTGAGCTTTTCTATAGTATATGTGCTCGTTTCTCAGAACGCATGCAATATCCAAGTGGTCGCTCGGTTGTGAAAGAACTTTTCGGTTCAGCAAGTGCGATAGCTTGCGTCACCTTACCAAGCCATCTGGATCACTTTATTGCTCAGATGCCTCCTCACAGTAGTTACAGTGCCGATGGCATTATAGACAACCATACAACGCTTCCTTTGTTTGCACCATTTCTTCCGCTAGAACGACAGGACCGCCTTCGCCGAGATATGCGTAGTCATAATGGGTCCGCGCTTCACATGCGTGCAGGTATTATGGCGAGCCGTGTTCCTCTCCCAGAATGGCACCGCTACTGTCCACAATGTGTAGAGGATGATCGCAGGAGGTTTGGTGAATGTTACTGGCACCGCATTCACCAAGCTCCAGGTGTTGAATTATGCCCAATGCATAAGGTTTGGCTGCAGAACAGCCGAGTCCGCACAAGCAATACAAAAACTCATTATGAGTTTGTCTCTGCGGAGCGTTCCATCCGGGAAACGTTACTTTACCAGCACGACAAAGATGCATCGTTATTTGAGCCTCTATTGGCTCTCACACTTGATATACAGTGGCTCCTCGCTCAGCAGCATCTATCTCAAAAACTCAGAGATCTGCAAAGACGATATAGCAAAAGACTAGCGCACTTAGGTATCTCGACATACCGAGGAAGAGTTGATAGAGGTGCGCTACTATCAAGATTCAAAACAAAGTATACATCTGACATACTAAGCTTACTACATTGCGAATTAGACGAAAACATTGAAGATTGCTGGCTGATACGCTTAGTACATACGTCTAATACTACTCAACATCCACTCCATCATCTCTTATTTATACACTGCTTGGGACTGACAGCCGAAATGTTCTTTCAACTTTCTGTTGGCGATAAGCCCTTTGGGAATGGACCATGGCCCTGTCTTAATCCAACCTGACGCCATCACCTTCAACAGTCGGTCGACGAATGTCATATCAAACATAGTCCGAACGTCAGAGGAAGGCCAATTGGCACCTTTTCCTGCACGTGTGGTTTCACATACGAACGTACTGGACCTGATACTTCAGCAGAAGATAGATTAAAAATGAGCAAAGTAAAGGCGTTTGGGTATGTCTGGGAAACGAAATTGAGTCGATTGTGGGAAGACGAGAGTGTTAGCTTGCGACAGATGGCTTTACAATTAAAGGTTGACCCACTAACCATAAAACGACACGCCTCCCAACTAGGTTTGCCGTTTCCCCGACCTGTAGCGAGAGCGTGCTATTTAGACCCAGCACGTATGTTACATCCTGCAAAAGTGCAAACGATTGAAGAAGATACGCTAGAAGAATACCGGAAAAAGTGGATGAGTGCTGTGGAAGAATATCAAAATATGGGTGTTAAGTTCTTAAGAGGCCAATTTCCGAATGTCTATACGTGGCTGTATAGACACGACTTTGCTTGGCTGAAAACTCATCTCCCACCCAGTAAGCAAAGATCAAGAAGTAAGCTCTATCGTATAGATTGGCAAAAGCGAGACCAAGACCTTGTTGAGTTAGTAGAGATATCAGCGAGACGACTCAAGGAGCGCGCACATCGTCCAGTACGGATCACGATATCAGCCATTGGAAAGGATATTGGTCAACTTGCGCTGCTACAGCAGCATCTCTCTAAGCTTCCACTAACGGCACAGTTATTGGAAGACAAGGTCGAAACACGTGAAGCATTTGCTATTCGGCGTATTCAATGGATAGCTAAAAAGTATGACGAAGAGCATCGCAATCCAAAGCGGTGGGAACTTATCAAACAGGCTGGAGTCGAGCGAATAGCAACACTTTCACAAGTTGAGGAAGCATTGGATGCAGCTCTTGTAATGCAACCATCCTTCATACCGATACCTTAATGGAGATCAAAGCTTCTCTTCCATCAATAACTCGCTTTAACCGTATCAAGCAAAGGATGGAAATTAATTAGAAGGGTCAATCTCTGTACAAATGGAACTAGGTGGTAACTTCCCTCCATTGGACTAACTACGTTTTGAAGAAGATTCATGTGTATAGAACAACTAGAATAGAGACAATACAGTGATTTGTAATTTTCCTATACCACATCCAGGCGAAATATTGCATAGTGTATTTGCACGTTACAATGATCGTATGCACTATCGGGCAGTACGTGCTGCATCAAGGGACCTATTTGGGTATGAAAAGCTGGTAAGACCAATTTTTCCAAACGGCCTCGAAAATCTAGTAGCTAACTTACCTCCTAAACCTAACTATACTGTAACGAGTCTCATCAATGACCATACGCTGTTACCATTCTATGAACTGTTCCTTCCACGTGGGCGAGTGAGTCTGATCAGAAACGCTATGGCTACTGATGACGAGACACCGATTTCCACACTGTTAGGCCTTAGAAATAGGATACTCCCAACCAAGTGCAACTGTTTCTGTCCTTGCTGTATTAAAGATGATAGAGAACAGTTTGGTGAGTGTTATTGGCATCGAGTGCATCAGCTTCCGGGAGTCGAAGTATGCCCGTCTCATAATGTATATCTTCAATATTGCACTTTATACGCTAACGAAGCAACACATGCATATGAATATGTATCTGCTGAGAAGGCGATAAGTAGATTGAAAAATGATCCAATTGGAATAAAAAATTCTCAATACAATGATTTTCTTAAAATTGCTTGTGATGCTCTGTGGCTTCTTCAAAATCATGATGTTACAGTAGACTTATCGTCTGTACAAAAACGTCTGCTCATCCTTCTTGCCGAGAAAGGATTCGCAACCTATAGAGGCAACCTCTATACTAACAAGCTCTTACAATCATTTCGCCAGTTTTATCCCACCAATTTTTTAGAGCAACTTCATTGTGAATTGTATGAAACTACTCACAGAAATTGGCTTGCCAATCTACCTCATGGAAAAGAAAATGTCTATGGTCCTACACGTCATTTACTCCTTATTTACTTTCTGGGATATAGGATAGAAACATTTCTGAATCTTCCAATTGATCAGAAACCTTTCGGAGATGGTCCGTGGCCATGTCTCAATCCCGTCTGTAATAATTACTACAAAAGATGTATTCAGGAATGTGAAGTAATTTATCTCCCTGCTTATGGTAGATATCCCAGAGGGAGGTTCTCATGTGAGTGTGGCTTTACATACTCAAGAATAGGACCTGACCATACTGAGAAGGATCAATTTCGAGCAAGCAAATTTAAACTATACGGTCCTTTATGGGAACAGAAATTGCGGGAGATTTGGAAGGATCCCACCATCAACATCTCTCAAGCTGCACACATACTTGGTGTTGGCCAAAAAGTATTTAAAGATCAGGCTAAAAAGTTTGGATTAATAGTAATTCGGTCACTTAGACGTGATGTACCCGTGCAGAAAGTAGAGGATAGTCGTACTTACGTTGTAAGAATAACAGATCCAGTCCTACTGGAAAAGAACCGTACTATATGGCTTGCTGAACAAGTAAAGACTGCAAATATTAGCGTTAAAGAACTCAAAAGCAAAGTTCCAAAGATACATCGATGGTTATATTCTCATGATAGAGAATGGCTTTTAAGTAATTCTCCCAAGCCATTTCGACAGGGAACTTCCGGCCCTAAACCTCTTCAAGTTTTGGACCAACGAGACACGCAATTTGCTACTGAGGTAAGATCTTCTGCTTTAAGCATAATACATACACACGGTTCTCCTACGCGATTAACAAAGGCTTCTATTTCCAATAGTATTAATCAGAAGAGCATGATTTTGCGCAATCTTGATAGGCTACCACTCACGGCACAAACGTTAACCGAGTTTAGTGAGACACCTGAAATGTTTGCAATCCGCCGGGTTCAATGGCTTGTAGGATGCTATCAGCAAGAAGGAGTGTGTCCAACCCGTGGTCAGTTCCTTAGCAGGGGAAATCTTCGGTCAGTACAAGCGAGATGGGTAAGTGTTAAGAATGCCATTGATGACGCATTGCGGCACCTAAACACCATCATGGCTTAAAATCCTCTCTTTAATGTGACTTTTTGGATACTATATCTTTAAGGTTATCCTTTGTGTCAGTAATGTAGGACTTGTTAGCACGCTTCAACAGTCCATGTTGACCCACTCATGTTGCGAACAGAAATTGATTCTCCATCGGCTGGACATTCATGTCATCCAGCCGATAGTGAGCAGAACGAGTGCTTATTACCTGATTGGATCTTCCCCTTTCGTTGCTGACTCAACACGGTTAAGTGGTCGTGGTCCTTTCGTTATGTCCAGAATGCAGAGTCGAGTGCCAAATGGGTCTTGGATCACTGCACACTTCCCGATAGTGATGTCGAACGGCTCGACTAAGACATGACATCCTTTTGCCGTGTAGTCTGCGGCAGCAACAACCACATCATCGGCTAAGTAATGCACTTCTACTGATGATGGCATGTTAGGATCATTGTGAAGAACGATTTCTGCATCACTCTCTGGAAAGACGAGTCCAATAGAATCATCCCCTCTCCATTGGGGATGGAGACCAAATACCTCTGCGTAGTAGGTTGCTGCTGTCTCAATGTCATCCACTCGGATCATCACGCAATCAATTTTTCGTAATATTTCATTACCTCCTTGTTCTTCTTGTCGTCTCAGTATCACTCTCTCTACTTCTATCCATCACATAGTTTTAGTGTTTTGTTGGGGTTCCTCTTCCTGCTGCCACACGATCTTTCATCTGAATACCCGGCTAATACCCTAAACGCAAAGAGGTTTTATACAGACCTGCACCACTTGATTCTTATCAATTTGAGCTGGTTTGAGGAACAGTTCATTCTTACAATTGTCCGATCCTATACCGAATACCTTCAAGCCAATTCATATCCAAGTGCCAAGTTACAAAGCGAACATTATCTCCTTGTTTGATCATAACCTGTACTTGGGAGAAGTAATTGGCTTTGAGATCAAGAGCCCTCAGCTCTGAGAGACTATTACTTTCCAAATAATTCTCGAGAATCTCGGTTGGCAAATCGAAAAAGAAACGTTGACCATTGGGAAGTTGTATGTACCAAGTAGTGTTCTGCCAATAAATTCTCACATGGCAATCTCGTATATCGTTCAGGTCTAGCTTTACCTCTGGAGTGAGGAATACAGGAAATTTTCTGGCTATGATGGCCAAAAAAGGCGTAGTAAGTTGTCTACAAGTGGAGCAAAACCAATCTAACAGGTCTAATGCAGCATCTTCTTTTACAATTTGAGAGAGACTAGAGTCATGCTCATCTCTAATATGTAATCTAATCGCTTTTCTTAACGCCGGAAGGCGAAAATAAAGAGAAGGAGGAAGCCTTTTCTTCCCATCAGGTTTTATCTGCACAGTAGGTACAATATTTTTGATATCATTTAAAATTGCTTGGATAAAAGCTAATTTATCTAGGTAAATAAGGTATATTCCATGCACCAAGGCGTACGTCTTCGCATTAGCAGTATAACCTGAGCTAGAGAGGACAGCATACTGATAACTATATCTTGTGGCGGTTGCTAGCTGTCTTTCTTGATCCCAGTATGTATTAACGTCCTGCAAAATACCTACAGCATTCCGCATTACCTCGATTCCAATCGGGTCGTCTTTCCGGAACTTTGCCTCAACCAGAAGCCTCTGCGGCTGCACATAGAGATGCTGAATAGCAAAGTCAGCAATCGCATCAATTTGATGCTGGCCTCCCCTTCCCTTAACTTCTAAGCCGTTTGAACCTTGATGAAGTGTAGGATCATTGAAAGCACTTGAAATAGGTGTATATCCGGATGCTTCAAGAAGATATAGCATTACTTCTTCTTGAAGCATCCCTGCAATCTGAGCAGTTTCAGGAAATCGTTTCTGTTGTTTAACAGCCATAGCTCACACTTTGCTTTAGCAGATAGTATCTTTCTTGTAAAGTGAATCTGCTATCAATAATCAGACAACGCTGTTTTTGTTATAGCCACTTATAAGCTATTATACAAAACAATATGCTAATATCCCTCTATTGAACTTATATGGTAGTACTTATATTTCTATGGACAGGATAGTTTACTTCTCTGCACTACTTTGTGCTCAACGCATAAAACATTTGCAAAAGGCATTTCGTTAGTTCTGCTTTGCCGTAGGAAACCAGTCGGGAGTACACATAGGGAAAAAGTTGAGATTTTCTGGAAGTCGAGATACCATCTCTTGTTGTTGTCCGTCGTGTTGGACTGCAGAAGCATATAACTGGTTGAGGTGAAAAGTAAAGGGGATGTCGCCAACCTTAGTAGGGGATGTTGATTGCAGATTCATAGCTCCGATTGAGGGTCTGAAAGAGTGAGTCAGAGACAAATGTGAAAAATTATGCATCGTAGGCACACCACTGCGTATTAAAAAGGAGGTACTCTGGCTGTGCTGCAAAAAATACGATAGAACAAAAGGAGCGTGAGTAGTCCACTCATACTTCTCTAAGAGGCTTGTACTGGTTACTTCCTTCGTTACGCCGCATATTTCTACTGCTTTTATGCTTTATATGCGATATATCATCTTCTTTTGAACAAGCAGAACATCTAGCCCCTCATCCTCTTATTGCGGTCCATCGTATTTTCGCACGAGGAAACGTCAGGATGCGAGCAGAGGCGAAAGCACGACTGCAAGTTGTCGGCAAAGAGATTAGCGAAAAGATGATAGCAGCCGAGGTCGAGCTGATGCATAAAGAGAAAAAGCTAAAACCGTTACGAGCCTCTCTCCTCTTCGTGCCGATCTGCCAGTTGATGCAAGAGCAACAAGAGTGGAGTGGAACAGTGAAACAGTTTAAGGACGTTCTGTGTGATCGCTACCCCAATGCGCTAGCGACGTGGTATCGAGCACCTCGTAAGTTTGTCGATGAGTTACAGAAGCTCGTGCCAGCGTTACGTGAAGAAGGAATTGAGGTTGGTGTTCCTCCGGATACAACTCTCGTTACCCTTGTCAACAAGGCCCTTGAAACACCTTGATCGGATAATGTTAAGGCCAATGCATTGAGCTCATGCAACTTTGTGGTGATCCCCGTATTGGCTACTTGGGATATCCGTTCATAGAAGAAAACGATGGATTTTGTGGACGGATGACCTACGTGGCCAATATAGGTAGAGATATGCGACGTAATGAAGGAAATAGCGAGTACAGGTTATCCCACCAGTTGTCTCTCTGCTGATTCTCTCCCTTTAGAGTTATATATAATGGAGGAAGGAATGAGAGGACAGTGTTCTGTTTCTTGAGTACATTTGAAGGAGGAAACATGGCTGAAAGAGGTGTTCTCGTCCCAGTGTGGAATAGCACGATTGGCAAGTGGGAGCCAGTCGATTTTCGAGATGGACAACGAGTGGTGCCGTGGCCCCACGGATTTAGGCAGGAGTTGCTGCCAGTTCCCGAGTATCAGGAAGGTGATCGCGTGCAGTTTGTCCGAGATGAGACGTGTGCTCGCGAAGGTGCTGTACGTTGGGTGCTCTTCCAAGACGACATTTCACGCTTTCAAGAAAAGCTGGGAGATGCCATACCCAGCCCAAGCTTGGATGCTGATGATATCATCTATATTGTTACTGCACGTGGTCACGATCATCGGATCAAAGCCTCTCAGATCCTTGGTCGCTTTGTCTCGCTCGAACGGATCTCGCGTGTCCTGCCTGTACAAGAATAGCTAGTGCGTCCTCTTTTCCACGAGAGTTCCTCAACGCCTTGCAGAGGCAGTGCTTGATGGTAGGACTAACTTCCTTGGGATATCTGTGCGAGAATAGCTGCTCTTGAAAAATATTTCTCCCTGTTCTTTTTAGCACTTGCGTGGAGCCATGTCTACGCTGATTGAGCGCAGTCACCCCATTCATATACTACAGAAGAGCAGGGAAAAATGCATTTCCCTCTGTTTGTCGATAATCATGTGAAAAGTAGGTTACGAAGCGTCTATCTACTGCTAGCAGCAGATAAGTATATCTATGTTATAATCGTTTAGAAATAGTGGGCAATTTGTTGAGTTGAGATACATTGGAAACTATAAGTCAGGTAACCAGAGTAGTTAACTTGCCAATTTCGGCGTATAGCTCGTCGGTGAACTGCTACCCATAGTTAGCTTTCAATTTCATGGTAATATCCTGTTTCTCAAAGAGGGACGGAGCACTTCCTGCACGAGTGTTCGTCAATTCTTGAGTGGTGGTCTTGCCCCATTTTCGTAGCCTTCCATAGAAGTGGTGCTCTACAATTTCATAGCCTTGATGCATCATCAAAGAAGCCCAAAAAAGATTGCAGTAGAATGCGTCAAATGTGAAAAGTAGGAGCTTTGTATTAATTATTTTTAAGCCGTTTTATGTGGTATCATTTGGAATGATATTAGGATGAAACATTGAGGATGAGAAATGAAGCAGCAGGACTTCGATATGCTTTTAGCAGATACAACAAAGCAGATAAATGGGCCTATTGAGTGGGTGAAGGATGATGACCATTATCCGTCAGTAGAGTTTCGCGTCGAGGTTATTTCTCAGTTCAAGTATCCTATATTTGTGAAAGGAAGTTATAATCAATTAGCTCTAACACTTACTTATGCCTTGATTCATCAAGGCTATGGAAGAATATATGCATTAGATTTAGGTAAAGAACATCATAATCCTACTTGTATTACTATTGGTAGAAAGCATAAGCATCGTTGGACAGAATTGTTCCGTGATAAAGAGGCTTATGTACCTGATGATATTACTGCTTTGGTAAATAACCCTGTAGACGTTTGGACTCAATTTTGTAAGGAACTACTTCTTACACACAATGGAGTGATGTATCCGCCGCCTCTGATACAGTTGGAATTGGAGTTAGATTGATGACTACTCCCTGCGAATTGATTACTGAACAAATGGGTTTGCTTTATAGTTGCTTGCCGATAGGTCAGTACATTAGAATTCAAACTCCATTTCTTTATCCAGATGGTGATATTATCGATATCTTTTTCCAAGGGGAAGAGAGTGTCGGTACATTAACGGATCTTGGCGAAACATTGCGTTGGCTTAGAATGCAAACTGTCACACAACGACAATCTCGTAAGCAACAACAACTCATTGCTGATATATGTCTCACCCATAATATAGAATTTTACAAGGGGATGTTAATGGCACGAGTAAGAAGGCCTGAAGATTTTGTTGATGCTATCACAAGGCTTAGTCAATGTATATTAAGGGTGTCTGATTTGTGGTTCACATTCCGTAACAAGATAGGTGAATCGATTATTGAAGATGTCGAGGATTTATTACGAGAGAGTAATATTACATTTAATCCTAGTCCAAAAATTTTAGGTCGATCAGCAAAACTTTGGCGACCAGATTTTCAAACAAGAGGAAAAGAACATAGTTCTTTTGTGCGTGTCTTAAGCACTGGAAGCCGAGCTGTGGCACGCGATATGGTGTTTCAATCAACAGCCATGTGGCACGATCTCAGTTATCTTAAGATTGGAAAAGAAGCAATTCAATTCATTTCTTTGTTTGATGATACAATGGATGTGTGGAATCAAGAGGACATCGAACTAGTAGACAGTCTATCAGATATCGCTTTCTGGTCTCATACAGATGAATTTCTTGAGAAAGTGGCCTAAATTTCGGCGAGAATAATTTATATATAGGCTTTGATTCTTTCTTTATTAGCGACTTATAATAAGGGAAACGAACGAGATTTCGGCGAGGATGATACACCTTTAATTTGCCATCAGTTGGACGATTCCGTGCTGAATTCGACGCGGATTTTATAGGATTGTATTGTATGCATACAATAGGTCGTGCCGGGCGTATAGTTGCCATTGTTATTGTGTCTTTACTCCCAGCAATAGAAGTGTTTAATCTGAAAGGTTTGAGCATGCTATGGACATCACCCCGATCATCCCAGATGGCTACAATGGTCCTATTAAACAACTGACTTGTCGTATCTGCAAGCGCTTGTTCTACATCACCCAGGACGACTATCGCCGCCTCTCGGAAGTGCGCTGCTGTCACGAGTGTAGCCTTATCTTGCTAGAAGAGCTTCAAAACAACCAGGGCGCTGCTGCCCTACTCTCACCGTCGGTAGCAAAAACAGAACCAGTCGCCTCTGTCCCACCTCGCCTCTCCCTTCAGCCCTCATCTCCTGTGCATCTGCCTGCGCCGCGAACTCTTGATCGGGAAAAGATGACGGTCGAGCAGGTGCTCGACGAAGCGCGGATGTTCGAGAAAACCTGGAGCTACCGGAAAGCCTTGCGTTCGTATGAAGAGGCACTCCTACGGGATCCTCGCTGCATCGTGGCACTTTATGGCCGTGCCAGTATGCTTTCAATACTCGATCACCCAAGGGAGACGCTCATTGTATATGAGGAACTGCTTCATCTCGAACCAGCCAGCGCAAAAATCCTGAGCAGGAAGGGATGGATACTCGGGAGCTTGAAGCGCTATGAAGAGGCATTCACTGCCTTTGACACTGCCCTGCAACTGGATCCTTCCTGTGGGGAAGCGTCCACTGGCAAATGGTTTTTCTTGACGCACTTAGACCGCGATGAAGAGGCAAAGCTCTTGCGTGAGTCGAAGAAATCTACCTCTCGGCACGAGGATGTCACTGGGCCATGCTCCACCGCAGACGACTACTATCAACGAGGTCTTGCGCTCTCCGCTTTAGGGCGTGACGAAGAGGCCATTCGCGCCTATGAGGAATGCCTTCGTCTCGACCCTCTCCATCTCGATGTGTACGAACGCATCCATTTCATGCACCTCTCCAAAGGCCGCCACGAACAGTCGTTAGCCACCTTCACGCGAGCTGTGCAGGCTTTTCCAGAGTGCACCAAGCTCCACATCTATTATGCAGAGGCCCTCGGCCAACTCAAGCGTTATCAGGAGGCGTCGGAGGCCTGTCAGCGAGCGATCCAGCTCGATGGTGCCTACGCAGAAGCCTATGCGGAGAAAAGTAGGCATCTTGCCCATTTGAAACGGTATGCCGAGGCGTTAGAAGCCATCGAGCAGGCCATTGTGCTCAACCCCGACGCTGACCACTACTACAGGCAGAAAGCGAACGCTCTTGCTAGTTTGAGGCGAGATGACGAAGCGCTGGCCACCTACGATCAGGCGATTGACCTCGACCCTGATCACTTCTCCTCCTATCGGGAAAAGGCGGAGCTTCTGGCGCAGTTGCGGCGCGATGAAGATGCGCTGGTGACCTACGATCGGTTTATTGAACGCAACCCCTTGATTTTCGAGGGGTATCGATGGAAGTTGTATTTTCTCTCAAAACGCAAGCGGTATACCGATGGGCTAGCAACATGCGACCGCTGTCTGGCGTACAATCCCCACCAGGTCCAAGCGCATGAACAAAAAGGTCGGATGTTCTCTTCCCTGCATCGCTATGAAGAAGCCCTCCTCTCCTTCGAGGAGGCCATTCATTTACACCCGCAGGGTGAAGATATCTACACCGTGAAGGCGGAGACGCTGACGCTTCTCAAACGAGATGACGAGGCGCTAAGTACCTTTGATCAAGCACTTCAACTGGCTCCTCATGAGGTCTCAATCTATAAAAAGAAGGGGGATCTCCTGATTACCTTAAAACGCTATGAGGAAGCGTTAGCCTCTCTGAAGAGTGCGGCACGGCTGGATGCGAAGGATGCCGCTCTTCAGGATAAAATAGGTGACGTTTTAAGTGAACTGGAGCGGTTTGAGGAAGCAGTGAACACGTATGACCGAGCTATTCGACTGGATCGAGGTTTCATCCATGCGTATCGGTCAAAGGCGGCCGCGTTGGAGAAACTGGAGCAACAACAGGAGGCGTTCGTCGCCTACGGGGAAGCACTGGTCGCCTACGATAAAGCGCTGAAGTCTGAGCCGAAGGACTTCTTTTTACACTTTTTCAGAGCAGACATCCTCATACATTTGGAGCGTTACGATGAGGCGAACGCTACCTATGATCAAGCGGAACACCTGGCCCCTCATCCTTTTATGGCGGTCCACTGTATTTTCGCACGAGGAAACATCAGGATGCGAGCAGAGGCGAAAGCACGACTGCAAGCTGCCAGCAAAGAGATTAGCGAAAAGACGATAGCAGCCGAGGTCGAGCTGATGCACAAAGAGAAAAAGCTAGAACCGTTACGCGCCTCTCCTCTCTTCGTGCCGATCTGCAAGTTGATGCAAGAGCAACAAGAATGGAGTGGAACAGCAAAACAGTTTAAGGACGTTCTGTGTCATCACCATTCAGATGCGCTAGCGACGTGGTATCGGGCACCTCGTAAGTTTGTCGATGAGTTACAGACGCTCGTGCCAGCATTGCATGAAGAAGGAATTGAAGTTAGCACTCCTCCGGATACAACTCTCGTTACCCTCGTTAAGGAGCCCATTGAAACACCTTGATCAGAAGATCGTAAGTAATGTTTAGTCTGATGCATCGGGGCTTATGCAACTTTGTAGTGATCCCACTGAAAAATCAGCTGTTTATGGAAACAAACTTGAAACAGGAGGCTTCTTAGGAGCAATGAAGCCGTTTCCGGCCGCGTGAGGCAAAACCTGCCTAAGCTCTGTATGAGTCCTTTATGTATCTTGAGCTTTTGACGATCCCTCCCATCGCTGTCGTAACTACTTGGAGCATCCGTTTGCGAAATTGGCTGTTTGCTTCAGTATGAGCTCTTGCTTTTAGCACTTTCCCTGGTTATACTGTCCACTTGAGGCATCCATCCGAAAAACGTGACGTTTTCCGAGAACGAATATCCAAGTAGCCGTACTGCTTTATCGTCGTATTCAGGTGAAGCATAGAGCTTGACAGAGTGTACCATATACGGTACACTGTGGGCATGAATGACTCGCTGAAGATTCTCCCGGCCAGGTTCTTCAAAACTGCTTCTGGTACTGAACCGGTTAGGGAGTGGCTAAAAGACCTGGACAAAGATAATAGTCGAATTATCGGCGGGGATATCAGAACAGTAGAATACGGTTGGCCCATCGGTATGCCTGTGTGTCGCTCCATAAAAGGGTATAGAGACCTTTGGGAGGTTCGCAGTCGTATATCTGATGGGAGAATTGCGCGTGTGATTTTTCATATTAGCGGTGGTGAAATGATTTTGCTGCATGGGTTTATTAAAAAGACCCAGCAGACTTCACAACAAGACTTAGAGCTAGCAGATAAGCGCAGAAGGGAGTATGAAAGCAATGCCTGAAAATCCCCATAGGGGTTCCTCCTTTGAAGACTTTCTGAAAGAGGAAGGCATCCTCGAGGCATCTACCACCTCTGCCGTGAAAAGGGTGCTGGCTTGGCAGATCGAACAAGCGATGCACACTCAACATCTCACGAAGTCAGCAATGGCTTCCCGGATGCACACGAGCAGATCACAACTGGAAAGACTTCTAGATCCAGAAAAGACAGGGGTATCACTAGAAACTATACAGCGTGCTGCGGCTGTCGTAGGCAGAGAGTTACGGATTGAACTGGTGTAAGCTGTGAATCATTTCATTGCACAACTGTTCTCACCGATTGCGGAGTGAATGTGAGTTAGTACCTTGCCGACGAAGAAAGGAGAGACCTCCTTCCGAGAGTAACAAAGTATGCTCTCGGAAGGAGGTCTCTCAAAGTCAAACGGGTGCATTGGCTAGTTGGGATATCTGTTGAGTCTGTCCAATTTTTCGTGCGAAACGATCGGACCCGAATAAGCCGAATAGTGTAAAGTAGCACTAGAGTTGAACCCAGAATTAAGCTCACTCATACTTGCCTACAAAGAAATACAAAATTTAGGCCAGACTCTCTCTGTTCCCAAAGGAGTATCACTCTGGCTCTACTCAGCCCTTTTCTCCTATAGGGGAGGGTCTGAGTCCACAACTTTATTCTTCATGCCAAAGTTTCGACAAAAATGTGATGTTTTCCAGTCCACAACTTTATTTCGCCGGAAGAATCCTTAAATGCATGTAAAGTTATAGCCTTGAGTCCGCGACTTTATTCTTGATGAACAAGTTGTGTATACATGGAATTAAGTTGGCCCGTTTGGAATTAAGTTGGTCGTTTAAAGCATGTTTGGAATTAAGTTGGCCCATCTGAAATTAAGTTGACCGTTTGGGGTAACAAAAGGGGATGTGTCAGAACTGAGAACACAGGAAGCGACAAAATGTGTTGGGCACTTCTCGCCCACCATCCTTCTGTGTTAGGCCACCAGCACCATGGCCTTCAAATCGTCCAGCCGTTGACGGAACGTTTCACGTTGGTGCATCAGGGAAACCTTTTGCTTCATGGCGGTTCGGACACGAAAGAACTGGCGCACTTCATCGAAGGCTCGACAGAAGCGTGAGGCTGAGGCGACGTTTCCAAACCCAAGCATCGGGTAGTAGCGCTGCTTGATCCCGCGATGGTCTTGCTCCAGTCGATTGTTGAGGTACTTATTGGTCCGGTGTAGGACATCATTACCAAGCATTTCCCGAATGGCGCGTGGGTAGGAAGCATGCCCATCGGTCGTCACTCGCTTGGGAGCCTGACCTGCGATATCAAGTGCTTGCTGGAAAAGACGCTTGGCGGCGTCCATGTCTCGCTTCTGACTGAGCATCGAGTCAACCAGATTGCCATCCCGATCAATGGCACGATACAGGTAGCACCATTTGCCATGAACACTGATGTACGTCTCATCCACGTACCAAGACGGTCCAGCTTGCCCACGTCGCTTCACGCGCAATTGGTCGGCAATGAGCGGGGCAAAGCGTGCTTCCCAGTCTCGGACTGCCTCATGGGTGAAGACAAAGCCTCGCTCGAGAAACATCTCGGCCAAATCACGCAGACTCAGCTTGTAGCGCAGGCGCCAGAAGACCACAAGGAGGACGATGTCTGTCGGAAATTCCAGAAAGTTGAAGGGAGTGCCCGAGCGTTCGTTGAAGGTGCGTTGGCAAGCTGAGCAGCGAAACGTTCGATAACTCAGCGCGGTTTTCTTGGTTCGTTCTTTGGTTGCGGTTGAAGCACAGTATGGGCAGTTCATGGTCCCTCCTCATCAAGATGTTCTCAATGACCTTCAGTATACCTTACTATAAGTAGGGGCTGCATATCGGGCCTTGTTCTCAGTTCTGACGCTTCCGTTTGAGACACCTCAGCAGCGAACACTGGCTCGTCAGGCCGTTGCAACGTCAACCATCCTGCTGACGAACAATGGCATTCTGCCCCTCGCTCCTACCCTGAAGCGCGTCGCGGTCATCGGGCCGGGCGCGGACGATCAACGGCTCCTACAAGGCGATTACCACTACGCCGCCCACCTTGAGATCATCTATAAAGCTCCCAGAGACATTGACGTGGAGGGTATGAATATTCCACAAGCCAGTGGAGATTACGCGCCTGGCCCGTATTACACGCCGCATGTCACGCCTCTTGCAGGTTTACGTGCTGCTCTTGGCGATGGCGTAGAGGTGCGCTATGCCAGAGGCTGTGAGGTACTGGGCGACGATCAGTCTGGTTTTGCAGAGGCAGTGCAGGTGGCACGCGAGGCCGAGGTAGCTATCGTCGTGGTGGCAGGGCGTAGTGGTCTCATACGTCCAGCCACGTCTGGAGAAGGCAACGACGCGACCAACCTCGATCTCACGGGTGTGCAGCAAAAACTGGTCGAGGTGATTGCAGAGACGGGGACGCCGTTCGTGGTGGTCGTCCTCAGCGGTCGCGTCCATACGCTTACTTCCATCGCGGCGAGAGCCGATGCGCTCCTGCAAGTGTTTCCGCCAGGAGAAGAAGGAGGCAACGGTCTTGCCGACGTGCTGACCGGACAGGTCAATCCCAGCGGTCGTCTGCCAGTCAGCCTGCCGCGCTCGGTTGGACAGGTGCCAAACCACGTCGGCTTGCGTGCCGGGGGCGACATCGCCATGCTCTTCGGCGATTATTCCGACTCGCCGACAAGTCCACTGTTCGCCTTTGGACATGGATTAAGCTATACCACGTTTGCGTACAATAACCTGTCGGTGAAAGCGGCGAGTACATCTGATCCAATCAAGGTATCCGTTGAGGTGCAAAACAGTGGGAAGCGTGCAGGTGAGGAGGTCGTGCAACTCTACTACCGCGACGAGGTGGCTTCTGTTGCCCGTCCCCGGCGGATGCTGCTCGGTTTTGCCCGTCTCTCCCTCACATCCGGTCAGGCGTGCAGGGTCATGTTCACCGTACATCCATCGCGGCTCGCCTTCTACAACCCGGACATGCGTTTCGTCATCGAGCCGGGTGCATGTACCTTCGGCATTGGAGCCTCTTCGGCTGATATCCGTGCCGAGCAGACCGTGACACTTGACGGCCAGGTCACAGAGTACCAGCAACGGACAGTCGTGGACACGAAGGTGGAAGTTGTACCGTAAGCAATTGAAACGAGGAGAAGCTCATGACAACATCAATACCACAGAATGCTGCCCAGGAAAGAACCAGCGACGAGTACACACCGAAAAAAGCGGACAAATTCAGTTTTGGTCTCTAGACCGTTGGCAATCGCGGTCGCGACCCCTTCGGCGATTTCGTGCGCCCGGCTCTCGATCCCGTCTATATCGTCAAGAAGCTTTCGGAACTTGGAGCCTGGGGCGTCAGCTTCCATGATAACGATCTCGTCCCTTTCAATGCGAGTCCGACCGAGCGCGACCGCATCGTAAGCGACTTCAAGCAGGCCCTGCACGATTACAACATGGTCGTGCCGATGGCCACGACGAACCTCTTCTTCCATCCCATTTTCAAGGATGGAGCATTCACCTCGAATGCTCCAGCCGTCCGCGCTTTTGCCTTACAGAAAACCATGAAAGCGATAGATATGGGAGCTGAACTGGGAGCCAGCATCTACGTCTTCTGGGGTGGGCGCGAAGGGGTGGATACGGAAGCTGCCAAAGATCCGCGGGTAGCCCTTCAACGCATGCGGGATGCCATGAACTTCCTGTGCCAGTACGTCCTTGACAGCGGCTACAACCTGCGCTTTGCCTTAGAGCCGAAGCCCAACGAGCCGCGCTCCGATATCTACCTACCAACCGTTGGCCACATGCTCGCCTTCATCAATACGCTCGACCATCCCGAAATGGTCGGCGTCAACCCGGAGGTGGCCCACGAATACATGGCGGGCATGAACGAAGTTCATGCCGTCGCGCAGGCACTTGATGTGGGAAAGCTCTTCCACATCGACCTCAACGATCAGCGCGGGCCGCGCTTCGACCAGGATATCCGCTTTGGAGCCGAGAACATCAAGAACATGTTCTTCCTGGTCAAGCTGCTGGAAGAGAGCCGGTATGATGGCCCGCACCACTTCGATGCCCACGCCTACCGTACCGAGGACGAGCAGGGTGTCTGGGATTTCGCTCTAGGCTGCATGCGCACCTACAACATGCTCAAGGCAAAAGTGCAGCGCTTCCAGCAGGATGCCGAGATCCAGCAACTGCTCAAAGAGATCAACGGCGGCGATCAGACATATGGAGGGCTGCTGAATGGATATAGCGCGGAGAATGCCCGCACATTGAAAGAAACAACCTTTGACGTTGAGACGCTGGCAAAGCGGGGCTTTCATTATGAGAAGCTCGATCAACTTACTGTGGAGCTTCTTCTGGGTACTCGTTAGCTGATTCGTTTCCTCTTTGTCGGCGCAGGCCTCACTCGAAGTGCAGAAAGCTGGTTGGGAGACTGGCTCAGACGAAGTCTCTCCCAGGCAACTTTGAGTGGTGAGTGGGAAACACGTGCGAAATCGCTCTCTGATTCTGAGACGAATGGAGGTTTCCAATCAGCACTTTATAAGCCAAATATCGCGATGCAGAATGTAGCAAGTCAAGTAAGGAGTTCACATATGCAAGCATTGCTGGGCATTGATCTGGGAACAACCGGTGTCAAAGCGGCTCTCTTTGCAATTGATGATGGACGCACGCTGGCCTCTGCCTTCGTTGATTACCCGCTGTATCACCCGCATCCAGGCTGGGCCGAGCAGAATCCTGCCGAGTGGTGGTCGGCGACGGTGAATGCCATCCGTGCCTGCCTGACGAGTGAGGTGCGAGGAGTTGGCCTCTCCGGTCAGATGCACGGCGTTGTCTTGCTGGATGAGCAGCAACAGGTGCTGCGCCCGAGCATTATCTGGGCCGACCAGCGTAATGAGGCACAGTGCCGCTGGATCAGCGAGCGTGTGGGGGCTGAGCGGATGATCGAACTGGTGAGCAACCCCTATGTTGGCTACTTAGGACATCCGTTCAGAAAAATCGAGAATAAGCAAATCTCCGCTCAATAAATAGGCAGAAAGATACCCGGTAACTAGGCAGAAAGATGACGTTTTCTCCTATCTTAAGAAAAGATAACAAGGAAAGGAATACAAAAAATTCGCAGGAAGCTTGAGACGGTCATCGCATTTTGCCAAGTCTTTTTACTCACCTCTGGGAAATACAACCGCCATGGTTTATGCTGCTCTTTGATAGCCGTGGTGCAACCCACCCAGCACGGGAACGGCGCAAACATTGTTTGGCTGGTGTGGAGAAGGAGTAGAACACACCGCCGGCTCCGGAATACGCTGCTGAAGTCCTTGATGGGGTCGAGCTTGATTGAAGTACATCGCATATGCTTTGAGCATGCTGGAGAGTTGCTTCTCATGAAAGATCAGGAAGTGATCCAGACATTCTCGTCTCACACTTCCCAGAAAGCGTTCACAGACAGCATTTGCTTGCGGCGTTTGGTACGGCGTGCGAAGCACTTTGATACCTGTGCTGGCTACTTGGGTCATCCGTTCAAAAATCTGGCATTTTAACAGTATAATTTCTCTCTGCTATATTCCTTTTCTTGGGTGAGCAATGCTGGCTGATTGACACAATTGTGCCGAGTGCTTAAAGGGACAACTTAATTCCACAACTTGGAGCCCTTTTAAAAGACAATGCAGAACTATTGCAGCGCTTAGCGGTTGAATTTTGAGTGTGAGCCTATTAGTTTCGAGGCATAACTTAATTCCATATTGGAGGACAACTTAATTCCTCGTCTACAGATGTGTAGACGATAAATAAAGTTGTTCTTCGGTTGTATTGGCTACTTAGGACATCCGTTCATAAAATCCGTCGTTTTCTACGAATGGATGTCCCAAGCAGCCAGCGCAGGACATTACGGAACGGATTTGGCGAGAAACTCGTGAATGCGGACAGTAGTATCTTTCTCAACCCGTACACGTATTCCGACACGTCCTCGCGCGAACGTCCCGTCGGTCGTGCTGACCATCCATGTATCCGGTTCCGAAACGCTACTTTGCCATACTTTTGCTTGAAGCAGTGTTCCTTCTGTCCGAAAACGCAGTGCGTAGATGGTGTGTCCGTGAGCTTGAAACGGGACGCTTGCGAGAACTGTACTCAACCCATTCAGCCGTTTCGAGATGGTCAGCACTGATCCATTCACGGTCGCTTTGTAAAGGTTGCGGTCGTCGTGCCAGCGCGAAACTACTTGTATAGTGACCTGTCCCCGCTGAAACGAGGTCACCGACCAGAATACGAGAGTATCAATATTTTCCTGCTGTGAACCTATCAGGGCGCTCAACGTCCCATTCGCCCCTCCAATGAGTCCGATACCGTTGTGTACAGAGAAAAAAGGACGTTGTGCATCCCCTATCCATGGTGTTCCGTTAGTAGCGTTGCCCCATCCCTCCTGCGAAGTTCGCTCAAATGTGTCCTGCTGCATCTGTACAATGCCGACAGCCATAGATGTGTGAGCAGCTACGGGTGTCGTGAGAGGGGTCTCCAGTGGTGCGGGTCCGCTCACTGGGATCGACGGAGTGCCACTGGCGTAGGATGGCGTTGAGAGCAGGGATTGCTGCAGGCGGGGTGCCAGAATTTGTAGGACAGTTGCACCCAGGATTGCCGCCGTCAAGACAACCATCAGGGCGAGACGCCAATCAAAACGATCATTCATTGAACATATCGCGCGTAGATATCCTCCCCGTTGTAGGGTGGAGAAACACGCGCCCTCCTTTCCGGTTTCTCACGCTGTGAGAGAACACGATAACAGACAGGCGAGCGGCAGGAGACCTTACCCCACAATGTGAGGGAGAAACGGTTTCAGCACGTCATATCCTCTCATCGTCTCACGCAAATGTGTCCTCACACGTTGCATGCAATGGCAAGAGTCCAACGCACGTTCACTTGATCTCACCTTTTGTCCCTATCGTGCGCGGAGCGACCTGTTGCTGTCCAGGGTGGTTAGCTACACCGCTCGTCATCCGTCCATTCGTATCAGTCTTGGGACCGCCGACATATCGACATTCCGGTCTCAAGTTGGATGCCGACCCGTCGTCGTCACTGCCGACGGGTCAGGCAACATGATACCTCTCGCGTTACACCTCGCGAATGAACGTGACTCCTGCTCCAGGAGAAAATTGCACATAGGCCACTTGTCCTGGGTGTGCTCCCCAGTTGAGATTGCTCGTCAAGACATCGCCATTTGCGAGTACATTCTCCACAATGCCGACGTGTCCCAGATTGCTTGCAAGCTGGACACCGGGCTGGAGGTCGATGATGTCACCGGCTTTCGGATGCATATCGACGACCCAGTGAAACTCGTGGGCACGGTCCGACCACCGCCACGCGTCGGCATTGGTGGTCCAGGGTACAAACACGTTATGGAGCTGGAAGTAGCGTGCATCCGCCCAGAACGTGCATTGGCCCTGTGGGTAGAAGTTGCCAGCGGAACCTGGTCCATGCAAGGGTGCCCCGCCCATCCCCTGCTTCACGCCTCCAGGAACGCACAGTGTCTGCCCCGGAAAGATGAGATCTGCGTTCGCGAGATGATTCGATGCGGAGAGCGTCTGCCAGGTCGTGTTTGAGCGCATGGCAATCGTATCAAGCGTATCTCCAAAGACCACCTGATAGGCGGTGGTTCCAACTGGACAGTTGACACCTGCCGCGTGCGTCGAGAGACTTACGAGCATTGCGAAACTCACAAGCGCCCCAAAGAGGACGAGAGAGCCTCCTACGAGAGACACCAATTTCCAGTGGTTTTTTGTAGAAAGTCGTACCGTGTGCATGTCGTGCAAATCCTTCCTCAATGAGAACCATTTACCATACGGTGCTGCACAGAGCGCGTTTCAAAGGAGCAGTATAGCTATCAAGAGTAGTTGACAACACATCCTCCCGTTGCGGTCAGCCAGGTGAACACGTCCCGTGCTTTCTGAGGAAAGTATGCGTGTGCATCCTCGCAAACACCAGACTATGAGGGTCAATTCAGGGACTAAAAGAGGGTAATCGAGGGTCCAGAAAGGGGAAAACCATGGTCTCCTCTCTGGACTTCTTTCTGCGACGTTGTACGAGAGAGTGTAGCGGGCGAGGAAAAGCCTCGAGTTCGGGATCTCATAGGTTGGCAAACCGAGGCATTCTGTTGGATGCACAGTGAGTGCTTGATGAGCAGGAGGACAAGTACTCAGAAGGATAGACATCTCTTGCTGGTGCGTTTCTGTGTGTTTGTATGCTCAAGACCGCGAAAGGCAAATGGTGAAAGAGAGCGTGGGTGACAGAAAATACACGCTCACCGACTGCAGTCGATAAGCGTGCAGGAAACGATGGGCATGACGGGGAATGCTTCCAGTGCGAGCACGAAGCCGAACACGCCCATCGGCCCCGCGTAGGCGGTATTCGCATGGAGAAAGGCACTTTCCAAGAGCGTGACCGCCTCGTCCGATGTCAGAGTGTCCATGTGGAGAAGGCGCGTCACATCTGCACGGACAACCCGCAACTGGTCCATGATTTCGACCAGTTCGCTATCGAGTTTTGCGGAAAGAACGCGCATTTGAGGAGTCGCGCCAGGAGACGCTTGAACACCTCTCAGGTGCAGGTCAATGTGCGCGATGTAGCTGTCCTGGTTCACCTGATCGGTTCGTGGGAGCAAGGCAAAACTCGCAGGTGTACGATCAACTAAGATGGGAACAGGTGGCGAGTCTATGATCGCAGTGCTATCTAATACATTCAGCATGCGGATGAGCGGGTCCCTGATGGAAGCTGCCTGAGGTGAGCGTGTCTCTATCGCGTCATGCGCTTGCCTTGCCCAAAAGACCACCAGGTTCGTTTGCAGATCGAGCCAATGCACCAACCCACCCGACAATCCGCGCTTCAGCAATGTCGTGTCCGAGGAGAGGAGGTGCCGAAGGTGATCGAGAAGGCCGTAGTGAGAGTATTCCTGGGAGAGCGTATCCGAGGAAGCAGGAGTGGGATGCATATTGGGGAACTCAGCTTTATAGCGTTGGTCGTGCATGCTCATCGAAGGTCCAAGTGTTGCCGATGCACTGTCCTGCTCGGTGACGACGAGCCGGGTTGCGACATCGAGCAAGTTTCTATGATCACTTCCTCCCGCATACGAGAGAAAGGCTCTATCGCCTTGCACCTGTAGCATTCCCAGGGCTATTGAAGGCTGTTCCCGGTCAGCGGGTTCAAGCCAGGCGTAGTAGTGTTTTCCTGCTTGGGGAGAGGGTACGTTCGTCATCTCGATGTGGACGGTATCGTTCATTCCCCCGTTGTTCCCATGTCGAAAGAGGTTCGAGCTTTGAAAGGCAAAGGAGCCGACCGACTGTGAGACCGGAGTATGCACAGGGACATGCATAAAGAGGACAAAAATACTTCCCAGGAGGATCACGGACACCAGTACAAGGAGAGCAAAGCCAAAATCTCTTTGAGGACTGTAGAGGAACCGTGGAAAGGAGCGAGTTACTCCATCCATTTCTCCCTGCTTCCGGTGTCGTGTCTTCTCTCTCGGCTGCACCTGGGCCTCAACGACATCTGGCGGCTCTTCGCGTGCCATTGGCACCGCTTCAACGTGGATCAGACCGAGGGCTTGTGCATCTAGACAAAAGAGGGCCATGAGCCGCTCTCGGTAGATCGGTTGCGGCAAACTCCTCCCGCTTTCCCAGTTCTTGATCGTTGAAGGTCCCGTGTCTAATTCCTGGGCGAGCCGTTCCTGGGACCACCCTCTTCCTGCACGTAGCTGCTTGAGTCGCTGTGAAAACGTGTCTGCTCGATCTTCTGCGGATTGGACGCGTGTCGAGGATGGCCGTGTTGTCATGTCGTTCTTGTGCCCTCCATGTGGAGTTCCCTGTGCATGCATTGGTGACGAACTCCCTTCTGTTATGTCCTACAAGCTTCCACGAAGGATACCAGCAGAGAAGATGCTTCGTTTGCACCTTTCCCCGTCTTTTGTTCCTTGCTATTCACAGTATAGCTGAACGCTCTTTTATATAGGAACGTGTAGAAAACAGGGCCAGGTATGTTCGTTACAGTTTCCTGTCAACTGCGTCCTTCTTTTCTCACTGTCGCGCACGATGAGAACACTGATCTCATCCACTAGAACGTGAAGGATGTCCCACGTAGCCAATGTGGTAGTATTGGATATGGGATTGCCGTTCCTGACCATCATCGAGAGGAGCGTTCATTGCAAAGACCGTCTGATGACAGCATTTCGCCCGTTACCACCGCTCTGGCCGGTGTTCAATGGCTCTTCTTCATATTCGCGAACATCGTGGTGATTCCTATCTCTATTGGCTCTGCTTTTCACCAGCCACCCGCCGTCATCACCGCTTCGCTTGAGCGAGCATTTATCTACACTGGCATCGCATGCATTTTGCAAGGAACGATAGGGCATCGTCTCCCTCTCATGGAAGGGTCGGCTGGCCTCTGGTGGGGCGTGATCTTGAGCCTTGCCGCAAGTACCCAGGCAGCAGGTCAATCGCTAACCATATTGGGCGGATCACTGGAAGTGGGGATTATTCTGACTGGGCTAATCATTATCCTCCTAGGTGTGACGGGTCTGGGTTGGTGGTTGCGTCTCCTCTTCACGCCGATTGTCATCAGCACCTTTTATTTTCTGTTAGGAGCGCAATTGTGCGGCATATTTTTCAAGGGAATGCTTGGGCTTTCTACCAGCACACATGTCGATCCGAGTGTCGCTTTGCTCTCTCTGGGATTGGTCGTGCTGGTGTTGCTCTTGAGCATCTTCGGGCGGGGATTGATCAGCAATTTCGCCATTTTAACAGGTATTATTGTAGGCTGGATCGCATTCGTGCTCTTCTTCCCTCATCGCGCAACCGTGCTGGCTCCTGCTGGTAATGCCTTGTTCGCCATCCTGCCATGGGGTGGGTTGACCTTCAATGTTGGCCTGTTGATTACCGTTGTGCTGACTGGCCTGATCAGCCTCAGCAACACCTTTGCGGCGTTGGAGGGCGCGAAAACGCTGTTCGAGAAGGACGTTTCATCCACACAGTACCGTCGCTCGCTCATCGTGACGGGCTTTAGCTCTCTCGTCTCCGGTCTCTTCGGCATCGTTCCATACGCGCCATATGTCTCCTCATTCGGCTTTTTGCGTACCACGCGCATCTTCAAACGTGCGCCTTTCCTGCTTGGCGCGATGCTGTTCATCCTGCTCGGTCTGATCCCGGCACTTGGTCAGTTGTTCGCTTCGCTACCAGTGAGCGTGGGCGATGCGGTACTGTTCGTAGCCTATTTGCAATTGTTTGGTTCTGGCTTGAGCCAGTTGGAAGGGATGAAGTTCACGTTCAAGACGGTCTATCGTGTCGCACTGCCCGTGCTACTTGGTATCTCATTGATGCTTATTCCTTCGGTGGCATTCAGCACAGTCCCCGACGCTGTGCGCTCGCTGGTACAGAACGGTCTGGTGATGGGTATTCTGGTGGCGATGATCTTACAATTTGCGTTTCGCTGGGAGCGGTTTAAGAACCCTTCTTGACATTCTTCCCAGCCGTAACCGCCCTGTGCAGGCTACTTAAACATCCGTTTGCTCTTTGGATGTTCCAAACAGACGGCGGTGTAAATCTTTATTTTAAGCAACCAAACGATAATAAAGGGAAACGAACAGTTTCGGCTGGAAGTGTAAAACTTTAAGTTGCCACCAGACCAACGGCGTCGTGCTTAATCGCGTGAAGATTTTGTAAAACTTTATTTAATGCATACATTTGTGTAGACGTAAAATAAAGTTGTACACTTAAAATAAAGTCTTACACCGAAAATAAAGTCTTACACTGGATAGACAGCGTGTCCAACAACGGAACTGCTGTTGCGGCTTTATCATACTTACCCTGATAAAGATATAGGGATGCCAGACTATTGATAGTATTGGCGATGCTGGTAGAATCAGAACCGTATACCCGCTCGTTGATAACCAGAGTGCGCAGGAAAAGGGGTTCTGCTTCTGCATATCGACTCTGGGAGAGATGTGCCAGTCTATCGAGCGTGATGGCTACGAGCGGATGTTCAGGTCCCTGATGCTTTTCTTGGATGTTTAAGGTACGAAGGAAAAATGTTTCTGCTTGAGCTTCTTGGCCATGAGAAAAATAGAAATGTGCCAGGTTGCCAAGCGAGATGGATGTATCGGGATGTTCAGGTCCTAGCCATTCCTCGTTGATAGCCAGAGTACGCAAGAAAAGAGTCTCGGCCTCGGCCTCTCGATTCTGAGTCTCGTAAAGAAGAGCTAGCTTGTTAAGAACAGCTGCTGATTCCGGATGATCAGTGCCAAATTCTTTTTCTTTGATAGAGAGAGCACGTAGAAAGAGTGGCTCTGCCTGGGTATTTCGTCCCCGAAGGTAGTAGAGATATGCCAAATTTTCGAGGGTTGTGGCCGTATTAGGATCTCCAGGACCAAGCACTTTCTCTCTAATAGAAAGTGCTCGCAAAAAAAGTTCTTCTGCCTCAGAACACCTCCCATGCTTCATCAAAGGAGATCTGTGGCTCAATCACAAAAAATGGTGGATAGAGATAGTATTGCATAGAACGTTTATAATATCCTCTAATTAAATGCTGAACAAATGCTAATATAGCACATCTCATAGGTTCCTGTAACTATATAAAGGTCAGTTTGTCTGGCGTCAATTAGAACGATTTATCCCCGCGCATAAACCTTTCTAGCGAGAGGTGTATTAACTCTCAAAAAAATTCTACTGATGGGTTGTGTACTTGTTGTTCAAACTTGAGGATTTTGGTCTATACCGCTGACATATCTGTAGAAGGAAAACTATATTTGAGTCCACAACTTTATTCTTCGTGAGAAAATTTTGTCAAAGATAAGAAATACTCCAGTCCACAACTTTATTTCGCCCGAAAATCCTTTTTCGCATGTGAAATACTACCTCTCAGTCCACAACTTTATTCTTGATGAACAGTTTGTATACATGGAATTAAGTTGTCCCATTTGGAATTAAGTTGGCCGTTTCAAGCGTGTTTGGAATTAAGTTGTCCCATTTGGAATTAAGTTGGCCGTTTGGGGTAGCAAAAGGATCAAACACGGCAAAAACTCTTATTGGTTATTGATCGACTCGTCGTGCGATAATCTGAAAGAGCCTCTTGTAGAAGGTGCATAAAGCCATTCCGTAGTGCGGTACTTTTTAGGAGAAATACGAGAATTGTAACTCTGTCTCGTGTTTCTCCTGTTTTATCCTTCTTCAGTGCTGTTCATGAAGAATAAAGTTGTGGACTATGATTATGTTATCCTCTGAGTAATTTATTCAAAGGACAACCTGTGATTTTTCAGTAACATGTAATTGTCCCGATCAATCTCTGAAAAGATGCGATGGGAAAAGCAACTTGCGCCTAGTATCCCCAAATAATGAAGTTGTGAACTGACTCCTGACAATTTGTTGCCCCTAGTAGCTGCTCAAATCCTTTTCATACTAATTTGCAATCATATGTAACAAAATGATAGGCTAGCTCTAAGAATTGTGAGAAGGAAGAGAAGGAGCATGTATGAGCAGCATCACACGAGCAGCCGATCATTTAACCGTCGAACAGGTCA